>Ga0315277_10008820_pt1 | contig 12919 bp, 7 predicted proteins | sample YL17G05_15_MG_FD_203695 | JGI IMG/M metagenome (GOLD analysis project Ga0315277, IMG submission 203695) | Sediment microbial communities from Yellowstone Lake, YNP, Wyoming, USA - YL17G05_15 | ecosystem: Environmental > Aquatic > Freshwater > Lake > Sediment | place: USA: Wyoming | collected...
AATACGAGCAAGAACGTCCTCATCGCAAACGACAGCCACGACCTCAACATGGACACAAGTAGCCACCGGATTAAACTACGATACTTGGTACACGATAAAAATAATTGTCTTCCCCACACAAGGGAAATATAATGTTTATCTTGATGGAGAATTAAAAGGATTCCAACTAAACAAGTACAGTGGCTATGCATCTTCAACAGTCTCATACATGTGCTTCTCAGCAGACAGCGACGGCCGAGGAGATTTCTATATTGACAATGTGATATCAGTCCCGTTTAACAATAATGCACCAGCAATCACCAACGAACTTCCTGCACATAATTCAATCGGAGTGAATCTGTCGACCTCACAGTTGTTCGTGACAATCAACGATAACGAAAGCGATCCAATGAATTATACAATACAGACATCACCGTATATCGGCAACAGCTCTGGTATATGTGGAAACGGAACAAAAATGTGTAATATCTCTGGCCTGTCCTACGGAACGACTTACACATGGTTTGTAAATGTTTCCGATTTCAACGTCTGGACAAGGAAAATCTACAGCTTCACAACGGAAGCTGCGCCCGTAAATGATCCTCCAATCTTTACAACAATCACCCCAGCGAACAATTCTAACGGAGTGCCGATTACCACATCACAATTAAGTCTTATGATACAAGATCAAGAAGGAGATACCATTGACTGGACAATTCAATCATCCCCGGATATCGGGAGCAACTCTGGTACCGCTGAAAGTAATGGAACAAAAACATGTGCTATCACCGGACTTGTATCAAGCACCACCTACACATGGTTTGTAAACGCGACCGATGGTTTCAACTGGACAAGACACAAATATTACTTCACGACACAGGAAGGAATTTTAAGTGACTCTGATTTCAATGATAGCAGTGATAGTAATGATTTAAGGACAAATATCCCTGGTCTTTTCGATTGGTTCGAAAGCAGGATCCAAGATACTTCCTTACTAACATTGAATACATCAACAATTGGTGAAAATATTGGTAAGAAAGCTGCTCTCAAAGGAAGCGGCAGCAATACCGCTTATCTCACTCAGGAGCTCTCCCCCCCACAAAACGAAACTTTCAATGTTTCTTTCGATATCTACATTGATCAAATTTACGAAAATGGAGATTATGATCGAACAGCTCATATCTTCCTTGGGGATGATTCTGGTGGAACAAATGGTCCTTGTTCCACCGGCTCTGAACGATTTACTTGCCTTGCATTTTATGATCCAACACCAGGTGATACCGGAAATGATATAATATTAAAAGGTAGACAATTTAATGGAACAGGAGGCTCACAAGCTTGGGGTACTACATCAACTTGGACAACAGTATTAGATGGTTTGAGTTACGATACTTGGTATGAAATCAAGATAATGGTTAATTTCACAAACCACTCCTATGATGTCTTTGTGAATAATAATTATGAAAAAACACTCCAATACAATACAGAGTATCCACTTGATGCTCCTTCTCTCACTTATATCAGTTTTTCAGTGGGTGGTAACGGCCGTGGAGACTTCTACGTTGATAACGTCTATTCACCAGCAACTTAATTAATCCCTAATGAAACGACCTGAAAACTCCTAAAAAGTAACGACATCTCTTACTAAAATCAGACCAATCATATACTGTGGAAAACCTAGCGACCTTCTCTTTTTTTACATCACTTATAAATGATTTTGCCATTAAGTTCTACAAGAATTTCCATACACTCATTTCATCGCTCTTCCAATTCCCGGCAACATCATAGGCAATAACCTTTACAGTATACTGGAAGAAAGGCATCTGCTCCGACCAGGTCCAGGTGTACGGGGATGTCATCGCCGTTGCCTGTAACGTATCATCGACATAGAATTCGACCTTGGCAACCCCTGACTGATCATCAGTAACTTGTGCCTTGACATCGATTTTCCCAATCACAAAGGTCGTGAAAAAACGGAACGAGAAAACCAACCAGTCTTGGATGTTGATCCTACATTTCGCACCCTTTCACTGAATCGTAAAACAATTTTTTCAAAATGACTTTTTCCAGAAACGAAAACCGAGAATACATAAACAGGAACAGACATCCCAATGTTGGGATGCCATATGAAACAAAACATTCTTCCTTACAGAGGAAGCTATTACCCTGTTTTAGGCCAGTTACTCCACGAAATAAACGTTGCTGAAGAAATCAACAAAGTCATCGATGTACAGGATACTCAAGCGAACATCGATGTGGGAACATTCACCTGCCTCATGATACTCAACATCCTTGGCGATGTCAACATCCGACTGTACCGCATGGGTGAATTCTTCGAGGATAAAGCACTTCCGTTGATGATACCGTGGAAACCAGATATCACGCCTGAGGAGATCACCGATGATCGGGCAGCCAGAGTACTGGACGCACTCTGGGCTGCAGATCCACAGAAAATCTTCAGCGCGGTGACTCACGCGGCGATTCGTGTTCACAACATTGACATCAGTGTGATTCATGGTGATACCACCTCAAAATCCTTCATCGGCGCTTTTGAAAACTCTGAGGAAAATGGGCTCGCCCCTTGGATCACCCATGGGTACAACAAAGAGCACAGGCCTGATCTCAAACAACTTGTCTTCGGGGTCGGAAGCACCGCTGATGGTGGTGTTCCAATCCTTGGAGAGGTCACCGATGGCAATGAATCCGATAAAACCCTGAATGGACGATGGGTCACCCAACTGAGAATCCTGCTCGGAAAAAACGACGTCGAAGAATTCCCGTTGTACATCGCCGACAGTGCTCTCATTACCACAGGCAATCTCACGTTGATGAAGAAGTACCATGTTGATTTCATCTCCCGATTACCAGGAACGTTCGCTCTGGAGGAACAGCTGAAAAGAACCGCATTTCAACAAAACACCTGGGTGTCTCTAGGGAAACTCTCCGAGGGGAAAACAGCAGCGGTGTATCATGTCTGTGACATGACTGATGAGATCAACAATAAAACATATCGTTTTGTTGTAGTGAAATCCAGTGAGAAAGACCAACGGAAATTGAAAGCACTGGGTGCTATGGTTCAACGTGAACATCACCAGGTGACGAAACTGCTTCAAACCCTGTCGAAAAGACCGTTTGCCTGCAGGCGTGATGCAGAAATAGAAACAGAGAAACTCCGTATCAAACATAGGATACTGTACCATCAGATCAACTGGATGATCACAGAAATACAGGAGAAGATGAAGAGAAACCGCCGTGGACGTCCGAAGAAAACAGAGACGATACCCACTCAGACACGATACTATCTCAGCGGAGAACTCAGACGAGATGACACCCTCTATGAGCAGGAACGGGAGCTCTGCAGTCTCTTTGTCCTTATCACCAGTTTGAAAGATACCACAAAGCATTCCGCACAAACCATCCTTGAACGATACAAAGGACAAGGAATGGTTGAACGGATCTTCAAATTCATCAAAAACCCCTCGTGGATCGGATCGTTCTGCCTGAAGAAACCAGAACGCCTTACTGCTCTTGGATACGTACTCCTCATAGCAGCAATGATCTACACATTATGGGAACGACGCGTACGAAACAAACTCACAAACAAAGATACTAAACCTATCGAGGGATTGAACAAGAAGAAGACCACAAAGCCAACAACATTTGCATTACAAAACGCTTTAACATCCGTCATGGTCCTTTCACAGATACAAGGAGATGAATGGCGTATTTGGCTTCCGAAACCACTAACCACGAATCAGAAACATGTCCTTGAACTATCTGGGTTCAATGAAGACATCTATATCTGGAAAAGAAAAAATACATTTACTTGACGTGGAGGGGTGCGAAATGTAGGGTTGATGTAGAAAAAATTTTTTTGCGGCGAGGTGATCACAACCGTTGGTGGTGTGACATCTGTTAGCTTCTCGGTTGTGAAACACCACAGTGGCCCAACGGCTGACGCATGCTGGTCGTCCCAGGAGATAATCCTCCAGTAATAGGTCGTCCCATTAACCATGGTTCCTGGGTCATACGAAGTATTTGTTTGATTGCTGATGATTTTCCCCGGAGGGCTGGTAGCCCCAAAGTACACGTCGTATGTCACGATATCACCAGCATCGGGATCACCGCCCGTCCATCTCAAATCAGCAAATACCGAGACATTCATCGATTCGTTTGAAGGTATGGGATCCTGAGGAGTGTAGGGTGGGTTATTCGGTGCTGAAAGCGTGGTAAAGGTCCACACAAGCCCTTGAGTGGATGCCCCATGGTCATCCCAGGCGACAATCTGCCAGTAATAGCGTGTCTTATAGGATAAGGGTGGAAGATCGTAGCTCGTCCCAGATTGATTCATCATTACTTTCGGTGGAGGACTGCTCATCCCGAAATAGACATCATACGTCACGGTATCGTTGACATCGGGGTCTCCTCCCGTCCAACTCAGAGAACCATTCAACGAGACATTGATTGCCCCATCCGGTGGATTTGGGTTTAACGGCTCATAAGGCGGTTGGTTCTGTGCAGGGGTGTAGACGACGATGACCTGGTGGGTGGTGTTCGTCGCATCGTCATCATCTGTAACAGTAAAGGCAACGTAATAGTCACCATCAATATAATACCGATGGATAGGGTTCTGTTGATTTGAGTAGGTCCCATCATCAAAATCCCACCACCAACCAATGATAGACCCATCATCATCAATGGAAGCATCAGATAATGAGATATCGGTGGCATTCGTGGGGTGTGCAGGTGTATATGTGAAGTTTGCCAAAGGAGGGATATTACTAACCGTGACTGAGGTGGACAGCGAATCGAACGCACCGTCATCATCCATGATAAGTAAGGTAATCGTAAAGGTCGTCTTTTGGGTGTATTGATGGGTCGGATGTTGGAGCGAGGAGTAGGTCCCGTCCCCGAATTCCCAGGACCAACTGACGATACTACCGTCGAGATCGAAGGAAAGATCAGTAAATTGAACGATATCAAGGATGGTGGGATGCTCAGGAGTGCACAAAAAATCAGCGGTAGGACCAACATTCAATACACTGATGAGGACGATACTGGTTGCATTGACACCCTCATTATCAGTAACAGTGAGAGACACGGCATAGGTCTCATCATCACTAAACTGATGAATCGGGTTCTGCTCAACAGACTGCGTTCCATCACCGAAATCACAGGACCACGCCGTGATGTATCCGTCATAATCAAAGGACGTATCAACAAAAGAGACATTTTCAAGATCTGTCGGTTGCGAAGGCGTATACATAAAGTTTGCGATGGGTGGTAAATCTGAATAGGTCAACAGGACAGCAAGATTCTCGGTAATAATCGATTGGTTACAGGAATACTGCAGTCCTTGGCCGGTTGGGCCTTCAATTCCGACGGTCGCTGAGGCGCCGTAATCGATTCCTCCATCTCCGAACGAGACATCTTGATACTGGAATAGGATGTTACTGGATCCTTCATACAGAATGACTTCGAAGGTGATTCCTGATGGTGAATTATAGTAATGTTCATTGTTGAGCCATTCCACCACGAACATCTGATTTGGGGTGGTACCCAATGTTTCATAGAAGATACCCGTAGGAGGAGCTCCCCAGGTCACCAAATCATCCCAATACGGGAGAACGAAATTATCGATAACACTTGAACCAATCGGCGCATTATGCGCTTGGGGCCCCCCTCCACTAAAACACAGGATTCCATTGTTAGTGATACTGAGCTGACTATAATTTTGTCCATAAAAAGAAAAGACAAATCCGATAGGAATTCCATTCACATAATGATCATCACTATTATTCAACCCCGAGGGAAAGGTTCCCGTGGCCGTGATATCAACCCAGTTATAAACCGGACCAGAGGGTTCATTACTGTCGATGTATCGGTACCCGAAATAATCCGGACCACCAGCATTTGCCTCAGTAAGACCCGTGAACGCATGCAAGCTCGTTCCAAGAACCAACAAAATAACTGCAAACACGAATCCTTTTTCACTTTGTCCCCTTTTCCTCATACTCTTGCACTCCCTCATAAAAAGTTTTTTGTAAAATTGTAAATAGGTCAATCCATTTAAATGTTTTGAAAAGAATAATTTTTATAACAGATGTAACAAAAGACCACAAGACTCATTAATCCTCCACCATCATCGTAAAAAGGCTGATAATGATCTCTGACCTAATTTTTTGATACCGAAAGCAAACATTTATTCTCTTAGCCCACACAAGCTTCTAAAAAAAGGAACAAGAAATGTTTTTAAAGAACGACATCCTCAGGAACATCAGGTCGGTTGGAACCATGAAAAAACACCATTGGGTACTCCAGCTCGCACTACTCCTCTGTATTCTTCTCATGAGCGGATGCACTGAAAAAACCAACACCTTTGCAGGAAAATTTATAGGAACCTGGAAAACCGCGGGTTCCCCTTCGGACAACGAGACATGGACGTTTTATCAAAACGGAACCGTAAAAAATAGGCAATTCCAGGTATTAGATAACATCCCGATAAATTCCACGGCATGGTTCGACTATAATGTAAACACCACGGATCTCTGTCTCTCATCCATAGAAACATCACCGGAAGCACCGAGCAACTACTCCGAGTGTTTTTCATACAAATTTTCTGAAACCATGGATCGTGTGACCTTATCCTTTGAAGGAACTGAATTTATGATCCTGGAAAAGGTACCCTGAACTACCACTACGATAACTGAACAGTGGGATCCCTAATGATCTTACGACAAACAAACTGTTCTGAACCGAGGAAGACGACTTAAAATACCGATAAAAAAAACCAAACAAAGGAGAAAAACCTATAAAAATACTCATAAGAACGAAAAATCCATTTTTAAACAATAAGGTTCTATATCAAAAAATCCTTTGTTTTGTGTTACATATGTTCACCATTATATTTTATGATAACAATTAAATAGGAGTACTCCTTTTACACCGTCGAGGAAAGGATAAACAAACCATACAATGAACGTCTTTTCCCGGGGAGAACAACAATGGTTGAATTCGTAAAAATCTCACCAGACGGAACATTATTAGAAATCAAAGAGGTTTCTGATAAATACCGAAATCAGCCATACGATGAGCTGACAGAAAAATAATCTCTCCTTTTTTTTCCTTTTTTTTCCCGCTCGCTTTTCAGAATCGACGTTTCATGTACCAATACACAATCCCAACGATAACAATGACCACAACACCAATGATAATGAAAAAGACGAATTGATTATCGATTGTCGCAACGGGAGTTATCACCGTGAGTGCCTTGGTATCTGGGTTGTAATAATAGTTCCAGATGCCATCACCGTTCGAATCGATAAGATACGTACCATTCGATAGCCTCTGAACACCTGTGATAGTACCTGTCGCATTGCTATAGAACGTATCGTACATCCCGTCGCCATTGGTATCGTACAGGAATCCTAATGCCCCAAGAAAATCAACATCGATGAACACCGCTAGCCCTGTCTTCTCCGAGAGGGTCAAATTATCCGAGGCGGTGACTTCCACAAGGTATTTACCTGGGGACGACCAGGAATGCATCAAAGTACATACCGTCCCATTTGGGAGAAAATCACTGGTTGCAGAGGAACCGTCCCCCCAGTCAACGAGGTACTGCAGGAAATCACGATCAGGATCCGTCGACAGCATAGTGTAGGAATAAGCGGTGTTTTTCGTTCCAAAGCTTATCCCCGTAAGGGACGGTTTCGTCGGAGCATGATTCGCGGTGGTGATGACCACCTGAAACGTGTCCGAATCAGACGACCCGTTATTGTCCACGACGGTAAGGACCACAGTATACGTCCCAACCTTTTGATACGCATGGGTGGTGACCTCTCCGTTTCCACTGGTCCCGTCACCGAAGTCCCAGGACCATTTCGTAAGATAGCCATCGGAATCACGGCTCAGCGAACCGTCAAAGATGAGGTTTCCACCAACAACACCGAAACGCTCACTAGCGGATGCATTTGCAATGGGCAGATGGTTCTCTCCGCCACCAGGTGGACTGCCACCTCCACCAGGGGGTGCTGCGACCGTCGTGAAGGACCACAGGGACCCATTGGCTGTACCTCCGAACCCATCTTTTGCGATGATCCTCCAATAGTAGGTCGTCTGATAGGAGAGCGTCCCAGGAGTAAGCCATGCGTTCGATTGATTCTCAACAATCCGCGGAGGAGACAAGGTAGCCCCAAAATAGACATCATACGCAAGCATATCCATGTCAGGATCACTACCAACCCAGCGCAGCACAGGAGTAATTGTTATCCCCGTCGACCCGTTCGCCGGAGACGCATTACCAGGAGGCGTTGGCGCTTGATTCATCATGCTAACCATGGTCGCGTTCGACCAGCCGCTTTCATGACCAACGCTGTCACGCGCTTGCACAACCACAGCATAGCTCCCAGATGCCTGCCAGAGATGAGAGGTGGACATTATTGAGCCATTCAGATATGGGCCGAGCCAACCGCTCGTCGTCGTATCTCCCCAGTCGAACCGGTAATAGAGCGTATCATTCTCGGGATCTGTGGTCGATGTTGAATACACGTAGGAAGCACCATGGTACCCCATAAGGGGACCAATGGGAGCACTAGGGATATACGGGGGAGCATTAGGTCGTTCAGCCTGTATGGTAAAATGCTGGATGATAATCGCAGGGCAGGAAACGACGTACGTATTGTGAGCAAGCATGTCCTGCAACGGTGTTCCTGTATCAGTGCACAGAAGAATCGTGCTATATTCACTGCTCTCCAAATCCGTGCTATTCCACCTGATAGTCACCGTGGTCGGAGAGGAGTAATCTGAGGGATCCCATTGCACAAACAGATCCCAGCTTTTCATCGAGCCTGGATACTGCCGATAATCCTTCCATAACAGATCATAAGGACTAGGAAGACTATCGTTAAGCCAGACACGGAGATACGGAACCATCGAGGTCGGGGGTTTCACGACATCAAAACTATCAGGAGGCGGACCATCATGCGCATCAGCAGCTTCACCAATCACTACATAATCAGTGAACCCTGCTGTCTCATTCAACGTTATACTACAACTCCATGTGATCCCTAAATCATCTGCCTGTGTCGTAGGTAAGAGCGATGAACATAAGCTTCCAAGGATGAGAAAAGTGGCCCCGAAAACAATCATGGTTTGTCGCATAGTATAACCTGAGAGTGTTAGAGGAATGAATCGAGCCGTCTCTTTAATACCTTACGTCTTCCTCGTACGATACACAATTAAGAGGACTAGAACCAGAACGATAATGATCATACCCACCAGAAGAGGAATCACAGGTAACCCATTTTTTTCAGAAGAACTCTCCGAGGATGTACTCTCACTGACGATGGAAAAGCGATGTAAGGCACCGGTCGTGGGAAACGAGTATGAATGGTCCGTGAGCATATTTGCGATAACAGTACTATTCTCATACAGGAGCAAAGAAAATTGACCGCTCGCAGCATTAATTGGAGAATCCCACGTGATCGTGATCGTTGTAGAAGAAGTATTTCCTGGCGAGGCTACCCAAAGGATGGAAAGATTCCACACGGAACGGAGAGAAGGACACTGTTTGTATTCCTGGAGTAACTGTTCATAGGGTGCAGGGAATGGCGTCTGGAACCAGGCGAGAAGGTAAGGCATTTGTGGCGGCGACGGTGGTTCCGGCAGGTCGTATCCATCCTGACCATCGGACGCATCAGGTTTTTGTCCAAACACGACCGTGTTGCCGGTCCCACTCGCTTCGGTGATATGAAGGGTGACATTCCATGAGGTCGCTTCATCCATCGCATAGACGATAGGGGGATGTAGGGTGGTGAATACAGCAAAGACGCCTCCAAAAAGACCTGTAATAACGATAAGGACCCATAATCGCATTCTATGGCTTTTTTTTGGTAGAACATTCTGAAGCAATAGCATCATCTGATGTCCCTAGAGTTGTCCAATCATGTATCAAAGCATTATTTTATAGGTTTTGTTTTTCTACGGCATTTCAGGCAAAATTTCTTATTATCATTCTGGCACTAGCTCTACCGCTCGGAAGCATTTCTTTGAACGACGATGATCGTCTCGTTTATGATATGATCATCGAGGCTAGGGTGCTCGTTTCAGTTCGCACTGTTGGTAGGCATAAATCCAGTAACAGTAACCTGCATCAAGAGTAGTTGAGATGAAGTACCCTTCGGATGTGACCCGGTCCCAGCCATAGATAAACTTTAGTATGAGTGGTCCACCGGATGGATTATTATTGGTTGTCGCCTCCGTCCAGTTGTAATCAACGTTATCGTAGCGTACGATTAACGCGGTTTCATTCAGAGAGACACCAGCTGGTACTCCTACGATATTCCATTTTGTTTTCAGAGGTGTTATGTAGGTATCGGTCACGATCGCACTGAGGTTTGTCACCCAAAGCTCACATCCGGAATAAGCGTATACCCAATATCCCTGACCTGGTGCAAGGCCTTCAACAGTTGTATATCCTTGCGAGGTTCTGTTCCAATCGTAGATGAAGGTCAGGACATACCCGTTGGTAACACCTATTGACCAGTAGTACTCTGTGCCACTGTATTTGACGATCAGCTGGAGCTTCGAAACCGTTTGGTTACAGGGTAATGAAACGAAATTCCAACCAGGAAGCAGCGTCGTAATTTGGAGTTTGGCGAAGATAGTAAATTGATACACCGCTGATATAACGTGATTGCTGCTCGTGTCTTTTGCCCAGATAGTGTAGTTGTAGACACCCACGATAGTGTAAGTGCTGTCGTAGAAGTAGGTATTTCCGCCATCATGCGTCATCGAGATATTGACTGCTGTGTATCCCGCTGGTCCACTGATTCTTACTTTTTTCTCTAGCAGGTTGATGTTGTCGGTAATATCAGCAGTGATATTCACAGCGCCGTTGACAAGCTGAGAAGTGGGGGTCGCACCGATATTGATGATCTGCGGTGCATCGTTATCGATAACGTTGCCGACGTTCTTTGTGCCAGTATTTGCCCAGTTCGGTTTTGCATCTTTCGCACTGATAATGTAGTAGAGGATTTGGGTGTTGTTACTGAGTACGGTGATGGTTTTCTGATAGAGATTACCACTGATCCAAGGCATGGAGACATTCATATGAGTCCAGGTGCCATACCAATACTCTACATAGACAGTCGACACCGCGATGTTGTCAGTGACGGTTGCACTGAAGGTGAAGGAGTCCCCAGTGTAGGCTGGTCCTGTGGTTCCATCAGTGATCGCTGGAGCATCGTTATCGATGACGTTACCAACGTTCTTCGTTCCAGTGTTCACCCAGTTAGGTCGTGCGTCTTTTGCACTGATGACGTAATACAGGATTTGCGTGTTGTTACTAAGGACAGTAATAGTTTTCTGATAGAGATTACCACTGATCCAAGGCATGGAGACATTCGTATGAGTCCAGGTGCCATACCAGTACTCCACATAAACCGTTGACACAGCAATATTATCGGTCACAGTTGCGCTAAACGTGAAAGAATCTCCAGTATAGGCTGGTCCTGTAGTTCCATCGGTGATCGCTGGAGCATCATTATCAATCACATTGACGTTCTTCTGACCGGTATTTGCCCAGTTCGGTCGAGCATCCTTCGCACTAATAATATAGTTCAGATTCAAGGTTGTGTTACTTGCGACAGTGATGGTATTTTGGTAGAGGTTACCGCTGACCCAGGGCATGGTGACATTCGTATGAGTCCAGGTGCCATACCAATACTCGACGTAGACGGTTGAGACAGCAATATTATCAGTGATGGTCGCACTGAAGGTGAAGGAGTCCCCAGTGTAGGCTGGTCCTGTGGTTCCATCGGTGATCGCTGGAGCATCATTATCGATGACGTTACCAACGTTCTTAGTTCCAGTGTTCACCCAGTTGGGTCGTGCGTCTTTTGCACTGATGACGTAATACAGGATTTGCGTGTTGTTACTAAGGACAGTAATAGTTTTCTGATAGAGATTACCACTGATCCAAGGCATGGAGACATTCGTATGAGTCCAGGCGCCATACCAATACTCCACGTACACCGCTGACACACCGACATTATCAGTGACAGTCGCACTAAAGGCAAAAGAATCTCCAGTGTAAGCGGGCCCTACAGTACCATCAGTGATCACCGGAGGATCATTATCAATAACCGTCACAAACTTCGCCCCAGTGTTCGCCCAGTTCGGTCGAGCATCCTTCGCACTAATAATATAGTTCAGATTCAAGGTTGTGTTACTTGCGACAGTGAAGGTATTTTGGTAGAGGTTACCACTGACCCAGGGCATGGTGACATTCGTATGAGTCCAGGTGCCATACCAATACTCCACGTACACTGTTGACACACCAATATTATCACTGACCGTCGCACCAAAGGTAAACGAATCACCGGTATAGGCCGGCCCTACAGTATCATCAGTGATTACCGGGGGATCGTTATCGATGACAGTAACAAACTTTATTCCAGTGTTCGCCCAGTTTGGTTGCGCATCTTTTGCACTGATGTTGTAGTAGAGATTTTGGGTGGTGTTGCTAAGGACGGTGATTGTTTTTTGGTACAGGTCGCCGCTGACCCAGGGCATGGTGACGTTGGTGTGGGTCCAGGTGCCGTACCAATATTCAACGTAAACTGCTGATACAACGATGTTGTCGGTGACGGTTGCGCTGAAGGTGAAGGGGTCGCCGGTGTAGGCGAATCCTAATGCGGTTCCATCAACGATCACTGGAGGAATATTATCGATGACCGTAACAAACTTCGCCCCAGTGTTCGCCCAGTTCGGTCGAGCATCCTTCGCACTAATAATATAGTTCAGATTCAAGGTAGTATTGCTTAAAACTGTGATTGTTTTTTGATAGAGACTTCCGCTAACCCAAGGCATCGTAACATTCGTATGAGTCCAAGTACCATACCAATACTCAACATACACCGTTGACACACCAATATTA
>Ga0315277_10008821_pt1 | contig 12918 bp, 10 predicted proteins | sample YL17G05_15_MG_FD_203695 | JGI IMG/M metagenome (GOLD analysis project Ga0315277, IMG submission 203695) | Sediment microbial communities from Yellowstone Lake, YNP, Wyoming, USA - YL17G05_15 | ecosystem: Environmental > Aquatic > Freshwater > Lake > Sediment | place: USA: Wyoming | collected...
CCGTTGGATTGGCATCGGTATGATCAGAGGGCATGTCGTTGTGATCGTTTTCACTGAACGTGATGAAGATACTATCCGCGTGATTTCGCTGCGAAAGGCATTAAGCCATGAACGAACCGGATATGAACAAACTCTCCGAGACCAACTGGGCACAGGTTGACGCGCTGACCGATGAGACCATTGACACGTCAGACATTCCGCCGCTGACGCAGTCCTTTTTCGCCCGTGCTGCTCTACGGATGCCAAAGCAGCCTGTGCCTGTGACTGTGCATATAGACCCTGATGTTTTGGCATGGTTTAAGGCTCAAGGCGAAGAATATGAACAGCGCATGAACGCAGCGCTGCGTATCTATGCTGAGGCACACAGGATCTATAGCCGCGAACCAATGTCGGTTCCCTAGTCCTGGTCAGCAGCGTAGTCGCTCACCGTATCATCGCTGCGCAGGGCAGGCTCCCGCCGCTGTGAAATTGAGTTGCCCCTGACTCCCACCTGATGTGTTACCTCACATCAACCCATCTCGCCAGCCTCCACGGATTTCCAACGTGGGCTCCCCACCCTCACCCCGGCCCTCCCCCTGGCAGGGGGAGGGAGCAAACGTGAGAGCCATGGGTGAAGCACTGAAATCCTTGCGGATCAACCCGGAGCGCCTGCGGGCTGACCTTGACGCGCTGGCTGAGATCGGCGCGACGGGCGACGGCGGCGTGCACCGCCCGGCGCTGGGGGAAGCCCACCTGGCGGCGCGGGCCTGGCTGCGCGAGCAGATCGCGGCGGCAGGGCTCGAGTTCCGCATGGACACGGCGGGCAACCACTCCGCGTTCCTGGCCTGCGGCCCGGCCGGCGCACCCACGCTGCTGTTGGGCTCCCACCTGGACTCGGTGCCCCACGGCGGCCGCTTCGACGGCGCGCTGGGGGTGCTGGCGGCGCTGGAGGCGCTGCGGGTGGTACAGGAGGCGCACGTCTCGCTGCCGGTGCACCTGGAGGCGATAGACTTTACCGACGAAGAAGGGACGCTCGTCGGAGAGTTGGGCAGCGCCGCGCTGGCGGGCACACTGACCGCCGATGTGCTGCGCTCCCCGCGGGGCGGACGGGCGGCGCTGGAGGAAGGGCTGGCCCGCGCCGGATTGACCGAGGCGGGGCTGCTGGCGGCCCGGCGCGAGCCGGCGGCGCTGGCGGGGTACCTGGAACTGCACATCGAGCAGGGGCCGCGGCTCGTCCAGGCCCAGGCCACGATCGGGGTGGTGACCGCCATCGTCGGCCTGTGCTCGTACCGGCTGACGTTCGCCGGGCAGGCCGGCCACGCCGGGACGACGCCGATGGCGGACCGGCGGGACGCAGCGCTGGGGGCCAGCGCGTTCACGCTGGCAGCCCGCCAGGCGGTGCTGGAGGATTTCCCCGGCTGCGTGGCCAACGTCGGTGAGATGCGCTTCGCGCCGGGCGCGTTCAACATCGTCCCGGCCCAGGTAGCCGTGGCGCTGGAGTTTCGCGCACCGGAGCCGGAGACGCTCGACCGGCTGGAGACCGCGCTGCTGGACCGGGCGCGCGCCGCCGCCGGGCGGTTCGGGCTGGGGCTGGAGATCGAGCCGCTGGGCAGGACCGACCCCACGCCGATGAGCGAGGCTGCGCAGCGGGCGGTGGCCGAGGCCGCCGGTGCGTTGGGGTTGGCGCACGTGGCGCTGGCCTCAGGCGCCGTCCACGACGCGCAGGCGCTCGCGGCCGTGTGCCCGGCGGGGATGGTCTTCGTGCCGTCAGTAGGAGGGGCCAGCCATACGCCGCGCGAGTTCACCCCGTGGGCCGACTGTGTCAATGGGGCGAACGTGCTGCTGCAGGCGGCGGTGAGGAGGGGAGGGAAGGAGGAAACGAGGAAACGAGGAGACGAGGAGACAAGGAGACAGGGAGACAAGGAGACAAGGAGACAAGAGGAGGGGGGAAGGGAGAAGGGATGAGTGAGCAGGAGTTGCAGGGAATTACGAATTACGTGAGGCTATCGGAGCAGGTGGGGACGGCGGGGCAGCCGACGCGGGAGCAATTGGCCACGGTGGCCTGCGCCGGGTATGAGATTGTCGTCAACCTGGCCACGCTCGACTCGGAGGAGGCCGTGCCAGACGAGAAGGACGTGGTCGAGGCGCTGGGCCTGGAGTACGTGCATATCCCGGTCGTGTGGGAGCGGCCGACCCGGGCGGACCTGGACAGGTTCTTCCAGACGATGGACAGGTACCAGGACAAGAAGGTGTTCGTGCACTGCATCGCCAATGCGCGGGTGTCGGCCTTTATGGCGCTGTACCGGGTGCTGCGCCTGGGCTGGCCGCTCGAGAAGGCGCTGGACGACGTGCATAAGTTGTGGGTGCCGAACGAGACCTGGCAGCGCTTTATGGACGATATGATGCGCAAGTAGGGCGGCTTTCCATGGCACGGCCTGCCTGCCACAACCCAATCTACTTAAACGCAGAGCCGCGGAGATGCAGAGATGGTTGCGACTCACAGGAGTCGCCGTTCTCTGTGACTCAGCGACTGGTCTGAAGATACCCCGAACAAGTTCGGGACTCCGGAGTCCTCAACTTGTTGAGGTGTTTTCGTACTTCATGGTGCCCTGAAGGGGGCATGATAACTGCGTTGAGAATAGGAGAGGGGGATGGATGGAAGTGAGGAGGATTCGATGGACATGAGAGTCATTGCTGGAGCCATTCAGGCGAGTGAGGCGGATGCTGTCATCGTCAATCTGTTCGAGGGGGTTCAGCCGGGCGGTGCGACGAAGGCGGTGGACGATGGGCTGGGCGGCGCGATTGGCGATTTGATCGAGGGCGGCGATTTTACCGGTAAGGCCGGCCAGGTGGCGGTGCTGTACCCACGCGGGGCGATCCCGGCCCAGCGCGTGATCGTGGTTGGGTTGGGGCCGCGGGCCGACTTCGAGGGCGACGCGGCCGAGGCGGTCCGCCGCGCAGCCGCCAGCGCCATCCAGAAAGCGCGCGACCTCAAGGCCAGGCGCGTGGCGAGCATCCTGCACGGGGCCGGCGCGGGGGGCCTGCCGGTCGAGCAGGCGGCGCAGGCCACCGCCGAGGGCAGCCTGCTGGGGCTATATGCGTACCGCGGCCAGAAGACCGGCGAGCACGATGAACCGCTGCCTCAGGCGCTCGAACTGGTGGTCTTGAACGAGCGGGACGTGGCGGCGGCCCAGCGTGGCGCGGACGTCGCGTCCGCCATCGCCGCCGGGGTCACGCTGGCGCGCGACCTGGTCAATCTGCCGCCCAACGTCTGTACACCCACTTACATGGCCCAGGTGGCCGGCCAGGTGGCGGCAGAGGTGGGCCTGCGCATCCAGGTGCTGGGGCGGGAGCAGATGGAGGAACTCCACATGGGCGCGCTGCTGGCCGTGGCCCAGGGGAGCGACGCCCCGCCACAGTTCATCGTCCTGGAGCACAACGCAGAGCGCGCGAGCGCGCTCGATTCGATTGTGCTGGTCGGCAAGGGGGTGACCTTTGACACGGGTGGCTACGTCCTCAAGCCGAAGGAGGGCATGGGGGACATGAAGAGCGACATGGCGGGCGCTGCGGCCGTGATTGGCGCTATGAAGGCGATCGGCGCAATGGGTGTAGGATTGCACGTCGTCGGCCTGGCCCCGGCCGCCGACAACATGATCAGCGGCCACGCCTACCGCCCGCAGGAGGTCGTCACCGCCAGCAACGGCGTGACGATCGAGATCAACAGCACCGACGCCGAGGGGCGCATGCTGCTGGCCGACGCGCTGGTGTACGCAGGCCGCTTCCAGCCCGCTGCGGTGGTGGACATCGCCACGTTGACCGGGGCGTGCGTGGTCGCCCTGGGCAAAGGGATGGCGGCAGGGCTATTCAGCACCGACGACGCGCTGCGCGATCGCCTGCTGGCCGCCGGCCGTGCCACGGCCGAGCGGCTGTGGCCACTGCCGCTGTTCCCGGAGTACGAGAAGCGCCTGGAATCGCAGACGGCGGACCTCAAGAACAGCGGGGAGCGGATGGACGGGGTGGGCACGTCGGCGGCGTTCCTCAAGCGGTTCGCCGCCTACCCCGCCTGGGCGCACGTGGACATGGCGGGCATGGCGCTAGGGGGCGGGGACAATCCGTACGCGCCCGGCAAGGGGGCGACGGGGTTTGGCGTGCGGTTGTTGACCGAGTTCGTGCGCAGGTGGTCGGGGACAGCACACGGATAAACGCGGATGCGACGGATGAACACGGATTAGGGAGGACTGATGATGGGAGACCCCCGTCCTAATGTGACGGGGGTCTCTGTGCTTCTCGTCTATCTCGCAGCCAGCGGCAGGAACGTCTGGGGGCCTGGCTCGCCCGTCAGGGCAAAGTCGGTGAAGTGGTCAATCTGCATCACGACCCGGTTGGCCTCGGTGTCCACGACGTAACTCTCCGGGAAGGTCCACTCGGCCTCCGTGGTCGAAAAGTAGGCCGGCCTGAGCAAGAACTCGTTGATGCCGGCCGCCCGCAGTTCCCATTCCTCGTAGGCGAAGGAGATCACGACCTCCTGGTTTAAGTGCTCGGTGATGGGCTGCCCCTCGGCGTCCACGGCGGTGAAGGCGTAGCCGTAGCGGTAGACGCCGGCGTGTCGTTGGTGGGGCAAGGTAGCGATGGGCACGACGTGCAGCGTCACCCGCCCCTCGGCCGGCAGCGCCCCGGCCGGGACGTAGATGGTCGTGCCGTCGGCCAAGGCGATGCGCTGCGGCTGGGCGGCGTCGAAGGTCACGGCCACCGGGGCCGGCTTGGGGTGCGGCCCCGTCAACAGCAGGTCCTGCGTCGCGCCGCCCGCTCCCAGGGTCACCTCTTCCCGCGCCAGCCAGTATTGGCCCGGCGTCTCGTAGACCGCCCCCAGGTGCCAGGTGGTGTTCGAGAGCACGCCCAGGCTATATGCGCCCAGCGAGTGGGTCACCGGCGCGTGGACGGTGACGAAGCCGTCGTCGTCCGACCAGCCCCAGATAAAGACGACCCCGTTCAGATTTGCCGTGGGGCTGATGGTGAGCGCGCCGGAGATGGTCGCGTCGGGGCGGCGGAACTGGAGGACGTGGCCGCCGGAGGTGCCGTTCGGCGGCACGCGCACTTGGCGCAGCGCCGGCTTGATGCTATCGGTGACGCCCGCCGTCGCCCCCAGGTGGTAGTCGCCGGTGGGCACGCGCAGGACGAACCGGCCGTCGGCGCCGGAGCGGGTGGAGAGCCACAACCGGTCTACCAGCGGCCCAGTCCCGGACGCGGTGACCCTGGCCCCCCCTAGCGGCGCGCCGTCAGGTCCCAGCACCGTGCCGGTGAGCGTGCCATCCCGCCTGACGACGGGCAGGGGGACCACTGCCGTCTGGCCCGAGGCGACCGGGACGTTCTTGTGATCCACCAACCCTACGTAGTTCGAGCGGGGGTCCACCTGGTAGCCCAGGTGCCACAGCCCCGCCGCCACGCTCATGGTGTAGGCGCCGTTGCCTGGTTCCACCGCCGTGCGCACCCAGTTTCCCGCCGCCCACGCCATCACGCCCGCGTTCACTCCCTCGACCACGTCCTGGTTGCGCGGGTCCCACAGGCTACCGACGATGCGGGCGTCCTTCTTCTTGACCGTCAAGGTCACAGACACCACCTGGCCGGCGCCGACGGCGACCCTCCGCTCGGCGGCCGACACGTAGGGGCTGCCCGCCGGCAGGTGGGCTACCACGCGATAGGTGCCGCGGGGGACGAGGATGCTAAAGGCGCCCGCCTGGATGGGTGCGCCGTTGGTCACCGTGGGCGTCAAGACGCTCGTCGCGCTGGCCCAGCCCTCGGCGCCGGTTACCGGGCGGCCTGCCTCGTCCACCAGCGTGCCGGCGATGGTCGCACCGGCCGTGACGAGCGAGAAGTTCACGTCGCTCACGACCTGGGCAGACGAGACCACGACCCGCGCGCCCGGGCCGACGTAGATGTACGGCTGCTCGGGACCGGGCGAAGGTTGCACGTGCCACTCGCCCGCCACGACCGGGAGCACGTACTGGCCGCCAGGGCCGGTCACCCCCCTCGCGTCGCCCGGCGCGCCGGGCCGCCAGGCCGAGACCGGGATGCCGGCCACGCCCAGGCCCCCTTCGTCCGCCAGCGTGCCCGTGATGATCGCATCGCGCTCCAGCAGGATGAGTGTCTCCAGGTCGCAGGTGCCATTCGGGGGCACCTGGATGGGCTCGATGACCGGCCCCATATAGCGGGGGTCGTGGGGTTTGACCGAGACCTGGTAGCCGCCGCTGGGCACGGCCAGGTCGAACGCCCCGCTGGCCGGGCTGATGACGGTCCGCGCCCCGATCCCCTCGTCATTGTGCAGCACCACGGTCACGGTGAACGTTGGCACTCCCCCGTCCGGCAGTTCCACCGTACCCGAGACGAGCGCGTCGGCGGTGAGCACGGTGAAATCTACCTGCTTACGTTCCGGCAGGGGGTTGTGCTGAAAGTGCACCAGTTGGGGCGGGTCGGGGTAGACCCACCTGGACGGTACGGTCGTGCTGATGGGTTTGACCGTCAGCGCCCACAACCCTTCGGAGAGGTCGAGCCGGTAGCGGCCCTGGGCATCGCTCAGCGTCCGGGCGCGGCCCCCCTTGTCCAGCCGCTGCGCGGCCACCTGGGCATTCAGCACGGGGACACCGGTGTTGGTCCTCACCGTGCCGGTCACCACCTTGGGTGGCGCGCGGAAGGTGAGGGTATAGGGCGGGGTCGCGCCGGGCAAGGTGACGGTGATGGGATTGGGAGGCAGCAATCCACCGTCGCGCCACGGCGGCTCCGCCGTCAGCAGGTAGGTGCCGGGGATGAGGCCGCCGATGGCATAGTAGCCGCTCCCGCTGGTGCGGTCACCGTGCTGAAAGGCCCCCTCCAGCCGGGTGGCGCGGACAGTAGCCTCGGGCAGCGGGTTGTGCAGAGGATCGGTGACGACGCCGTAGAGGTCGGCCGCTGTCAGCGTGAGCGTGATCGTCTGCGTGTAGCCGTTGACCGTCACCCTTTGGAGCGGGGACTCCCAGTAAGGCTGATCGGTGACGGGCGAGGCGTGCAGCCCGTAGGTACCGGCCGGCAGGCCCCCCACGCGGAACTTGCCGCCCGGAGCCTCTACCCACTGCAGCGACACCCGGTTGCCGGCGTGGACCCACACCTGGGCCGGGACGGGCGTAACGCCGTCCGGCGCGGTGACGGTGCCCAGGACCTGGGGGTCCGTCAACGGCACCGCACCGACGTCCACCGGTGCATTGAACACCGAGACCGGCACCGGTGCCGACTGGGTGTACTGTGAGCCGGTGGGCGGCACCGCCTTGAGGACGTACAGGCCATTGGGCAGCGGCCCCAGGCTGAAATCGCCCGTGGCGCCGTCTACCTGCGCCTGCCCAAAGACGTCCCACCCTCTCGGCTCGAACAGTTTGACGACGGTGCCCGCGGGTGGGAGCGAGCCAGCAGGCGAGGTGACCGTGCCGGTGAGGGTGCCTCCCTGGGCCTGGGCGACGCCCACTGCGGTGAACAGCAGCAGCAGCGCGGCTACGAATGACAGGAATTTAGAGTTCACTTGCGGTGCGTGCATTTCTGTACCTCCTGGCATTGGGTTGGGCGCTATGGAGCGCGCCTCATGAACAACGATTATAAGAGGGACGTCCATCTGGGACAAGAGTAGCCGCCAGCCACTAAATCCACGTGATGGGGATGTAAGCGGTCTGTAAAGCCTGTAGGGGGGGAATTTGGATCGCGAAGGTCACGAAATCTCGCGAAAAACACGAAACCGGCCCCAGCATGTCGGGACTCGACAGACGCTCGGCTCACGTTGCCACAGTGGAGGGAATCCGGTACAATAAGAACACGGATTGGCAGGATTGGCGGATCAGGAGGCAGGGCAGGGAATTCGACAGTGCTCACAGGTACGTCAGCGTGAGACATAGGAGAACAGATGACGGCAACAAAACGTTGCACAGCGAATCGTTACCTGATGGCCGAGGCCGTGCGAGCGGCCTACCGGGCCGGTGAAGAAGACGAGGCCCTGGAGCCGCTGGTGCGGGTAGATGGCGACGGCGAGCCGGTAGGCCGCGTCAGCGATGGCGACTATGTGATCTTTTACGACATCCGGGGGGAGCGGGAGGTCGAACTGACCAGCGCCTTCGTGGCGCACGAGTTCCCTCACTTCGCTCGCCCGCCCATCAGCGTGCAGTTCGCCACCATGATCGAGTACGCCCGCGACCTGCCGGTACAGGTGGCCTTTCCGCCGATCCGGGAGATGCGAGGCACGCTGAGTGAAGTCGTCAGCGACCACGGCCTCCGCCAGGTCAAGATCTCCGAGTCGGAAAAGGCCATCCACGTGCGGTACTTTCTCAATGGGAAACGGGAGGAGCCGTTCCCCGGAGAGGACATGGTCGTCATTCCCTCGCCAGAGGTGCACAACTACGCGCACGTACCTGAAATGAGCGCCGGGGGGGTGGCGCGGGCCGCCATCCAGGCGCTGGACGACCCCGAAACGGCGCTGATCGTGGTCAATTTCTGCAACGTGGACGTGGTGGGGCACATTGAGGACCGCGCAGCCATCCTGCGCGCCGTGGCCGAGGTAGATCGCTGCATCGGCCAGGTGGTGGCGGCGGCACAGGCCCGCGGAGTGACGGCCGTCGTCACGGCGGACCACGGCACGGTGGAGCGCTGGCTGTACCCCGACGGCACGGTGGACACCGGGCACACCGACAGCCCCGTGCCGTTCGTTCTGGTAGACCCGGCGTTACGGGCTGCCGCCCTGCGCGGCGAAGGTGCGCTGACTGACGTGGCCCCCACCCTGCTGGACCTGGTGGGGTTGCCACAGCCGGACGAGATGAGCGGGCGCAGCCTGCTGCCGGAGGGCACGCCCCGCGAGCGGCGGCGCGTCATGCTGGTCATCGCCGACGGCTGGGGGGCGCGCGACGATCGGTGGGGAAACCTGATCATGGAGGCAGAGACGCCGGTGATGGACCGCTTGCAGCGGGAGTGGCCGGCGACGCGGTTGCAGGCGGCTGGAGAGGCGGTGGGGATGCCGGACGGCACGGTGGGCAACTCGGAGGCGGGGCACCTGCACATCGGGGCGGGGCGGCGGGTGCCGGCCGACCGCGTGCGCATCGAGCAGGCCATCGCCGATGGCTCCTACTTCGCCAACGAGGCCTTCCGCTGGGCCATGGAGGGAGCGAAGCGGGACAGCACCCGCCTGCACCTCCTGGGGATTGTGTCCTTCTACAGTTCCCACGGCTCGGTCGAGCATCTGAAGGCGCTGCTGGAGATGGCCCGCCGGGAAGGGGTGCCCGAGGTGTACGTACACGCGATGTTGGGCCGGCGCGGGGAGCGGCCGGAGAGCGGCGCGCACTATATCGAGGAAGTGGAACGGGAGACGGAACGGTTGGGGGTGGGCCTGGTGGCCTCGGTGATCGGGCGCTTCTGGAGCCTGGACCGGGAAGGGAACTGGGAGCGCATCGAGAAGACGTACCGGTGGTTGGTGGAGGGGAGGGGGCGGGCGGTGCCAGCACCATCCTGACTTTGAGGGAAGATGGAAAGATGTCCAAGCGTAAAGACGATCTCTTCAATCAGTATCTTGAATATCCGACCGACGAACTCATCTGGGAACTCGACGGGTTAGATTACCTCACACCGGTGGCTTACGAGCGCACATTGCGGCGCGGTGGGGAATGCATGCTCCGCGAGGCGAGCGCGTACTTTGCACAGGCGGGGCGACTGTACTGGGCACTACGCCGGCTGGTGCAACGGCTAAACGCGGAGAGGATTCCCTATGCCCTGCTCGGAGGACTGGCGCTGGCTGAACACGGGTATCCACGACTGACAGAGGGGATTGATCTGCTGTTGACACCGCTCGGATTGGAGTGTTTCTGCCAACGGCTCGTGGGACGAGTGTACCAGCCAGTCTTCGATGGAGCGCAGAAAGCGTTTCGCGATGCCGAGACGGGTGTGCGCATCGAAGTCGCGACCACCGGGGAGTACCCAGGCGACGGTTTACAAGCCGGTTGCCTTCCCTGACCCAGCGGCTCCAGGCGTGACGGTGGAGGTAGAGGGCATCCGCGTGGTGAGGCTGGAAAGATTGATCGAGCTGAAACTCGCGTCCGCGACGAGCGCCCCTCACCGACTGCGAGACATGGCCGACGTGCAGGACCTGATTATGCGGCTGGAATTACCCCTGGCGCTGGCAGAACATCTGAACTCCTCGGTGCAGGCGGCGTATTGGGACCTGTGGGGGAAGACACGCGCGGATAGAACAACCGAAGGTCCAGCCACGCCACCCTCAGCGCAGTATGGTCCAGAGGAGGTATGATTTCTCCATCTTCGGCGAAGATCATCGGCCTGGCGCGCCCAGACTGAATCTCCGCCCAGGCCTCATCGGCCATCTTTTCAAGCATACGTTGAGATTCGTCGGTTGCCAGTAACGCATCCCATCGCTCGTCCTCTGCGGTGATTTCTTCTGCGCTCTCGTCAGCATCCCTACTCAACAGGTCACTGTTCGTTCGCATATCGCCACCACCTTCCCCTCACTGCCCGGCCGTTCCATATCGCACGAGCATCCACGCACAGGAGGACAGATAACCAGTCCCGTAGTCAGTGGACGCCAATGTGCGGAGCGTCCGCTTTCGTGGCTTGCTGGGCTTCAGGCCAGCTCAAGAAGAGGTAAGCCGTCGCTCGATCTCAGCCACGAATTCGGCAAACGGCATCGGGCCAGGCAGAGGGTCATGACGTTCTGGATCGTCAAAAGGGTGAATGTGCCAGCCGCCGGTGTTGTCTACCCCAAAGACTCGCAGACCCTGCTGAATCAGAGCATACGCCGTCGTGCCGGTCTGCTCGTTGTAGAAAGCCTCAATGAATCCGTCCGCCAGGCGGACGCGCAGGTTGATGAAACTGGGGGTCAGGCGGCGGACCACCGGGATGCCACAAATAGGGGAAGCCACGGCAGCAGCGAAAACCTGTCTCTCAAACTCGTCCAGGGTCATGACAGGCTCGCTACCATCTGCTGCAGCCGTTCCTCGTCAGTCACCGTTGCTTCCCATTCCCAGTAGGCGCGCTCCACCTCGTAGGAATGTTTCTCCGCGATGCGGCCCTCGTCCCAGGCCTGCTTGAAAGCCTCAAAATCCATCTTGTAGCGCCGCTCGAACGTCATCCTGCGCTTCCGAGCCTCCTTGAGTCTCAGGCGCACGAGGTCCTTCACGGCAAGGGACAAGGCCACTTCCAACCTGGGCTCCTGGGTGAGATCGGTCAGAGCCTGATAGATGGGTTTGGAGATCGCAGATTCAAGCATCTGGGTTACCTTTCACTCGTTCTCCCCTGATTTGGTCGTACGTCTACACAGGTGAGATGATAGCACACTCTGGCCAAAACATCAAACCCGGACACAGCCGTACGCGGTGCCCCGCACAATTCCTCACTCCGGCCAGGCGCCGGCCACTGCCGCCTCCACGCACTGCTCGACCGTCCCATACCGCACCAGCAGCCCCGCGTGGGAAGGCAGGTAGGTAGCCCCCTTGGCCGAGGGGGTGGCCACGGTGCGGAAGCCCAGTTCCTGCATCGGCGCGACGACCGCGCACATGTCGGCCACCACCCGCCCGCCGCTGGCCTCGACCGCCGCCACCAGCCCCTCCGCCTGGGCGTGCTCCCGCACCTCGCGCGCCGCCGTGATCCACAGCGCCGATTTCACCCGCCGCCCAGCCAGCAGCCGCACCACTTGCTCGATCTCGGGGAGGCTGGCGTGCGGGCAGCCGAACCAGGCCAGGTCAATCTCGCGGGCAGTGGAATTGAGGGCCGCGTAGGCCGGCCGCAGGTCGTCCACGATGAGCGTTTCGTGGCCGGGGGCCAGGACGTCGGGCCGATCTGCCTCGGGGGTGATGCCGGCCACGTGATAGAGCGCCACGGCGCCGCTGGCGGCCATGGCCGCGCCGAGCGCCTTCAGTGCATCACGCTGGCCTAGGTCCAGGCCCAGAAAGTATGGCACCCGGTCGCGGGCCACCTTCCCCACCAGGTAGCCCAACGCCCCAAAGTCGGAGAGCGTGCGCAGCGGGCAGCGCACCAGTACCTGCAGCGTGGCGCGGCGGTTCTCGTCCAGGTGCAGGCCGTAGGCGGCGGTGCGCCCGACGATGGCCGCCGCCAGCGCCCCCGGCCCCCCTTCACGGTTGGTGCGCGCGCCCAATATGGAGTTGGCGTAACTCACCGCCGAGGATTCGGCCCAGGCCACGTGCTCGCCCAGGCGGGGCAGGGTGCCCACCAGGTAGGGCGTGCACGTGCAGGTCGCCTGCACGCCCAGCCGCCGGTAGGCCTCGATCACCGCCAGTTGCCCCTGGGCGAACCCCTCCGAAAAACCCAGTGCCTGCCAGGCCTGCAGGTCTATGCCGGCCGGGTTGAGCGTCGTGGGGACGCGCACCTGCGCGTCCTGAGCGGCCCATTCGCGCAGGAATTCCAGCCCCGCCTGGCCCAGGTTGCGGTAACTGACCCCCGCCACCTGCACGGAACTGACCGGCACCAACCGCCCGGCACCGTAGATTTGCCCCAGCGCGACGACGATCTCCATCGCCTTGCGCACGCCGGGTCCCAGGCCACCCGCCAGCCAGCGCTGCTCTTCAGCCGACAGTTCCAGTCCCACCCGGCCCCTCTGCCCGCTACCCCATTCTGCGCGCGCACGCTTCGTGCAGGGACAGAATCGCCTTGATCAGGGTGCCCCGGTTACGCAGGTGCAAGCGGCGGCTCTCGTTGCTGACGGAAAAGTGGTAATGGTCACCCAGCACGACGCGCACCTGGTCGCTGGTAAAGCCCAGTTCCTCCAGCAGATCCAGCATGGGCTTGACCCCCACCAGGCGATCCTTGTGGCCCAGGATGACGTGGAAATGGCGCCAGAGGTGCGGCTTGACCTGGCGGGGTATCTTGCCCATGGCGAAGAAGGTTTGCGCCAGCACCCCCTTAGGGGTGGTGTTG
>Ga0315277_10008822_pt1 | contig 12917 bp, 9 predicted proteins | sample YL17G05_15_MG_FD_203695 | JGI IMG/M metagenome (GOLD analysis project Ga0315277, IMG submission 203695) | Sediment microbial communities from Yellowstone Lake, YNP, Wyoming, USA - YL17G05_15 | ecosystem: Environmental > Aquatic > Freshwater > Lake > Sediment | place: USA: Wyoming | collected...
GACCATTTCCGCAGTTTTTGTATCTAGATTTGCCGTGGGCTCGTCTGCGATGATCAACGGAGGATTATTCATTAAAGCACGGGCGATTGCCACGCGTTGTTGTTCGCCGGCGGATAACTGGAAGGGTAAATGATCCCCTCTATCTTTTAAACCAACGAGTTCCAGCAATTCATCAACCCTGTGCTCGGTCATTTCAGGATCATAATTCCAGGTAATTGCCGGAAATGCAATGTTTTCTCTCGCGTTCAATGTTGAAATCAAGTTGAACGATTGGAAAATGAAGCCTAGATTGACTGCCCGCCACGATGCAAGGGCGTGCTCGCCCATGGCTACAATGTTCACATTCTCTACAAGGACCTTGCCACTCGTCGGTTTATCGAGGGAACCGATAATGTTCAATAACGTGGTTTTACCCGCGCCTGACGTCCCGACGATTGCAGCAAATTCGTTTTCTTCAACCGTGAAGTCGATGTCATCCAGCGCAATGATGATGTAATCCCCTATGTCGTATTCCTTTCGAACTTTGTGCAAATCAATATAACCCAATGAAATACCCCCTTTACCATTTATACCTCATAAAACATGTTGTCGTGGGCGATGATGACCCCGTCAAACTGGGCTTTTGCTTCGGATTCGAATTGCTGCATATCTTCGAGAAACCGTATCGAAAAATGAGTGAGGATTAATTTCGCAATTGCACAAGCTTCGCCAATCGTTGAATGCTTTCGTTCTATTGCCATGGCCTTGAACTCATCCGTGTATGTCGCTTCATGTATCAAGACATCGATAGGGTTACTCTTGATATAGTTCGAAATCTCGATAGAAGGTCTCGTATCTCCAGATAGAATGATCGAGCGGCCTTTACGTGGAGGACCTACAACCCCCTCCTTGAAAGGATCTATGGTACGACCGTCTTTCATGGTAATGGTTTGGCCATCTTGCATTTTACCCCATAGGTGACCGCGCGGTATATTTAAAGCGATTGCTCGTTCCGGGTCAAATCTTCCCGCACGAGGATGTTCCTTATATATGAATGAAAAGCTTTGATTTGTCGTGTGGTCGGCATTCAAGGCGATAACTGAATAATTCTTGGATTCCTTGATTAAGCCATCCGTGATCATTTCCTTCTTGGTATTCTTTTCTAGATCTTCTAACGAGGATTCCCTGTTCATTGGTGGATATTCCAGGAGCATTTTGTTCGTGACGTCAATCTCTTTCACAATTATCTTATAGTCAGTGACCAATCCAACCGTGATTCGATGAGCTAAAAGGTAAAAGAACAAGCCATGAGGGCCAAAAATCTCGACATCTTTTGTGCGGTTCAACAAGCCAAGCCTGAAGAGCAATCCTGGAAGACCAATGACGTGATCTCCATGTAAATGCGTTATGAATATCGTAAGGGGTTTGTTCATCTTGATTCTTGCATCTTCGAATGCTCGCTGGACATCCTCCCCCGTGTCGAATAGTATAAGCTCGCCGTCGTCGAGCTGGAACAATATGCTTTGCAAGCGAGCTTTTGCAGAGCTAATGGTAGCTGCAGTACCTAGGAAAATAATCCGCACGGATGTTCACGCTAGGAAAGTAAAAAAGAGGGAGAAATTTAAAGATTGGGTTTAACCACCGGCAATCTTCGGCAAAATTATGATCTTTTGGTTCTCGTTTATTTCATCATTTAAATCTGCTTTAACGCCATCAACGAGAACGGCCAGGAACGCATCTTCAAGGTTCAAATCTTTCAATAATTCTGCGACGGTCTGTTTCTTGTTGACCCTGATTGCCTTAAATTGTGTTTCTTGGACGATGTCATGTACGAGGGATGATTTTTCCATGTGATTCACGTTCCATTTTGTTTATTATTTTCTAGTTGAACATCAAAATCAATATTTATAATCTTTGCGCGTACGCATTGTCGCCCGGTATTATTGTAGATTAAAGGGGTTTTGATGACGAAAATACTTCCACGCACTTTGCCTTAAGCTGTACATCTAAACCGCTTTAGATAAAGATTGTTGAACGTACCGGGCATACAAGAATATTAAATTGTTAACAACTTGCTTTATGTACGGTCGTGGTCGACCTTGATACTGAGAAATTTATTATAAACTAATAAAATAGTCCAGCATTGTCGTTGCCCGTGATATAGGATCATTACATTTCGATTTTCAAGGTGATTGCATGGATATCGACGCGAAAATCAAGCTAATCTTGCAAAAAGATTTCCTTATTCACGAAACCAACTTTAAAAACTACTTTGAGGGCTTTTATCAAGGAAAGGTACGTGATAACTATATTTCGAAGGATAAACGTATCATAATCGCGACAGACAGGCTCTCCGCTTTTGATCGCATCATCACGACCATACCCTTTAAAGGTCAAGTGCTTAATATGACCACGGCATTCTGGTTTGAAAAAACCAAGAAATTGGTTCCGAACCACGTGCTTACCGTGCCCGATCCGAACGTTATGATCACGAAGGAATGCAAGCCGCTCGCTGTCGAGATGGTGATCCGCGGGTACATTACAGGATCTGCTTGGCGTGCCTACGAAAAAGACCCGAAGAAATCAATCTCCGGAATTAATTTTCCTCCTAACCTCGTGAAGAATCAACAGCTTGACGAACCTGTCATAACTCCAAGCACGAAAGCGGAGAAAGGAACACATGATGAGGAGATTTCCCGGGAAATGATTCTTTCCAAGGAAATCGTACCGAAAGATATTTACTTGCAAGTCGAGGAATACACGCACAAGTTATTCAAGAAGGGAACCGAGATCGCTAAGAAAAACGGTTTGATTCTCGTTGACACGAAATACGAGTTCGGGTTGGACCAGAAAGGGAACGTCACGATCATCGACGAGATCCACACCCCGGATTCAAGCCGGTTCTGGATGGCAAAGACATACGAGCCGCTATTTACTGCGGGAAGGGATCCGGATGTTCTTGACAAGGAATTCGTGCGTGATTGGCTTCGCAAGGAAAAAAATTTCACGGGTGATGGGCCCATTCCTATCGTTGATGATGCCGTGAAGATCTCGCTCTGCATGAAATATATCAAAAATTATGAACTCGTCACTGGACAAAAATTCGATTACACGACCATCTCCGAGGATAAACACCCCGTTTCAAGAATCGAGAATAAATTGAAGGAACTTGGATACATCAAGTAAATGATCACCAAGCATGCTAGAAAGGCCGATTCCATGAGTCATAAAATCTTCATTTTCACATCAGCAAAGGGAATGACAAGCAAAGAAACGAGTGTCAAAGATAACTTCGCCCGGCAATTTTCAGCGCCTATCTCGCGCGTGAAACTCGTCACAGGATACTATATCGACGCCGAGGTATCTAATGCGGACCTGGAGACGATGGCCAGGTCATTATTCATTGATCCCGTCGTGGAAGAATTCACGATCGATGAGTTACCTTGGAAGGACTTCACCTTTGCAATCACCACGGGGTATAAGCCAGGCGTGACTGACAATGTCGGCCACACAGCGTCGATTGCGGTCAAGGATTTAGGCCTAAAAATCAACGCCGCGAACGGCGATTTCTTCCATGCATTCAACGTGCACGTGATCTGGAATGACCAGAAGAAGATTATCGATGGGATCGCGAAAGCATTGCATAACCCGATCGTGGAATTTGCATTCTCCTCAAAAAGCGGGGTTCAATTGCCCGATTACAATATTTCCAAGGAAGTAGACCCGGCAGAGCTGGTTCAAGAAATCCCGCTTCTCAAGGCCAATGACGCGGAATTGATCGAGATATCGAAAAAAGGGTTATTAGCCCTGAACCTGGAGGAAATGAAAAAAATCCAAGAGTATTACCGCAAAATTGGGCGTGAACCTCGCGATATCGAGATGGAAACCTTTGCTCAAACATGGAGCGAGCACTGCGTTCACAAGACGTTGAAGGGGAAGGTTATTCTTGAAAAAGTCGATGGAAACGCGAAGAAAACGGAAACCATCGATAACGTGATCAAGTCAACGATATTCAGCGCGACCCAAACCATCATTCAAAATTCGGGTAAAAAAAACATCTGTGTTTCAGTATTCAAGGACAACGCGGGAATCATAAAATTCAACGATAAATTCAATGCGTGTTTCAAGGCAGAGACGCACAACCATCCATCTGCCAAGGAGCCATACGGTGGTGCTGCGACTGGCATTGGTGGCGTGATACGAGACGTTTTAGCCGCGGGCATGGGGGCAAAACCGGTAGCAGACACGGATATTTTCTGCTTTGCAGAACCCGATTTTCCAGAAAAATTGGTTCCCGAGGGAGTTATCCATCCGCGAAAGATTATGGAAGGCGTGGTTGCTGGGGTCCGGGGATATGGCAATCCTATGGGCATCCCGACGGTTAACGGCTCTATTTATTATGACAAGCGGTATCTTGGAAATCCTCTCGTGTTTTGCGGCACCGTTGGCATCATTCCTCGCACCATCATGGGCAAACCTTCCGAGGACAAGAAGCCACAAGTGAAAGATTATCTCGTGTTTGTCGGTGGCAAAACCGGGAGGGATGGCATCCACGGAGTGACGTTTGCTTCGCTCGAGATGGACAAGTATACCACATCAAACCCCGTGCAGATCGGTGACCCGATCACGGAGCAAATGTTCATGGAGGCAATGTTCAAGGCGAGGGACAAGGGCTTGTACAATTTCGTTCAAGATTGCGGTGGTGGCGGGCTCTCATCAGCGTTCGGTGAAATGGCAGAGGGGCTCGGTTGCATCATACAACTTGACCAGGTACCGCTGAAATATCAAGGCCTTCTCCCGTGGGAAATCTGGATATCGGAATCCCAGGAACGACAAGCATTTTCGGTACCACCTGAGAAATATGAAGAATTCAAGCGTGTGTTTGAAGCGGAGGATGTCGGGGTCTATAAAATCGGCCAGATCACCGGCGACAAGAAGTTGACCTTGAAATACAAGGACGTGGTCGTGGGGGAGATCGACATCGACTTCCTGCATGGGGGGATCCCGAAGGCGTCAAACAATGCCACCTGGCATGAAATAAAAGCGATGAAAAAAGATTTCCCAGCACCTAAAAACCTTGAGGATATCCTCGCGAAAATACTGGGAAGTTGGAACGTCTGCAGCAAGGAATGGGTCGTTCGCCTGTATGATTCCGAGGTTCAAGGCAATACCGTGATAAAACCCCTGCAAGGCGTGAAAAAAGATGGCCCGGGGGATGGTGCGGTCATAAAACCGGACGAGGCATCGTACGAGGGTCTGGTGATATCCAACGGAATGAACCCGAAATTCGGGGATATCGACCCGTATTGGATGGCTGCATCGGGTATCGATGAAGCAATAAGGAATGCCATTTGTTGTGGTGCAGATCCCGAACATCTTGCGTTGCTCGACAATTTCTGTTGGGGTAACCCCCGGGACCCCGTGCAAATGGGCAAGCTGGTTCTTGCTTGCCAAGCTTGCAAGGACATTTCCATCCCCTTCGGAACGCCGTTTATATCCGGGAAGGACAGCTTGAACAATGAATACAAGACCGATGCAGGGATCATTTCCATTCCGGCCACGTTACTCATCTCTGCGATAGGAAAATGCGACGACATCCGGAAAGCAAAGACCTCCTACTTGAAAAAGGCGGGAAATGCAATCTACATCATCGGGACAACGGCTGACGAGCTTGGCGGTTCGCATTATCTCGAAGTGCTGGGAAAGCTAGATGCTAACAACATCGTACCCCGCGTTGATCCAGCAACGTTCAAGGAAGCTTACAAGAAACTCCATCAAGCAATGCTGGATGACCTTGTTGTGACGGCACATGATTGCTCCGAAGGTGGTATCGGGGTTGCCCTCGCCGAGACTTGCTTTTCCGGGGAATTGGGAGCCAAGATCGATCTTTCCAAGGTTCCTACGGGGGATACATGCCGTCGAGACGACCTGATCCTGTTCTCGGAATCGAATGGTCGCATCATAGTTGAAGTTCAGAAAGGCAAGGAGAGCAAGTTCGAAAAACTCCTTGCTGGTAGCATATATGCACGAATCGGGGAGGTTACGAGCGTGAAATCCCTGGAAATCAAGGGGTTGAAGGGCGATATCATCTTGAACTCGGAGGTGCTGAAATTGAAGAAGGCTTGGCAGAACCCCCTCGACTTTGAGCACAACCTTGTCAAGGAATTTTAATCGGAGGCAAAAAATATGAAAACCCCCAAAGCACTTGTCCTCGTGTTTCCCGGCACGAATTGCCAGGTGGAAACCGCGTTGGCGCTTCGCACGGCTGGCTTCGACGTCACGCAATCGCATATTAACGAGCTGCTACGAGGCACGAAGAAGCTCGAGGATTATCAGCTGCTTGCGCTGCCCGGTGGCTTCAGCTATGGTGATGACATTGCTTCTGGCAAGGTCGGCGCAAACAAGCTCGTTTTTCTATTGCGAGAGCGCGTTTTTGAATTCGCTCGCCAAAATTTAATCATCGGCATATGCAATGGTTTCCAAACGCTTGTAAAAGCTGGTTTGTTGCCGGCAATCGATGGAAAATTCGAGATTCAAGCCACGCTCACCTTCAATGACATCGGGCACTTCTACTGCAACTACGTGAAGATCAAGAACGTGAACAAGTCCCGATGCGTGTATACCAAAGGGATTGATTGCATCGAGTTCCCGGTTGCCCATGGCGAGGGAAAATTCCTTCTCAAGGATCAAAAAATGCTCAAGAGACTCGTTGAAAACGACCAGATCGTCTTTAAATTCGTCTTGCCGAATGGCGAATTTGCCAAGGGGCGATTTCCTTACAACACGTCGAACACGACGGATGACATCACCGGCGTCTGCGATCCGACGGGGAGAATTTTCGGGATGATGCCGCATCCCGAGCGCTATCTTTTCCGGGAAAATCACCCCCGGTGGACTTCTAATGACGGTAGCGACGATTATAACGGGAACATCATATTCAAGAACGCGTATTCGTATGCTGTCGAGAAGCTCGTGTAACCAGGAAACGATGGTTTAGTTCGGGGTTGTGAGGTTCTTTAAATCCTTCTTTTTGATCGATCTTTTCAATGAAACACGTCTATGCTATTAAACACGCTTTTCATGTTACTTAACTTGAGTCGCAGCTCCTCTTTATTTTCGATGCCCTTTAGCTCTTTACCATTTTTTTTCGAAATGACAAGTTCTAATAAAGGATTTCTTAAGAGATCAAGGATATGTTCCATGTTATCCTCCTTCAAGTTTGAAAAATCTCGGTTCTTGAGCACTATGCGCGTGATTTCCTTCGAATGATGCCATCCCGGATTTTTTTCCAAGTAATCGAGGACTCCAAGGACGACCCGTGAAAGCTGTTGATTTTCTGTCTTCTCCCGATTAAGTTCTTTTATGCAGTCCTTGTCGATGGAATCTCGAGTTTCAACCAAATTTAAAAGTTTTTCGATGGAAAATGGAGCACTCAAGAACTTTTCCAACAGATTCAAGAATTCTTCAGTTCGGATCGTACTTGCGTAGATATCTTTTTTCCGCAATTTCTTCGTGTCTTTTTGTGAATCCGAAACTGGTGCATCCTCGCATATTATCACGATGATGTGGGCGCGCTCTAATACATGTTGGTATTCCACGAACTTGGCAATGGTCTCTAATTGAAGTGGTTGCTTCGAAAATATGCTAAAAAACGTGTAATCAGGAAATCCTTCCTTGCAATGATAGATGTCGATGATGTTTTCGATCTCCGATTTCCGATCAGGGACTATATTCAAAAACCCGAGTTTTTCCTTCAACGGGAGAGTCTTGATATTACGGAAGCCCAACATCTCGAGGATCGTCCTGACATTCTCGGATAATCCCATATACTGATCACTTTCTTTGTTTTTCTTGAAATCATTGATCAATAGTTCCGCGGGCAATACATTACTCACGTTACCGAATTTTAAGGAAAAAGCGAGGAAATCGGTATTATCAAGATAAAAATTAAGCGAATTGTAGAGGTCCATGTTCTTATTCTTCACGAGGTCCCTGAAAAGGGAGCATCCCTCTTCATAATTGCTCAGTTCAGCACGCTCATGGTAGTTTACTGAAACCTTGTCCGTAGGGGTCTTCCAATTTAACATATACTCGTTAAATTGACGTGAAACCCGGTCGAAAAAGCCACGAACGTGAAACGTGAGATTATTCACGTTAGTGGAAGGTATAGGTTCCTTGTGTATTAAAAAATAACACGTGATGTCGATAGCGTGAACGCGTAAATGCAAGCGATTGATTTTATCATCGAGCGGATATTCTAACATGATCCGAGAACCACGCCGGCCAAAGAGTTCTTTTTCCGTGATCTCCTTGAACCCGATTTGTTTGAGATCCTCGATAGCACGTGGCAACCTGGCGGCATCGTTCAGCTTGCAGCATATCAAGCGACGATGATATGTTACCTCTTGCTTTTTAACAGGTGAGATCTTGGAAAAAAAAGTAGAAACGTTCACCTTAACCTCGTCAAACCCTTTTTTCAAAGCATCAAGCGGGGTGACTTTTTGGTTCCCGCTCTTTTGTTGAGATTGTCCTGGTTGCTCCGCCATGCGACTACCACAACAACGTTTCATTTAAATGCATTGACAAGAACGACGATGATGATGACGATCGGAATCACCACGACGAGAAACGAGAGATAAAGCTTCCAGCCTGCCCTGCTCCACGCGTTCATCGACTCCTTCACACCCTTGCTGGTCTTGACCGACCATTCTTGATAATTCTTTTCCCACGTCTTCATCTTTTCGTTGATCTCGGCTTTCTTCACGTTCATATCTTGAACGATCTGGTCCTTGTTTTTTTCATTTGCATTCTTGAGATCATCGAATGATTTTTGAACTTCGTCTATAAAAGCACTCCAATCTTGCTCGATTTTTTGCTTGGCCGCATCCATGCTTTTAATATTCTGGTAATGCACGTTTTCGAGTTTTTCCAGGTTGTTTATTATGTTTTGATTCACGTTCTTGCGAAGCGTGTTGAATTTTTCCCCGATCTTCTTCCAATCCCCCATGGCATTTTCAAGCGCGCCTTCGCCATTATCCCGTGATTTCATCGGTTTAAAGATACTCTTTTTTTTCGGTTGATCGGGATTCTCATTCCCTTCAGTCGGGTTTGGTGGCATAGCTCACACTAGGCAAGATATTTTTATTATCCTTAGGCAATCCATGCCATTGCGATATAATAACCTTTATTTGACTTAATTAACCATCAAAAATGCAAGTATAAGCATATTGCAAAGAGTTGCGTTAATCGCGCTCTAAGTCAATACATATAGTCCGGTTTGTTCTTGTTTTAAAATTCCTATTTTGATCAAGTTATCCAAGATGAATTTCATGAAATCACGTCTCGTTCGGAGATGAATCGCGATTTCTTCAATCGTAAAGCCTGTGACGGCTTTCTCGGGGTTTTCCATGAGAACCTTGATCACCTCTCTCTCCTCGCCATCAGGTACGGTTCGTTCCACGATTTTTGCTATCATCCGCAAGGCCGTATTCTTTTTATCGAGTACTTCCTTGTACGAGGCCGAGATATCTTCGAGCTTTTTGTTCATAGCTGCAACATCAGCCATATAACTTTTTATCGAGGTTTTCGTGGCTGATTGTGGCAATTCCTGGGCATTCTCATCTTGTTCAAAGGGATTACCAAAATTCAGAGTGAATATCCGGGGATGTGGGGTATTCGGGTTCATATCAAAATGAACTGTAAAGAATTGTTTGAGCGTATATTTTTGCGGGTTTGGCCCGGTTTTCTTGACTCGCTCGTCAGCTTCACGGGCTTCAATGAATCCTTTTTCTTCCATATCTTTTAAATGCTTTAAAATTGCTTGCCGGGAAACGTCGATTAGCTCGTTCAGTTCACTAATTGACATCGGACCTTGAGCTAGATTTTTCAAGATCTTCCTGCGAACCTCGTTTCCCATGAGGTCGAAAAATGCATCGTTGTCCACAATATCTCACTCCCCGATTAAGAGGATAAAAAAGTATGGCTTAGCCATACAGTGATTCCTTCGGATCCATAGCTCCCGGCTTTGACAAGTATGTCTTTTTCTCGCGATCGGACATCCCCTTTGCCTTCATCATGGCATCTGCGATGTTCTTCGCCGTTATCTTCACGGCCTTGAGCGATTTTTCATCACCCTTCTTGACGCTTCCTGCAAAGATCGCTTCCCGTATCGCATGGAGCGTCGCCTCTTCTGCAAGGCTTTGGATATCCGCGCCGGTCATACCTTCGGTTTCTTCCGCCAATTGGTCAAGATGCACGTCGGATGCTAATGGCTTGTTCTTGAAATGTATCTTCAAGATGGCTTTCCTGGCATCTAGATCCGGAAGCGGAACAAGCACGTGCCTACCGAACCTGCCGGCCCGCAGTAATGCCGGATCGATGATATCTGGCCGGTTCGTCGCAGCGATGAGCAGCACGTTCTTGAGCTCTTCCAAGCCATCGATCTCCGTGAGGAGCTGGGAAATCATACGTTCGGTCACGTGGGAATCTCCCGCATCACCACCTCGCACCGGCGCGATAGCATCGATTTCATCAAAGAAAATGATGCAAGGTGCCGCTTGTCGGGCTTTCCTGAAGATCTCCCGGACCGCGCGCTCGCTTTCGCCCACCCACTTGGAAAGGAACTCGGGACCTTTGACGGAGATGAAATTTGTTTCCGTCTCGTGGGCCAAAGCCTTTGCAAGGAGGGTCTTGCCAGTACCTGGCGGGCCATAGATCAAGATGCCCTTGGGCAAATGTGCATCCATGTGGGCGAATAATTCTGGGTATTTCAACGGCCATTCCGCGACCTCCCGGAGCTCTTGCTTTGCTTGCTCTAGACCCCCGATATCGTCCCATGTTTCCTTGGGCGTGGTTATCAAGACCTCGCGCAGGGCGCTCGGTTCGATCTCGTTCAAGGCATTCATGAAATCATCCTTGGTGACCTTCATCTCCTTCAAGATTTCAAGCGGGATGTCCTTATCGATCTCGATCTTCGGCAGGTATCGTCGCAAAGCATGCATCGCGGCCTCCTTGCCAAGAGCAGCAAGATCTGCCCCGACAAACCCGTGCGTTTTCGACGCGAAATAGTCGATATCCACATCGGTGGCAAGTGGCATGCCCCTGCAGTGGATCTGGAGGATCTCCTTGCGCCCGTGGACATCAGGAACCCCGATCTCGATTTCACGGTCGAATCTTCCTGGTCTCCTGAGCGCGGGATCGATGGAATCTGGCCGGTTCGTCGCGGCTATGACGATGACCTTACCTCTCGATTGTATGCCATCCATCAGGCTCAAGAGCTGGGCAACGACCCGGCGTTCGACTTCTCCCGTAACCTCCTCGCGTTTGGGCGCGATGGAGTCGATTTCATCGATGAATATGATGCTTGGTGCTTGATCCTCTGCTTCCTTGAAGATATCCCGTAAACGCTCCTCCGATTGTCCATAAAACTTTGACATGATTTCAGGGCCAGTTAACAAGATGAAATGTGCATCTGTTTCGCTGGCAACTGCTTTTGCCAGTAAGGTTTTACCCGTGCCTGGAGGACCGTAGAGAAGCACTCCTTTTGGAGCTTCGATGCCGAGATGGCTAAAGATCTCCGGATGACGGATGGGTAATTCAACCATCTCGCGAATCTTCTGGATTTCATCCTTGAGACCTCCAACGTCCTCGTAGGAGATACGAGGTCCCATCTTTACCTCACTCGCCGGCTTATCCGTGATTTCGATACGCGTCGATGCATCGATGATCACGGCTTCAGCGTTCGGCTTGAAATTCACCACGGCGACGTTCAAGGTGCCGCCCATGACTGGTATCGCCAAGATATCGCTCCTGGATAGCACCATTCCCTCCAGAACGTAGGGCGGTAACGTGACTCCAGATCGGAGCCTGGCGTCGATCGGGGCGAGCGTGACGGATTGTGCCGGTTTAACCTGGATCGGCCCCTTCACGACCACGTATTCATCGATGCTCACGCTAACATTCCGCCGGATCGCACCATCAACGCGTATCACGGCTTGGCCCTCGTCCTCTGGTAAACCCGGCCAGATTTTCGCCGCGGTCTTCTTCCCAGACAACGATAATATCGAAACAACATCCCCGTTGTTCAATCCCATTTTCTTTTGGACAAATGGGTCGAGGCGAACGATGCCTCGTCCGGCGTCCTTCTTCAACGCTGGACCGACCCTGAGTTTCACTTCGCTGCTTCCTTGTGTTGAGCCTGTTCCTGTTGCCATGTTTTTTCACCACGTGATAAGAAAAAATTGATACAGCGTGCCTTTCACGGTGCTTTTTTCACGACCTTGATTTCGAGCACGCCGTTGTTCAAGTACCATTGAATATCCTTTTCGCTTACCTTTATCCCAATTGGAATGGTTTTTGCATAGTGGTGCTTGTCGTTTTTTGCCTCGACAAGCAGATTGTCCTTGTCGATATTCACGGTTATTTCGCTATCCTTGATGCCGGGCACGTCAATGTTGACGATCGTGTATCCGTCCTTGTCCTTGAAGGTCTCGGAGAATGGTTCTTTCTTGCCCTGAATACCGGCATCGATGCTTGGTGGCTCCAATCCGGGCTTCTCGGTTGGGCATGGCAAGCCTTGCCGGTCCAGGAAAGATCCGAGGCTATTTTTCAAGAAATCATCGAGGCGCCCTTTAAGCTCCGGAAAATCATCCGGATTTCCGAAGATTCTCACGATCGGATCTTTTATATCGCTACCCGTGATGATCTCGTAGCCGAAATTGCGGCTGCTTGTTTTTGGTTTTCTGGATACTTTGTCATTATTATTATCCTTGGTTTCTTCTTCGAATTCACTTTCAGATTCTTCTTCAGCGTCCGGTTCGTGATCTTCATCCCCTTCCGATTCGAACCTTCCGGTACCCGCCAAGGGATCGAAGATATCATGTCCGAAGATCTTGTTGTATCGTTTCATCATATTCTCAAAGAACTTGTCTATCGAATCG
>Ga0315277_10008824_pt1 | contig 12916 bp, 19 predicted proteins | sample YL17G05_15_MG_FD_203695 | JGI IMG/M metagenome (GOLD analysis project Ga0315277, IMG submission 203695) | Sediment microbial communities from Yellowstone Lake, YNP, Wyoming, USA - YL17G05_15 | ecosystem: Environmental > Aquatic > Freshwater > Lake > Sediment | place: USA: Wyoming | collected...
GGCTTTCGGCCCGGAAAAAGGACCGCACCATCGTGACCGACCTCTCTGGCAGAGGGCTACAGCGGGTGTCGTCCCTGGCGTTTCTCCTCCCCTGAAGACTGTAGTAAGTCGGGACTGGGTCCCGTGACGGACGCTCACGCGTTTCGATCGAGACCCAGTCCCGACTGTTTTTTACGGGCGAACGCTAAGGCAGCTACTTGGACTCCAAATCCGAGCGAAGCGAGTTCGATTCTCGCAGCCCGTGCGGGGGTTATTGAGGGGTGGTCCCTCACCAGAATCCAAATCTGGCGCGAAAGCGTTAACCGGTACAGATCCTCGGGCCGTTCACGGTCCATATAACTGTCCCAACAAGCACTTCGGTTCGATTCCGAAACCCCCAGCCGACGACGATCACTGAATCGCTCTCACAAGCATCCCGAAAGGGAATCTGGGTTCGATTCCCAGCTCCGGCACGAGGCCCAGGCCTTCAACGCCGGAGTGGCGGAATGGCAGACGCACCAGTTAAAGAAACTGGCCGAAAGGCAATCATAGAGCGCCAACTCGATCGTCGTCAATATCTAACTAGTTAGGACGTTTGTCAGCATATCAAATCATGACGAGTTGGACTGATAGTGATCTTAAAGCCGCAACCTCCAGAGCCTTGTGCTTTTCGGACGTTCTGAGAGAAATAAATGTAGTCCTGAGCGGCAACACGATGGCTCTCGTGAAGAAGAGAATGCGAGAGATTCAGGTCGACACGTCTCATTTTGATGTGAAGGCGGTTAGACGAAGGGCAACGGAGAAGAAAAGAGAGGCAACCGTAGTGAACATTTTCTGTGAGATGAGCAACGTCTCACAGGGGACCGTAAGGCGTGCAGCTAAGCGCGTAATTCTTCCGCACGCGTGTTCAGAATGCTCGAACGACGGGTTCCATAACGGGAAAGTCCTGAAACTGCAGCTTGATCACAGAAACGGGATCAGGAACGACAACAGGTATGAAAACCTGCGGTGGCTTTGTCCGAATTGCCACTCTCAGACGGATACTTATTCGAGAGTGAAGAAACCCTTCCTTAGAAGAGTTGCGGCAAAGACAGTAACGCTCGAGTGTGACTATTGTAAAGAACCGTTCCAGCGAAAGACTGCTAGAGTCGAATATACGAAGACTTGGAATCAGAAGAGAAACTTTTGTGGGCTCCCGTGCGCTCATCTTGCTCAAGAGAACAACAGAAGGGTCGATCACGACAAGGTCGTGGAAAGGTACGATAAACTCGGAAGCAAAAATGCTGTCGCGAAAGAGATGGGGGTTAGTTTCCAAGCTATCTCCAAAATTCTGAAGAAACGGCCCCGTCGTCTACCGGAAGGACCTCAGCCTCTCGAGCTGATGAAGGTGAGTTCAACTCTCCCCGGGGTCACTGGGGGAGCCCCGGACGCATGCATCCGGAAATCTCCCCCTACCAAGTGTAATGTTAGTTGTTCGGGCCGGCGCACGTGATGCCGCGACGGCGGCGCTTTCACCGAACAACTAATATTGAGATCCTCGACCCGCCCTAAGGGTTGAGAAGAGCGGCACTATAATGATCCATATACGGCAGAACAAACAGAACAAGCATCACTCTGGATCCAACCAAGAGTGGATGATTCTCGCTGCTCAAGCTATAGAGCGAAGGCTGGATGCTCGTGGAATGAAAATCATTCAAGTAGGGGAAAACGAAGGACAAATATGCTGGCGCGCATACATGATTTCATTCAACGGTGTTGAATTTGCAGAAATGCATATTCAGTCCTACGCAAAAACGAGCAAGGTCGTCGAGATCAGAGTGCGCCAAGATGGTCAGGGTGGTCGGGGGACCTCTGGCTTCCCCGTTTTCGCGTGCGGTAGACGCATGAGAAGAAGCCCGAATATAAGAAAGTTCGGAGCTACGGTCGCGAAGCGTCTCTTGCCTTACGGCGAGGCCGTTTGCCTAGAGAAGGCGCGCGAAATTCACGACTCTTAGGGGGAACGTGATCGTAGGGGTGAGTCCCAAAGAGCTCACCCCTACTACGCATACGTTCGGGCCGCACCCGTCAAGAGCACGACAGACCTCCTGATGATAGAGTCCGTTAATCGAGGATAAACGGACTCTATAGCGATCACTTGCTCTCGAGAATGCCGGAGAGGTCACTGGCATGACCGCCGAGAGCGCCAGCGAGGTTCGAAGCCTCGTCGCTCTGCGCCTTGACGGCCTTGGTCAGGTCGCCCATGATCTTCTCGAGCTGCGGCATCAGCTTGTTGGCTCCCTCCCAGTCAGAAGCCTTGCGACGCTTCCCCTCGACCGCCACGAGGAGGTTCTTGAGGCTCTTCGCCACGAGGACCCGGTCCGGGTTCTTCGAAGCGTCGATGGCGTTGGCGATACGGACAAGGGTTTCGGACAGCTGCTTGGGGGTCATGATAGTGCATTTCCATCAGAAGGCTATGTGACAACATCCCCTTGACATGGGGGGACTTTAGCATTCTCAATACTTATCCACCCATCAACTTCGGTCGACCGCCATTCAAGATGTGATGGTCCACCAGCCGCGGCCTTCCACGTCCCTTCCTCAGGGACCCTGGTTCTGAGTCCACACTGAGTGCATCTGGACCCCCGCCATCCGTCCCGGATGGGACCGTCCGACTCGAAGTCATGTTCCATAATTCACGATACGCCCCCGTAGCTCAGAGGAAGAGCAGCCGCTTCGTAAGCGGCAGGTGACGGTTCAACTCCGTCCGGGGGCTCTGTTCTGTGCTTCTGCCTCGACGATCACTATCGTCATCCGGTGGAGCGCAGGATTGCGGCCTTTGTCCAGAGGTAGGACGTGAGCTTGCCAAGCTCGAGGCGCGGGTTCGATTCCCGCAGGCCGCTCAACGCCCCCGCAGCACGATGGATCGTGCGATCGGCTACGAACCGAGCGGTTGCAGGTTCGACTCCTGCCGGGGGCGCGACTGTAATGTTCCGAATGAGCGCAATCGATGAATCCCGTCACGCTGAAACTATCGGGATATTCGTCGAAGAGTTCAATCAGAGAATGAATCCGCGAGTTAAGGTGAACTCTCGCTGGGTCCGAATGACTCCGCCAACTCAGAGGGATTTTGACATGGTGAGTCAGGATCCGACCGTCCTCCCGTTCACCAGAGTTGGAGCCATTGTCGACATCTGGGATGTAACGAACGGCTTCGTATCAGCGCGAGCCGGAGGGTGGACCTTGATGTACAAGACATCTGAATTCCTAAAGGCGTTTGTGCGGGCGGTCGATCCGTCGGAGTGGAAGCCGTTCTCGGGACAGCTCCATCGATAGATCGCATGAACGCTATCCCGGCGTTCCACCCCTCTAGATATTTTCTAGCTCCGTTCGTCGAGGACGATATATCCCATCCATTTACCTCGAACTCGCAGACGGGTGGTTCATGGATGAATTCGGCTTCCTGCGCCTTACCCTCTGCTGCCTGGGCGGCTCTTCTAGCCTCGACTAGCGCGACGGTTTCGCGACCTACCTTTTCGTAGGACTCGGACTCCATCATTCCGAAGCCTGTGAAGGTCCCCATCCGTTGACTGTTTACGTCAAATGCACCTTCGGTCCATTTGACAGCATATATCACGAATTTCATAGATAGACGATACGGTGGCGTGAGGGAGCAGGTGAACCCGGCTGGTTGTGGGCCAGTTTTTGGCGGGATCAATACCCGTACGCCACCCAAACAAACGGCCTGATCGGCCATTAAAGAAAGGAACCCGATGGATACGGACGATAGCGACGATTGAATGCCACATGATGCGACGGGTGTCGCAGCTGCACTGTCTATGCGGTGAGACGGGTTCAAGTCCCGTATGTGGCGCCAGGGAGCTCAGCGCTCAGCCTAGACCCTGATCAAATGTAACTGGCATCACGCCTCTGGAGCCGGACGGTCCGGCGGGGCACACGACAGAGAACAAGGAAGGGCTTGGCAAGCTCGAATCACGACAATGGGTAAGAACCATGTGAACGTTGGGACTATCGGTCACGTCGACCACGGCAAGACCACTCTCACTGCGGCGATCCTCGCCGTACAAGCCCATGCGGGCCTCGCGAAGGTGAAGGCCTACGCCGACATCGCCAAGGGCGGGACCGTTCGCGACGAGACGAAGACCGTGACCATCGCGATCTCGCACGTCGAGTACGAGACGGCGGACCGCCACTACGCCCACATCGACTGCCCCGGGCACGCCGACTACGTCAAGAACATGATCACGGGCGCCGCCCAGATGGACGGCGCGATCCTCCTGGTGGATGGTTCGCAGGGTCCTCAGCATCAGACGAAGGAGCACATTCTGCTCGCCCGCCAGGTCGGGGTCGAGAAGATCGTGGTGTTCATCAACAAGGTGGACGTTGCGGATCCGGAACTCCTCGAGCTCGTCGTCGAGGAGGTCGGGGATGCGCTGAAGCTCCAGGGGTACGAGGGTTCCCCCATCGTCAAGGGGTCGGCGCTCAAGGCCCTTCGTGATCCGGCGAAGGACGGGGATTGCATCCGTGAACTCCTCACGGCCATGGCTTCTCACTTCCCGGACCCGAAGAGGGACTTCGAGGCTCCATTCATGATGCCGCTCGAGGGCGTTCACACGATCCCGGGCCGCGGAACCGTCGTCACCGGCCGCATCGCTCGGGGTGTTCTTCCGGTAGGCGCAACGGTGGAGATCGTCGGGCTCGTGGACGCGGACGCGAAGCCGCGCCAAGTCGTCGTCACGGGAATCCAAATGTTCCACAAGGACCAGACGGAGGCTCGAGCCGGCGAGAACTGCGGACTTCTGCTTCGCGGTGTCGGCCGCGATGAGGTGGTTCGAGGGCAGGTCCTCATCGCTCCTGGGTCGGTGAGGTCGCACACGAAGGCGAAGGCCGAACTGTTTCTTATCTCTCAAAAGGAGGGAGGTCGACACACGCCGATTCTTCCTGGCTACAGGCCGCAGTTCTTCTTCGGCACCACCGATGTCACCGGGACTCTTGTTGACTTCGGAGATGCCAAGATGATCGCCCCTGGGGACCACTCCCAAGTTTCGCTCGACCTCCACAAGGCGGTCGGAATGGAGCCCGGGATGCGGTTCGCCGTCCGTGAGGGCGGCAAGACGGTCGGAGCCGGCGTGATCGTCAGCGTGGAATGATCTATTACTGGGCCGGAAATCTTCTTTCCGGCCCAGTAACGGTCCTGATGAAACCAGAAGTAAAGCATGTGCGCGGTCATAACTGGACCGAAGTGAGGCTGACGGATGGCTGGAGGCTTGCTTTTAAAGGAAGGATGGTTCATCTTCGCAGTTCGTTCTTCCAAACGGACGACATTCGGAAGGTTTGGAACTGCTCAGTGTGCGGGTCCGAGGTATACGCTGTCGACGAAGAGAAGCTGAGGGACGCGAGGCGCAGGATGAAGATCCCGTTCGACTGCGCGCGAGCACTCATAAAAGCAGTACACGAGGAGTGACGCCCCATAACTGGGAACGAAACCACTTCCTTCCGGACCGGACAGGTAGGCAAGAGTCGGAGCACTGGGAGTTCACGTGCCGCAGGTGCGGACACTAAATAATCGCGATCTCGGAGAACTACGTCCCCAAACCGGACGACATGAAGTACTGGGACTGCGACGAAGAAGTCGTGAACAAGGTTCATGCTGAGTAAACGTACGGATTGCTAGCTAATCAGGTGAAAGCGTCTGGCTGAAGCCCAGAAGAGCCCGGATCGATACCGGGGCAATCCACCGCGGGGTAGAGAAACGGAATCTCACCATCCTCATAAGTTGGAGATAGCGTGTTCGACTCACGCCCCCGCAACCGTCCCGACGGTCCCGCCCCTGAAGCGGGAGTGCCGATCGGGTGATCAGGCTACGTAATTAGCCTGCATTCCAGGGTCGCTTAAAGGTAGAGCAGCGCGCTGTTAACGCGTCGCGTCAAAAACGCAATGTAGGTTCGAGTCCTACCCCTGGAGCAGAATATGCGGAGGTTGTCGTCTGGGACGGCGCTAGTTCGACGGCTGTTAACCGCGATAGCGCAGGTTCGATACCAACCTCCGGAGCAGTTCACATCCACCAGTCACATCGAATGTCTGAACTTCCCGAGTTTGGGATGTCTAGAACTGTCGGAAATGACCCGTAGTCAATTCCATCTGGTTCTGCTTCCCCTCTTCGTATGAAGACTGCTTCAACTGTGTTTGGGTACACTTTGTCGTAAGTGGAGACTCCGCAGTAATTGTTCCCATGAACATGAATGCAGAAGAAAGAATCATGAAGACGAATGAGACTCGGTCTCATTTCGCGGCACAAGTCATGTAGTTCTATGACTAGTATTTTTACTTCACTCTGCCTCGATATGTCGTCCAATACGTCCCACTCAGCACCTTCAACATCCATCTTTAGGGCGATCGGTATTCCAGCCCACCCGAGTTTTTTAACATGACTTTCTATGGTCCCAAGCATTCCTGATGAGGTATTTGAAACTCCCTCTTGGAAAAACTGGATGTCTTTGTCTTCACTCGGGATGCTGTTCACGGTGTGGTCAAAACATGCAACCGGTTTAGAGAACCTCCCTTTGAAGCCCTCTTCAAAGGAGACGTCGCCCCCCACTCCGTAGCTCAGCAGAGCGTCGACACGCACTCCGATCGGAAAGACGTACCCACCATCTCCATTAGGGTTCCCAACTCGAATTTTTTGAAGCAGTACTTTGTTCGGCGTTAGGACGTCGAAGTTTTGCCTAAAACTCATTGAATACATTACCTGCTTGAGTAAGTGCGCGGAGATTGTCGTCTGGTGACGGCGCTAGCTCGACAAGCTAGATTAGGCGAGTTCGATCCTCGTTCTCCGTACGGGGTCGTGTGACGGGTCACCGTCCTGCCTTGCAAGCAGGCTCGTGCGGGGTTCAACTCCCCCCGACTCCACCATGAATACCACTATCGGAAGTCCGCACGTCCGTCCGATAGTGGGCATGTGGCAGTGAGTGATAAAATCGACTACACAGACGTCAATGATGTCGTTGATGAGTCGATGTATGAGTCTACATCTTTCACCGTCAGGACCCATGATGCATCACCTCGCTCGGGGTGGACAATCTACCTAATTCCGTTCCGCAATGAAGTCGGACGGGTTCGGTATGCCAGTGCAGTATACGTTCGCCAAGGCCAGTCCCCGGGAGCTGCCGCACTAGCAGAGCGCGGGATTCCCGTATACGCTTTCAGAATGTCTGACATCGTTTGGGTCTCGAAAATGGCGGCCGATGTTCAGGTTCGGATGTATGAGATCGCGAAGGATCTACACGAGTCCTAGTTTCGAAAATGCAAAGCTCTTAAATGTAATAAATTCGGGCCTGTGACCCTCAAAGGTAGTGGGTGCTCGGATAAACCGAGATCAGCCGAAAGGCGTGCGGGTTCGATTCCCGTCAGGTCCACGCAGTAACGAAGTCCAACTCGCTCGGCTTGCCGGGCAAATCAGGAGAGACACAAACATGACAAACGAGAACCTCGGTCCCGCAGAGCGGATCATTCAATCGCTCATCACCTACACGGACCACGCCGTACATAACCGGCCAGGGATCGTCGTCCCCGATGCTCGTCTCAATGTCGGCGTCCGTTGGGAGCCCGTGACCCACAAGGAAGAGGGCGACGCGAAGGAGAAGGTGGTCTATCGCCTCTCGAAGGATGGGAAGAAGACCGTTCGTACGCGTGTCGGCGTGCTTGGTGCCGATGGCAAGATCCGTGAAGGTGCGACGGTCGTCGGCGAGTACCGACCCGCCGGCATCTACCCGGAGGTCGCGACCTGGATGTACCGCCAGGTCGCTGAAGTCTGGCGACTCGACAACGAGTTTGCGGCGCGATGGGCATCCTACGCCTTCGGGCAGGAACACCGTGATCTGAAGGTGATCCTCGCGGCGTTCATGCTCGTCCAGTCCCGAAAGGGCGATCCGGTCGTCGACGGCGGGAAGGTCTCGTTCTACGACGAGGACTTCCGCGACGTCGGCGAGGCGATGATCCTGCTCGTCCGCAAGGATGGGAAGGACTTCAACCCGAAGCTCCTGGTCCGAGTTCACGACCTTCTCTGCCTCCCTCAGATCGCGGACATCAACCGCGAGCTCGGGTTCGGCAAGTCGGCGAGGAACCCGTTCCTCGGGCGTTGGACCAAGGCGGTCGAGAAGTGGCTCCGTTACCGCGAGGAGAACCCGAAACTCCTCGAAGGCCTCGTGAAGGCCGGCTTCAAGCAGACTGTTGCGGACCTGTGCCGCATGGTTGGCTACAAGCCGGAGTCCCCGAAGCTGTTCGAGGCTCTGCGCTGGAAACAGGCTCAGTCCAAGGACGGGCGCCGGACGCTTGCACTCAACAAGGAGTGGGCGGCGGCCGAGACCTGGGAAGGTCAGACGGAAGAGCAGATCTGTCAGAGGATCTCTGGTTCGAAGCCTTCGTGGAAGGTCATCGTTTCCAGGGTTCCGAAGGCAATCGGTGTCACTCGGGCGATCGCTGCCGTGGCGATCGAATCGGGCTGTCTCTCGAGCAAGGATCTGATCATCGCCACTCCGACGCTCGAAGACCTCGGACTACTCAAGGTCCAGGACGTCAGGGATCGGTGGGAGAAGGCTGTCAGGGAAGCCGAGGATATGCGCGCCGCAAACATCGCTCAGCGCGTCAAGTCCAAGGACGTCAAGGAGAAGCTGCAGGACGCGGCAGATACGGCTGTCAAGAAGGCCGTAGATGAGGTCGTGAAAGATATTCGCACTTACTTCATGGTGGACATATCCGGCTCGATGGAACAGTCTATCATCCAGGCGAAGTCGCATGTAGCGAAGTTCGTCCAGGCCTTTCCGCCGGATCGAATCCACATCTCCGTCTTCAACACGTCGGGGCGTGAGGTTTCAATCAAACACGCCTCGGCAGCTGGAGTCGAGAACGCTTTCCGCGGCATCATGGCGGGCGGCGGGACTGACTATGGTGCTGGTGTTCGTGCTGTTGCTGGTCATAAACCGACCACTGAAGAAACCGTAATCTTTTTGTTCGTCGGAGATGAGGAAGCCCCTCGCTTCGAGAAATCTGTTCGCGAATCTGGGCTCAACCCGGCCGCATTCGGCTTTCTCAAGGTCCGTCAGAACAACTACGATGCCGTCAGAGGCACTGCTTCGGCTCTCGGAATCCCGTGTTTCCTAATCGACGAGAACACCTTCTCGGATCCATACTCGATCCCAAGGACGATCCGAAACCTGATCGCCTCGACTCCTGTCGGGTCAGGGGTGGTGCGGACGGCAGAAACCAGGATGGTCCTCGTCGACCTGATACAGAATACTCCTGTGCTGTTGAAGCCCACCTGGGCGGCATAGTCAAGGAATGCCGGGCGCACGGGTCCCTGACAGAAGGCCAGTGTTATCGGCACAAGCGTAAGAACGGGTACGAACTCGAGTGCAAATTGTGTGTAAAGGCACATCACTCGAGTTCGTACCTAGTTCATTCGGTGAAAAGGAAGAAGGCTGTCGCAGAATATTATTCCTCCAATCGTTCGACTTGCATAGATAGAGCCAAGTCATATTATCGCGCGAACCGCGATTCCGCTACTCAGAAGATGAGAGCCAGATACTTTAAATTGAAGGTGGATGTCTTTACTGCATATTCGAACGGCGGCGAACCGAGGTGCGTGGACTGCGGCGAGCGAAAGCTTGAGTTCCTTAGTATTGATCACATTGACAATGATGGAGCCTCACATAGGAGGAAGGTCGGAAAAAGTCTCTACCTATGGCTCCGCAGGAATGGGTTCCCAAGCGGGTTCCAAATACTTTGCCATAATCACAACGCTCTAAAATTCATCGCATCAGTTACAGGGAAGTCGAGGAAAGCAGAGTATCTTCTGGGGGTAAAGAAAGCCGTAGTTGACTACTATTCTGACGGTGCGAACAAATGCTCTGAATGCGACGTTTCAGACATCAGAATACTAACTATAGATCACATCCATGGTGGAGGGGCAGCACATAGACGTCAAGAACGAATCAAGAATATGGCTCGATGGCTCCAAAAGTCAGGATATCCACCTGGATATCGCATTCTTTGTCATAATCACAATTCTGGGTCTGTTTGCTTGAAAGACTCGAGATTGCGGGAGTAGCTCAGTTGGTAGAGCGTCAGCTTTCCAAGCTGAACGTCGCCGGTTCGACCCCGGTCTCCCGCTCGATGGAAAAAGAGAAGCCTACGAGGTCCGTCTTCACGTTCACGGGGACGGACCCGATTGTCGTCGCTATCCAAGATAGCAAGCACGTCCCGCACTTCTACTTCCATACGAAGAAGTCGACAACTCCGAGTTGTCCTCATCCGGATTGTGTCGTGAGAGAGGTGCATGAGGAATGAAGGAAGAGTCTGTGGTCTGGTCGAGAGGAATGAAGGAAGAGCCTATGGTCTGGACGAGGGATGAAGCCGTCGAGCTTCTTACGAGACTATGGGACCATCTGGCTCCGGCTGGGTTTCATGTCGCCCTCACCGGATCCGTCCTGACGAAGGGCTTCTCTAAGAAGGACTTGGATGTGATAGTGTATCCGAGGCAAACCTTCACGTCCTATGAACTTGAGGCTAACCTTCTTTCCAACCTCCTCAAGTCCTTCGGAATGATCAAGATCTTCGATCGGGACTTCATCATCGCAAGATGGCGCGAGAAGGGATCCGAGGACACGAAGTGGGTTGAGGTGTATAAGCATGAGGGAAAGCGGATAGACGTCTTCCTTCTGAAATGACGAAGGTCCAATGCCGAAAGATATCAAACAAACCATCGCGGAAAACCTCACCAGGAACGCCAGTTCCAAACCCGGGGATGTCCTGGAGTGCAGGACGTGTGCGGCTAGGTTCGCACGAGGGGACTGGTGCTTCCATCAGCTGTGCGGGAACTGCTTTACTGCGTTCGACTCGCAGAAAATGGCGGGACGGTTCGGGATTGGGAAGGCTGTCGAGGACGTCGACGAATGGATGAAATCGAAATCGGCGAAGTGTTAGTTCCGTCCGGAAGTTCTGACTCGGCTGTAATATCTGAGTCATGGGATGGAAAGACCTTCTTCAGAAGGAAGACGAGACTCTGATCGCCGCATGGTTCGGCGGACGTGAGGTTCGGACGCACAGTAGAACCTTCACCATCGAAGGAAAGCTCCCTGCCGAGTTCGGCTGGCATCCGTTTTCTGTGAATGGATCTCGACTCACGCTTTTGAAAGGTGAGAAAGCCGGGGAGGCATTCGACAAGCATGATGGCCCACCCGGGCTTAAATATCACACTGTCGGATATGTTGTCGGAGATCGACTGGTGAAGGACGATGTTGCATCGTTCGATGACCCACTGAAAGTTTTGGCCGCATCCGAACCTGTGTGGTTTGTGGAAGACGGTCTTGACAGATTCGTCAGAGTTAGGGCTGGGCGTTCCTTCGAGAATGGTCCCCTGGTTTACGAATGCATGGATATGCCACTCGGTCCTGAGGACGATGTGAGGGCAGCTTTTCTTGACAAGAAGTCTTCCACGTCGGACATCAGCGGAGTCATTCCTTCGCTCGACGCCGCGTTTCGCATGGAGGTATGGCGGCGCGACGAGGCAGATAAGCAGAGAGCCGAAGCCGCAAGGATCAGGCGAGAGGCCGAAGAGAAGGCCGCTCTCCTCGAACGTCGCAAGCAGATCGCAGAGCAGCTCGGAGATGGAGCCGGCCGTAGGGCAGCAGCAAAGCTCGACTTCGGTGAAGCCGCGAAGGCCGCACTAGCAATCGGAGGAGCTGAGCTTCTCGATCATCGTAAATCCGTCAACAAGAACGAGATGGTGGTGACGTTCAGGATTGCGAATCGTAGGTTCGAGTGCGCCTGCACGGCGGACACCCTCAGGATCACCGACGCTGGAATCTGCCTGGTTGATCATCGATCAGGTGAGAAAGGCGACACTTACTTCACCCTCGAGTCTCTCCCGGCCGTTGTCATGCAGGCGCAGCGAGAGGGGAAATTGTTTGTATTCAGACATATCCAGGGAGAGACTTACGGAGACGACGGTCACGGTGGAGGCAATGATGACTATGATGACTATGACGAATGAGTCCTTCCACGGCGTGGGGAAAAAGATGCGCCGTGTCATGGTCAAGTTGTGGAAAGAGTCAGGCACCGACAAAACTCTGAAGGCCTGGGCTGCCGAGTCTCAAGTCGGAGACATCGCCTCCGTGTGGATCGCGGCGAAGAGGAAAAAGTGAATGGCCAGTGGAGCGCGGTGCGTGAGGAGGGCCATGATGAGTGCTCTGCAACAGCTCAATGCGGTTGCAGAGCGTCGCCCGGACGCCCGACTATATGCTCCACAAAGCATGCTTAACTCGCTGGAGGTTGATGTTTGGGCTACCTCGATAGAAAGAAAGACCAGGGGAACACTCCAGCGTCGCGATTTCAACGCTCTCATCGAGTCTCTGGACTGGCTAAAGAAAGTCGTTAGGAAGGCCAGAGAGTCCGACATTTCTGATGCGTGGAATATGCTCGTCGTAAGGGAAATTCAGGACTTGTGAGGAAATCATGTACAACGGCTCCTATATTCCACTTACCGATTGCATCGACCGCAGGCTCTACCGAATTAAATCGAGGAACCTGACGGTCGGCGTGTACCGCGCAGACGTTCACGGCTTTGTTGGGATCCGGACAAAGTTCGGAAGTAGGTACCTCTTCACCGAGTATCACTGGGATACCGGTGAGCCGTTCGGGACTGTAAAGCCAATCGAAGAGGTCAGCGAATCCATCCCCGACGAGATGCGGACAGGTGAAGACCTCGGAACTGTCTGTTCCGTCTGCGGGATTCCAGCTAAGTTCGATCACGAAGCAATGAAGCGCGGTGAGAAGGGCTGGCAACACGCTGATGATTCGCCACGATGCGATAGTATGAATGGGCGGATGATCAACAACGATGCTCTATTCGTGTGGCTGGATGAAAGGATGCCGAAATGACGGA
>Ga0315277_10008826_pt1 | contig 12915 bp, 11 predicted proteins | sample YL17G05_15_MG_FD_203695 | JGI IMG/M metagenome (GOLD analysis project Ga0315277, IMG submission 203695) | Sediment microbial communities from Yellowstone Lake, YNP, Wyoming, USA - YL17G05_15 | ecosystem: Environmental > Aquatic > Freshwater > Lake > Sediment | place: USA: Wyoming | collected...
AATACCTTCCCCAGAACTCATCGAAGAACTGATCTCCAAACGGAGAGCCAAATGGGGACTCGCGAACCGTTCTAACCTGAACCACGCTGATGGAGACCACTGCCGGACCGATCTTCTCCGCTGCCCGCACAATGGCATTCCTTCTGGTCTCAGTTATATCATCTGTGACAGAAGTGGACAGTGGTGAGTGGTCAGTTACCAGTTGCTGACCACTGGCCACTGACAACTGGCCACTCGCTTTTTCTGTTTGAGGAAGAACCGATACTGGCTTTGCTCCTCTCGTCCAGAATAAGCCCAGAGCCGTGCCGATAAGGGCACCCATCAGGGCTAAGAGAAAAACAACTACGTAAAGACCTTTGTTGAACTTCGTTTCAGACATAGTTCCACCTGGTTTTTAAAAGGTTATACAAAAATAACTTACGAAAGTTTTGGCTATTTTTTGAAAAAGACGTGTGAAAGATTACTTTTTCTGTTTAAGATACTTCTCGGGCTCTTTTTCGAAGTTGACCTTACAAGTGTTTGAGCAAAAATAATAGGTACCCCCTTTATACTGGCTCTTGTGCACGGCCTTCTTCTCATCAACCTTCATCCCGCAGACTGGATCTATTGCCACGATTCCTCCTCTGGGTATTTTTTTTGGAGTATAAACCTTCAGGTTTATTAGCTTTCTTGTCTTTGTCCGTTAATCTGGTAAAGCTGAAGCTTTACACTCCAACCCCGGATACAAAATTCCGACTTCTCCTATTTTATACAAAACTCAAAGCCCTTCTCAAATCCTCGATCAAATCTTCTTTATTCTCTATCCCCACGCTCAAGCGAATCAAGGTGTCGCTGATCCCTAATTTCCTCCTCAGGGCTGGAGGGATAGAGGAATGCGTCATTATTCCCGGATGATCAGCCAAAGATTCCACCCCACCCAGGCTTTCAGCTAAGGAGAATAGTTTCAATTTTCTCAAAAACCTTTTGGCTCCGGCTAAATTCCCTTTAAGCTCAAAAGAAACTATCCCGCCAGAACCGCTCATCTGCTTTTGGACTAATTTAAAATCCGGATGAGATTTTAGTCCGGGAAAGATAACCCTCTTTACTTTCTTGTGGGCTGACAAAAAGTTTGCAACCTGAATAGCATTAGCCTCATGCTCTCGCATACGCAAAGACAAAGTCTTAAGCCCTCTTAAAACTAAAAAACAGTCAAAGGGTCCTGGAACACCACCAACTGCATTCTGGCAGAATTTCATCCTGTCATAATATGCCTGGTTTGAAGTTAGAATCGCGCCCCCGACCAGGTCGCTGTGCCCTCCTAAATATTTGGTGCTGCTGTGCACTACTATATCAATTCCCAAGGAAAGGGGCTTCTGAAAGTAAGGGGTGGCAAAAGTATTATCCACCACTGAAATAAGATTATGTTTCTTAGCAAACTCTGAAACTTTCTTCAAATCGATTATCTTCAAAAGCGGATTAGTCGGAGTCTCGACCCAGATCATTTTTGTATTTTTCTTTAAAACCTTTAAGAGGTTTTCTGGAGAAGTTAAATCTACATAAGAAAATTCAAGCCCATAATCTCTATAAACCTTTTCAAATATCCTGTAGGTACCCCCATACAGGTCGTCGCAGGAAATCACATGGTCACCGGCTTTTAAGAGATTCATCACCACGGAGATGGCTGCCATTCCAGAGGAAAAAGCCAGCCCAAATCTTGCCTCCTCTAAAGATGCCAGGCATTTCTCTAAAGCAAGCCTGGTCGGATTGGCTGTGCGGGAATATTCGTATCCCTTATGCTTTCCGGGAGACTCCTGCACGTAGGTTGAGGTCTGGTAGATCGGCACGATGATGGCTCCTGTGGTTTTATCTGGCTCCTGTCCTATATGGATAGCTTTGGTCTCAAACTTCATCTTGGACAAATTGGTCCTTCTCCCTTTTTTGAATTAATCTATTTTTTTTGCTGAAGATTTAATCTAAAAATCCGTTATCCTTCATCCATTGATCCAAATAGATCTTGCTCAGATAACGGGTGCCTGAATCTGGCAGGATGGTTACAATTATTTTGTCTTTCCCCACCTTTTTGGCTAAATCTGCTGCTACCTTTACTGCAGAGCCACTTGAGCCACCCACGAAAAGCCCTTCTTCTTTGGTCAACCTTCGAGCCATTAAAAAAGATTCCTTATCATTCACCTGAACGACATCGTCTATGATGGAAAAATCGACATTCTGTGCCAGCATATCCTCTCCAATCCCCTCCACCTTATAGATTTTGGGCTCAATTAGTTTCTTATGCTTGAAATAGTCATAATAGACTGAGCCGATTGGATCAACTGCGATGATCTTTAAATCAGTTTTTTTCTCTTTTAGAAATCTCCCTGCGCCGGATAAAGTTCCCCCTGTTCCAATTCCTACTACAAAGTAATCCATCTTCCCTTCAGTCTGTTCCCAGATCTCAGGTCCAGTTGTATAATAATGAGATTCGGTATTTTTTAGATTATGATACTGATTCAGATAAAAAGAGTTCGGAGTCTCCCGGGCAATCCTTTTTGCGGTTTCATAGTAGCTCAAGGGGGAATCTGCAGGAACATCTGTAGGGGTTACAAAAACCTCTGCGCCGAAGGCTTTCAAAAGGTTTATCTTCTCCTGACTCATTTTATCAGGGATGGTGAAGATTGCTTTATACCCTTTAATAGCTGCCACAATCGCCACACCGATCCCGGTATTCCCAGAGGTATTTTCTACTATAGTCCCCCCGGGCTTAAGCAGCCCTCTTTTCTCAGCATCCTCTATCATATAAAGAGCCATCCGGTCCTTGATGCTCCCCCCGGGATTCATATACTCTGCCTTGGCTAAAATCGTGGCGGAATTTTCGCCCACTATCCTTTTTAACTTGACCAAGGGAGTGTTGCCGATGGCTTTTAATATGTCGGGAACTATGTGCATTCTGAAAGCTAACGATTCTAAATACAACGGTTGGGGCATCTTCTGGAAACAGGCATATTCTTAGAGGTTTCGACCTTAACCAGTTTCTCCGTCTTCTGACCATCCCGTGACAGGAGAAGTCTAACCTCTGAACCTATGGGGGCTTTGGAGATCATCTTTCTGAACTCCGCTTCACCTTTTATCTTTTTCCCATCACAGCCTATAATCAGATCTCCCACCTTGACCCCCTGTTTGAAAGCAGGACCATCTTTATCTACCTCTGACACCTTCACCCCTTCTCCCTCTGAGCGATTCTGTTTAAGCTTGCTGCAGCCTGTGTTAGAGTAGATTCCTATCCAGCCTCTTTTGATCTGTCCATCCTGCTTGAGGATTCTTCCTACCACCTCGCAGGTGGATGCAGGCAAGACTAAGATTACATTATCCTTACCCTCCAGTTTCCCTTCTGCCAGACCCAAGAGCTCACCCTGATAGTTGAAAATCGGTGTGCCGGACTGGTAGGAGCAAAAATTAGCGGACACAACTAATAGCTCCTGGTCATAAGGGTCGATTCCCCCGATCCAGGAAGACCCTACCGTCCCCAGAGCCACCTGCAGGCCCTTGGAGTAATTGGTGTTTCCTATTATCAGACCCAGGGTGCCGTTTCTGATCTGCTCCTTTTTTGCCAGGTGCACCGGTTTCAAGTTCCCTTTTTTCAACTTGATCAAGCTGACGTTGGTTTCAAAATCGCAGTAGATGTCCGCAATCTCTGAATCATCTATGGTTGTGCCATCCTGGAGTTTAATTTTGAGCTCATCTGAATTCTGCAGGAGGTTTTCGGTGGTGAGGATAAAATCTTTGTCCAGAACCACCCCGGAGCCGATCTTCATACCTCCATTTGCCCGGTTGACTGCTGAGATTGAGACCACCGAGGGGCCGACCTTATCCATAACCTCATAGATCTCGGACTGCATCCTTTCCAGATGGCTACCCCGGCTGCATCCGCTGAGGAGAAAAATGGGTAAGATAATGCCCGCTGTTATAATATGGTTAGAATTTGGAGAGAACTTCATAAAAAACTTTAGCGATTGGTTATGCTCTACCTCACTTCTGGCTGACAGTGTAAATTGTTAAGAGTCCATCGTCTTTGGCTGAGAGAAGCTGGCCCTCGTAGATGATCAGGTTATTAACCAGGCTGCCTGAACTGTAACCTCCAGATCTGAACACTGAGGAAAGCCCTATTGCTGCGCCTATCAAAAGTAAAACCGAAAAGACGTAAGCTGGAATCTTGCCCAAAAGAGGCGTCCGGAGTAAAGCTAAAAACTTATCCAGTTTTTCTCGTAAATAACTCTTGAAATCGAACAAGGGGAAAGTTGAGTTTTTTTTCGGGCTGAACCCTTCCCAGTAATTAGCTGGTGGTTTAAAATCGAGCGCCTTCTGCAGCAGGCCTAAAGCAGCGTTATATTCTTCAAACTCTTTGAAACACTCAGGACAAATCTTGAAATGCTCCTTTAAAAAACCTTTTTTTCCCTCGCTCAGATCTTTATAATCTATGAAAAAATCTTTACCTTTTTTGCACCTCATATTTGATCCCTGCCTTCTCCAAAATGCTGGGATGACGTTTGACCAGTTCATCCCTGAGTTTAGCCCTGGCTCGGTGCAGATACCATCTCACCGTGGCCTGAGGCATTCCGGTTACCTGAGAAACCTCCTTTATATCCAATCCTTCCAGATCCCTTAGAACGAAAACCGATCTCTGCTTAGGATTCAGGCTCTCCAGCGCTTCATCCACTGCCAGGCGAATTAACCCTCTCTGATAGACTCCTTCGACATCATTCTTCTTTTCCTTTAGCTCGCCGATGATGTTATCCAGCACTTCCAGTTTATGTTTCCGGAATTTTCTGATAAAGTCTATCGAGGCATTGATGGTGATTCGGTAAAGCCAGGTAGACAGCTTTTTGGTGGTATCGAATCTGTGCAGGTTCTGATAGATTTTTACGAAGACCATCTGGGATATATCTTTGGCATCTTCGTAATCACCCACCATGCGGTAAGCTATCCCAGCCACCTGAACTTTATACCTCTGCACTATCTCCTGGAAAGCCTCCTGGTCACCTCCTTGAGCTTTTTTGATTATTTCTAAAAGCTCCTCCTCCTTTTTTTCAGATGAATTACTTAGTCTTTCCCCGGCTAATTTTTCATCCTTTGGATTATCAAAGGGCATACAATCTCTTCGCTATAAAATACGCTTGGTTTTAGGTTGTTGTTTGGTTACTTCTTTTTTTACAAAAAATCTACCTCGGGTAAATTTTTATTCCCTTTTTATCAAAGAGAGCTGAGGTGACTCCTACAATTTTGTTTTCTATATTCTTTAGACCGAAGCCGCAGGAGGGGCTTACCCTCTTCAGGTAAGCAGAGTCTATTTTAAATCTTTTCCCGATGCGCAAAGATAAATTGGCTCCTCTTAGGAAGAACCTGGTCAGATCCTCACCCGAAGAAGAGACCACTGATTTCCGTCCCTGCTTGATTTTTATCTGCGAGGCTTTTCTGGGAGTGGGCAGGCCGGCCAACTGTTCCGGACACAAGAGTAGACCCTTTCCTCTTTTGACTTGCAGATAGATATTTTTATCCTTTTTGTCTTCTCCATTATACCTGCATTTAACCCCAGCCAGGCAGGCTGAAGCAATGAATCTCAATGCTGCCATTTTTTATATCTGTAAGTTTTCGGGAGGGTGAATCTTCTTTTGGATTTATTCCACCTGTGATTATTTTAATATCTCCCGCCCCAGAGATATGGTTGTGGATTTACAAGCCTCCCCTTTAAATGGACCTCATAATGCAGGTGAGGACCAGTTGAATAACCGGTATTCCCCACCCTGCCGATTACCTCTCCTCGTTCAACCTCCTGGTGGTCTTGAACCAGGATAACTGAGAGATGTCCGTACGAGCTTTTGTAACCATTTCCGTGATCAAGCGTCACCAGTTTGCCCAGACCTTTTCGCCAGCCTACGAAACTCACCCTCCCTTTAGCTGCGGCTATTACCGGTGTACCAATATCTGCCACTATATCCAGGCCCTGGTGCAGGCCCATCTCTCCGGTAAAAGGATCTGGCTCAATCCCGAATCCCCGACTGATATAGCCGTTAACTGGATAGACCGAAGGTGTATGGTCTAAGAAATCTTTTTTCTGGATGAGCTTCTGATATATGTATTCAAATCCTTCTTTTTCACCCCTTACCTCATCAACTAACCTGTCGATGTCTCTCATCTTCGTCTCTGGATAAAACCCGTTATCTTCCACCAGAAGCTGGGTTTCGTCGTTCTGCTCTCTGGACCCTTCAGATTTCAATCTCAGGAGGCTGTGAACCTTTTGTTCCATCTGACTTAACTCTTTTATCTCTTTATCCAGTTCACTCTGAAAGAACTCCAGATCTAAAAGTTTACCAGCCAGAATCCTGTTTTCCAACTCCAGGCTGGTAGCTTTGACCTGGTCAATCCTCTGTCCAAAAAGACCTAAGAAGCTGAAGCCAATCGAACCAAAGAAGAGAAATAGGCTAAAACCCAGGAAATAGACCAACCCTCTGGAGAGCGACTCTTTTAAAAGCCTGGATGTAAGCTTAAGTTCAGAATATAAGAAATTTAAAGGTTTTTTCATATTCAGAGAAACTTTGAAAAATAAATTATATAAAAAGAAAGGGATTGTCAAGCGTTATTTTCCTGAAACAAGTATAAGGAAACTCCCTCCCTTTGCTTGGCAATAACTTAGTTTATTAGAGCAGACTCTGCTTGAACTTCGTCTTTAGTCCTCTTAAATTGTTGATTTTTTTACTTTCCTCTTTAAATCTTTCCCTTCAAGAGCAATCTACTGATTGAGTCAAGCTTTCCACAAGTGGACTATTTTAAGAGCAGTTCCATTTCCATTCTCGAATTTCAGGCAGATCCTGGCCATATCTGGTTACATATTCCTTGTGTTCGATTAACTTATCCCGGATTGCCTGCTTGATGTAGGCTGCTTTATAGCTCAGCTTAGGAACCCGGTCAACCACATCTGCAACCAGATGAAAACGATCCAGATCATTACGCACCAGCATATCAAAGGGGGTGGTGGTAGTTCCCTCTTCCTTGTAACCTCTGACATGAAGGTTTTTGTGGTTTGTCCGGCGATAGGTAAGACGGTGAATGAGCCAGGGATAACCATGATATGCGAATATGATCGGCTTATCAGTTGTAAAAAGAGTATCGAATTCATGCTCAGACAGGCCATGTGGATGTTCCTCCTTTGGCTGAAGCGTCATAAGGTCGACTATGTTTACCACTCTTAATTTCAGGTCTGGAACAGATTGTCTTAAAATCTCGACTGCAGCCAGGGTCTCAATTGTGGGCACGTCCCCGCAGCAGGCCATCACGACGTCCGGCTCTGCTCCGTTATCGTTACTTGCCCATTCCCAGATTCCTATACCGGAGCTGCAATGCCTGACTGCTTCTTCCATACTCAGCCACTGGGGCTGAGGCTGTTTCCCGGCTACGATGACATTTACATAGTTTCGACTCCTCAAGCAATGGTCAGCCACAGAAAGAAGGGTATTAGCATCTGGAGGAAAATATACTCTTATAATCTCTGCTTTTTTATTCACCACATGATCGATAAAACCCGGGTCCTGATGGCTAAAACCGTTGTGATCCTGCTGCCAGACATGAGAAGAAAGAAGGATATTGAGCGAAGCAATTGGTCTGCGCCAGGGTATTTCGCTACGGGTAACCTTTAGCCACTTGGCGTACTGGTTGAACATCGAATCAACCAGATGAATAAAAGCCTCATATGAGGTAAAAAGACCATGCCTGCCGGTAAGCAGGTAACCTTCAAGCCATCCCTGACAGGTATGCTCACTCAGGATCTCCATAACCCGGCCATCTGGCGAAAGATTCTCATCTTCGGAAATAGTATCACCCATCCAGACTCTGTTCGTTACCTCAAACAGAGCATCCAGCCGGTTAGAAGCAACCTCGTCCGGTCCCATAACCCGAAAATTCTTTTGAAGGCTATTCGATTTTACTATATCCCTGAGAAAACGCCCTAAAACTCTAGTGGACTCCTCTTTAACCTGACCAGGCTTTGAGACTGCGACCGCATAATCCCTGAAATCAGGTATTCTTAAATCCTTAAGCAAGAGTCCCCCGTTTGCATGGGGATTGGCGCCCATACGTCTTTCTCCTTGAGGAGCAAGAGCTGCCAGTTCTGGAAGCAGTTTTCCTTTCCCATCAAATAGCTCCTCTGGTTTGTAGCTTCTCATCCATTCCTCTAATATTTTTAGATGATGTGGCTTTTTGTCGAAATCAGCAAAAGGGACCTGATGAGATCTCCAGAAGCCCTCAATTTTCTTGCCGTCAACTTCTTTCGGACAGGTCCAGCCCTTAGGGGTTTTCAAGATAATCATCGGCCAGCGAGGGCGGGTTATTACTCCATTTGTGCGTGCATCTGCTTGAATTCTTTTAATCTCGTCAATAACGTTATCAAGCGTTTCTGCCATACAAAGATGTGCTTCTTTGGGATCAGAACCCTCGACCCAATAAGGCTTGTAACCGTAGCCGAGGAAAAGGCTTTCCAGCTCCTGCCGGCTGATCCGGGCCAGGATAGTGGGATTGGCTATTTTATATCCATTCAAATGTAAAATCGGTAAAACCGCACCATCGCTGACCGGGTTCAGAAACTTATTCGAATGCCAGGCTGCAGCCAGAGGACCTGTCTCCGCTTCTCCGTCACCTACCACACAAACCACGATAAGATCAGGATTATCAAATGCCGCACCATAGGCATGCGAAAGCGCATACCCGAGCTCACCACCCTCATGAATGGAACCAGGGGTTTCAGGTGCAGTATGGCTGGGAACGCCGCCGGGAAAAGAAAATTGCTTGAAAAGTTTCTTCATCCCCTCAGCATCCTGGGACACATCCGGGTAAAGTTCGCTGTAGGTTCCCTCCAAGTAAGTGTTTGCAAGTAAAGCCGGACCGCCATGCCCTGGCCCTGTAACGTAGAGCATATTCAGATCCTGCTCTTTTATCAGGCGATTCAGGTGCACGTAAATAAAATTAAGCCCTGGAGTTGTGCCCCAGTGTCCCAGCAACCTTGGTTTTATGTGTTCCCTTGCTAGAGGCTCCCTTAACAATGGATTATCCAGCAAATAGATTTGCCCCACAGACAGATAATTTGCCGCACACCAGTAACGAAGCATAAGCTCAAGGAGCTTTTCCGATACTGGCTCTTTTTTCCTGGTTTCTTTTTTTTGCATAGAATTCTCCTTTGCAATGAGCCTCGGCTCCGGCTCAACCGGTTTTGTCTAACTTATGGGTGACGAACTCCCCAGGTTTAAGCCGGGAAAGGACAGTTCAATTTTTATTCGTCCCAATGACAGCACAAAAAATCAAGTTAGGCTGTTTTTTCTGAACCTGACTTGAGAATTAACTTTCATAGGACCGAATTCTGATTCCTGTGATCTGGGATAATTTATGTTTTTGCTATAAAGTGATAATGAGTTTCTCAACGTTCACCAACTCTTATCGGATATTAGTTCAATTAACTTAGAAGAAATTTAAGTGTCAAGTAAAAAGGAATATGCAAGGCTAAGTTAGCCTGTGCTTACAATTCTCTTGAAAATAAACTCGTTCCAGGAAAGCACTTATGAGAGAACTATTCTTCTTCAGGGCAATTCATTTATTCTATCAAATTAACCTTTGGCTCTCAAGATTATCAGGGGTCTTAGGGACCAGAGGAATTTACTATTGCTTTTCTGATTATTTAAAAGAGTGGGCTAACTGACAGTCATTTATTTATTTTATTAGAATGTATTCCCTTTTTAGAATTTTATTCACCACCCGGACAAATTTATCCGAGCTTAAGGCTTGAAGGGTATATATGTGCCAGCAGGTCTTCTCTGGCAATTTAGAATTGAGTTTTCTTCTCTTAGTGTTATTGCTCACCTTTTTTCTCCCTTAAGTCTAACCTTTTTTTCCTCTGCTCGAGATTAAGAGCAATCTTTGTGCCTAAGTGCAGAGAGTTTTCACCGCAACTTTTGCTTTTTTAATTCACTCCCTTGCATTGAATTAAAATGAATTGGATTCAAAGAATCTACAGACAGGTCAAATTTTGTGGAAAAAAAAGATTGACCATTGGCAATATTCTATTGGCTTTCCCCCATACTCAAATCCGATTTTTTGTTTTTTACGGGAAATTTTTGTTTGTAATCAAAAGGAAGTTTTGCTATCTTTTCCGAAACCTGTATCCTTGGATTAACGTATGCAGAAAAAGAAGACATGGGTGACTCAGGATGATCAGACTCTGGTGAAGGAGGCGCTGGAAGGGAAACAGAAGGCTTTCAAGCTTCTGATGGAGAGGCATAAAAATGCGGTTCAGCACGTTATCTTGAAGCTGGTTCATAATTACGATGAGTCCCTGGATTTAGTACAGGAAACCTTTGTTAAGGCTTTTAGCTCCTTGGCAACCTATAAGACAAAATTCCGTTTTACCACCTGGCTCTATCGTATTGCGGCTAACAGCTCCATCGACTATCTGCGCCGGAAAAAAATCGAGGCTTTCTCCCTGGATCAACCCCGGAAAACAGAGAAAGGTGAATTCGAAATCTCGATCCCGGACCGAACATTTGACCCGGAAAAAGATTTTGATCTAAAGCAACGAGAGCTATCAGTGGAAGAGGCAATAGCCTCTCTTCCCAAAAGGTACCAAGAGGTTATCCTGTACCGTCACAAAGAGGACAAATCGTATGAGGAGATAGCTTCAATCCTGCATCTCTCCTTGGGCACGGTTAAAGCCAGAATTTTCAGAGCCAGGGTCCTGCTAAAAAAGAAACTCAAACATATGAGGTAATAAAGACATGAAAAGACATAAAAAAGATTACCTTAAGATCTTTATCTGCGGAGTGATGCTTCTCTTTTTCCCCGCGCTCCTGAAGGCGAAGGAATTCAACTTCCCGATGCAGAAGGAATTTACTTTGGAGGAACCTCTATCCCTGGAAGTTGAAGACCCCAGAGGGGAGATCATTTTGGAATCACATAATCTAAACAAGATCATAATCCAAACCTCCAAGATAGTTGAGGCTAAGGACAGCAGGGAAGCAGAGGAGCTCGCCCAGAGAATCAGAATAGATATCGAGAAAGCTGGGGCTTTAGTTCGCGTCAAGACGAAATACCAGAGGACTGACAGAGGTGGTTTCTGGGAAAGACTCTTCTCAGGTAAAAAATCAGTAGAAGGATATGTGAGTTATCATATCTTCGTTCCCAAAGATATTCGCGAAGCAGATATCTCGGTAACCAGCGGAGAGATAAGGGCTTTCTACCTTAAGGGGAAGTTGAATCTGAGTGCAACCTCCGGGGATATTGAATTGGCAGGGGTTGAAGGAGAAATCCTTTCCTCTGCTACCAGTGGCAATATTCAGATCAGGGATTTAAAAGGCAAAATCAGCCTGGAGGGGACCAGTTCTGATATGCAGGTGAAAAATCTGGTGGGAGATCTGAGCGTAGATTGCACCAGTGGCACAGTGAATGTCGAAGAGCTTGAGGGTTCTCTTAAGTCTTCTCAAACCTCAGGAGATCTGGAAGTCAAAGGAATAAAAGGGGATTTGAGCGTCACCACCACTTCCGGTGATGTCTCGATTGAGCAGACCGAAGGCGGTCTGGATCTGAACTCCACCAGTGGAAATATCGAAGCTAAAACCCGGATATCCAGTTTAAAGAACTATTACCTTAAGACCACCAGCGGAGAAGTTTATCTTTCCATTTCCAAAGGAGCACAGTCGGATTTAAAAATAGAGACCACCAGCGGAGAGATCAGCATGAATGTACCGATGGTCTTAAAAAATGCGTCTCGCTATTTACTTTCCGGAAAGCTGGGTTCTGGAGGCGCGAAAATAGAAATAGAAACAGTAAGTGGAGATATAAGCATAGAGGAGTATTAAAAAAATGAAAAAAATCAACAAATCATCAACCGTCTTGATTTTATCCCTTTTATTATTCCTTTTTTCCAGCGCAAACTTGTACGCTCAGGGGAAAAAGAAAACTTTTCCTGATACCACCGGTCAGAAGATCACCGAGATAAAAATAGGGGATCAGGGGATAACCATTAAGACCCAGGAAGGAAAGGAAATTAAGGAAAAACCTGGAGAGGTGGTCGTAAGCAAAGAGGGGATTAAGATAACAACCACAGAACCTAAAGAGACTACCACTACTGAAATCAAGATCAAACTTGGCGGAAAAACTGCCACTGCTGTGGAACTGAACGAAGGTGACGTCGTTAAGTTCGGGAAGGATATAACTGTGGAGGAAGGGGAAAAAGTCTCAGGGGATATTGTGGCTATAGGTGGAGATGTGCACGTGAAGGGTACAGTTGAAGGAGATGTAGTATCCATCGGTGGTAATATTTACGTTACCTCAACTGGTGTCATAGAAAAGGATGCCACCAGTGTAGGTGGGGACGTAAAAAAAGAGCCCGGAGCTGTTATTAAAGGACAGACCCAGGGTTTAGGCTTTCTTCCCGGCAGTTTTTTTGGATTTCACCCCGGCGCTTTTTGGAATCGGGGGATCGGATTTCTCTTCACCTTCTTTAAGATACTCTTCCTCTTTTTCCTGAGTATTATCGCCTTGGCTTTGGTACCCGGAAACATTCAAAAGATAAAAGATGAGGTCTCTCGCAATGCTTGGAAATCCGCCTTAATCGGATTCTTAGGTGAGATTTTGATTCTACCAGTATTCATACTTTTGCTCATCACCATAATCGGTATACCAGTGGCGATCTTAATCCTTCCCCTTTTCATCCTTATAGCTATGATCCTCGGATATGCCAGCGTCTCTCTTATAGTCGGTGAGAAGTTAAAACAGAACACCAATTTAAAACCCCAGACCCAGATGCTGACTTTAGCTTTAGGTATCCTGGCAGTCGAATTTATGTCATTATTTGCCAGCTTCTTAAGGATTTTCTGCGGCTTATTTTCCCCGTTATGTCTGATTTTC
>Ga0315277_10008827_pt1 | contig 12915 bp, 12 predicted proteins | sample YL17G05_15_MG_FD_203695 | JGI IMG/M metagenome (GOLD analysis project Ga0315277, IMG submission 203695) | Sediment microbial communities from Yellowstone Lake, YNP, Wyoming, USA - YL17G05_15 | ecosystem: Environmental > Aquatic > Freshwater > Lake > Sediment | place: USA: Wyoming | collected...
AGACCATTAGTCTCCCCGTTGTCTTTCATGCTCTTCATGGCTCCATCGCTATGCATCCCTGCCGCCCCCTCATTCCATGCTCAGGACCCGTGCGGGCCTGAGCCGGGTTATCCAGACCACTGGTATGGCCATCCCCAGCAGGCTTATCCCGAAGAGGATGAGTATGCCATAGAGCAGCATGTCTCCCTGATAGACCACGTCCAGGTCCGCCTCTTCATCCTCGCCCGTCGGGGTGGAGAACATACCGCCCTCCTTGTAGAGGTTGCGTTCGGTGAGGCGCGACATCATGGCCGCGGGACCCGAGGTATCCTCCTCCCCCTCCACCTGGGTAGGCTCGTTGCCGGATAGCAGCCAATCGCCTATCTTCTGGCTGATGAGGGCGGTCGCCCCCGTAGCCAGGATGATGGCCACCAGGCAGATGCAGATGACCTCCACCGCGTATTGCGCGATGACCTGGCGGTCGGTCGCGCCTATGGCCTTGAGCACGCCCAGTTCCCGGGTGCGCCCGCCGACGATGATGGCCATGGCCAACAGGATGATGAGGGCGCAGGCCCCCAACGCCCCCACCAGCCCGATCACCGAGGTCTTGCCCACCTTCTGCAGGGGGTCGGAGATGATCTCGTAATCGGTGATGTCCGTCACGAACTCGTACTGGTCATCGCCGCCCGTATCGTCCAGGAAGGCCTGCTGCAGCTCGTCGGTGTGGTCGACGTTGTCGAAATAGTAGGACCCCCGCTCGATGTAGCCCGGGGTGCTGTTCAACGTCTGCACCACCGAGAGGGGGGTAAAGAACTTGTTCCCCGCCGGGTTGAAGGTGGCGGAAGAGCCGCTCTGGCTCTGGCGTTCCGCCTCAACGGTCTCGTAGATGCCCACGATCTCCAGCTCCACCTCGGCGGCATTACCCTTCTCGCCGGTGATGGTGGCGGTCACGGTGTCCCCTGCCTCCAGTTCGTTCTCCTCGGCGAGGTTCTTCTCGATCAGCACCACCCGGTTTCCCTCGAGGTGATCAGCGTAGGTGTAGTAAGAGCCGGCGATGAGCTTCTTGCTCCCGTTGAGAAACTCCGACGCGGAGGCGCCGTTGGTATTGCCCTCGAAGACGAAGGTGTTCTCGGTGATGCCGGAGGAGGCGGCGCTCTCCTTGATCTCCTTGCTGAAACCCAGCATGGTCGCCAGCTCGACGTTCTTGAGCCCGGGCATGGTCACGCCCGACGTGAGCACCTTGTCGTAGGTGATGATGTAGGGGTCGCGGGAGAAGCCGTCGACGAGCTCCTCCGGCACCAGGGTCTTTGCCCTCTCCTCCAGCTCCTCCTCCTCGGAGAGGCCGCGGGCTTCCTTGGCCCTCTCCGCCTCGCTCTTCTCGCGCTCGGACTCGAAAATGGACATCATGAAGCCGGAGCTCGAGCGGACCTCGCCGTAATTCCCCACCCTTTCCTTGACCGCCTCGGTCTGGCTGTCCGCGGCCAGCTTCACCGCCAGCATGGAAAGGGAGAAGGCCAGGCACACGAAGAGTAGGAGCACAACCACCAGGTTGCCCGCGGGATGGCGCCGGAAGCTCCGGAAGCCCCTTTTCGCCGAGCGCATGTAAAGCTCCCTTCCCTACTCAATCCGGGTAGCCGGACAGGCCGATCTCGATCTCATCCCCGGAGTCCTCTCCCTGCGCCTTGTGGACGACCAGGTTGGTCCCCTCCTTGGTGACCCCCTCGTTGCGGGCGGTATTCTTGGGGTTGAGGTCGTAGAAGAGGAACACCCCGTCCACGGCTTCTCCTATCTTGAGCATGTAGGCCGCCGGCTGCAGGGTCGTATAGTCCAGAAGAACGCCGGAGATCATATTCTCCGACACGTATTTACCCAGGGCGCCGTTCATGCCGTAATATTCCTCGTACTGGTCCGCGGCAATGCCTTCGCTCCAGATGCGGAATGAATAATCCGAGAGGTCCACGAGGTCGTCGCCCACGTTCTCGACCAACAGTTCGATCTCGTAGTAATCGCCGGTCACCTCCCTTTGCCCAGAGGTGAGCACGTCCGCGTTGGAGTCCTGGCGTGTGGCCTCGATCACCGTGAAGCGTGCTCCTGACAGCTCCGCCGAGGTACCCGGGAGAGCCGTAGTGCTCTCCTCCTTGCCCTCCTCTTTCTCCTCGGTCTGCTCCTCATCACTTTCCAGCGCCAGGTCACCGCTTCCGGTGGTCTGCGTGAGCATCTCCTCGCTCGTCCCCGGGGGATATTTACCGGTATCCCCTGCAGGCTGAGCCGGCTGCGGATCGCCGCCGCAGGATGCGGCCAACATGGCGAACATCGCTATGAACATCAAGGTTGCCGCTACAAATACACGATCCCTTGCCCGTTTACTTTTCATCATAGGATCAACTCCCACTTCTTACTCCTGGCACTGCAGCATAACATGTGACTGTCGAAAGGCGCCTATCGGTTCCTTTAGGCAGCCTTGCTCACATTAAAAAGCCTTGTTGTTATACATCTGTTAAGGAATCGTTACGTTTGCCTTAAAGCTGAAGTCTCACGAGAGCAGGGATAAAGCCCCGGAGGCATGACGCTTCCGGGGCTGTTGTAACGAGGCAGATCAAATTTGAAGCCCGATATCCGGTGTCTGGAGCGGACCCGTGACCATGACCGAAACCGGAAAGGGATGCCTGGCTCTGGTTGGTTATCAGGTCCCGAAAAACTCCAGGATCAGCGCAAGCAACTCGTGAGGCTTCTCCATCGGTACCAGGTGCCCTGCGTCCGCCACTACCCGAAGGTCTGCCCCGGGGATTATCGATGCTGCACGTTCCAGGTCGATCACCGTCCTGTTCTCGCTGTTTTCACCTTCCACCAGGAGAACGGGGCAGGAGATCTTCTGGAGAAGTGGCCAGGGATCTTGCTCCATGCCTCCCATGAACAGGGCCGCTTCCCGCCTGGGGTGACAGGCGAGCGTAAGTGCACCGTTGTCGGCTTTGGTCACCCCATGCTCGAGGTAAAGGTCCAGCACCTCCTGGTCCCAGTACATGAAGAGCTTTCTTTCGCTGAAGTACTTCCTGGCTTCGTCCTCGTCACTCCATCCGCTGCGGCGCCGGATCGACTTTGAGGCAAGTGGATGCTGCTCAACCGTGATGTCCAGTCCATAATAGCCGGGAGGCAGAAAGATGGGCTCGATGAGGACCATGCGGGATGCGATGGGGCCCTTGAGGGCCTCTGCGATTGACGCAACGGTGGCACCCATCGAATGCCCCACGATCAGGGGTTCGGTGATCCCGAGACGCCTGATGAGGGTTTCCAGGTCGTCGGCCAGGACAAGCCAACTCAAACCTCCCTCTTCAGGGTCGAAAACCCTGTGGTCGCAGAAGTACGGCGCAATAACGCGGAAGTCCCCTGCCAGCTCCCTGGCAATCGGATGCCAGAGCCAGGGCTGAAAGCCGGTAGCGTGCAGCATTACCACCGTCGGTCCGTCGCCGGGATAATGCAGATATTGGAGTTCGATGTCACCGATGTCTTGAGAGAGTATCTCGGGCATCAGGAGCTTCCTTAAATACCTCTTGCCTGGCATTTCTCATATACATCTCACGTTAGGCTGCATACGCAAGCAATATTAGCAGGAAGTCCTTTGAGGCTTCAATGAGAAGGAAAGGCTACATCAACCGGTCGATCATCTCTTCGGTGAGCAGCCTCATTTCCTCCTGCTCTTCCTGGCTGAGCTCATCGAACCAGCGGCCTCCCACTTGCGCGGAAAGCTCGGTGAGTCGTGACGCAGCCTGGTTGTAGCGCACAATATTGCCAAGGTCGCCCTTGAGCTTGATCTTGCCCTGCATAACGGCTTTGTTCGTATCCAGCTCGCCGGTGTTTGAACCCTTCCAGGTCCAGTAGGAGGCTGTGAGAACGTAATCCGCCGCCTCGCCCACTTCAGGCGTCACCGGCCTGATGCTGCGGCAATCCCCATGCCACAGGTCCATGAGGATATATGAATCATCTTCGATCCCTAAGTCGCGATCAGCCAGGGAGTGGAGGACCACCGTGCCCTCCCATCCTGCGGCAGCCTCCTTATATGTGGCGTCACCCTGGACCAACTTCTCGTAGGTATCTATCCACTCCGGCGATCCCTGGATATAGGGTGGTGATTGCTCCCGCAACCTCCTCTGCAGGATCTCCTGGTAGGCAGCCTCCCATTCCTCCGTGCCGTATGTAAGCGCCATCTCCATCCCTCCTTCGCGAAGCCCCGATACACACGATCAAACCAGCCCCGCCAATATATACCCGCCATACATGGGGATTAAACCCGGGTGTTCTTGTAACGGTGGTTTGCGGATCCCCGTCTCGTGACGCCGGTTTCGTTCCCCGCTTCGGGGTGATCCCGTTCACATATCGAACCAGGCCGTTACGACTTCCCGGAGAAGGGGCGCGGCCTCCATGGCGGTGTCCAGTACCTTGCGGTGTGAGATGGCATGGGGCATGCGCAGGTCCCAGATGTTGGTTATCACGCTGACTGCGGTCACGGTAATGCCAAGGTAGTGGGCCACCAGGGCCTCGGGTACCATGCTCATGGATACGGCATCCCCACCCACCAGGCGCATGTAGCGCAGCTCGGCACCCGTTTCGTAGGTAGGCCCGGACACCCCCACGAGTACGCCTCCCTCCATGGGCCAGCCGCAGGCCTTGCTCTTCTCCATGAGCACGTCACCCGCCTCCCCATCGTAGAGGGAGGATACGTCCAGGAAGGCGGGGCAGCCGGAGGGGTCGCGCATCCCGCGTAGCGGACTGCCCCCCATGAGGTTGATGTGGTCGCGCACGAGCATCAGGTATCCGCGCTCGTACACGGGATTCAGGGCGCCCGCCGCGTTGGCCATGAAGACCTTTTCCACACCCAAAGCGGCCATGACGCGCACGGGGAAGGTAACCGCCCCCATGTCCAGGCCCTCGTAGTAATGGAGCCGCCCCAGCTGCTCCAGCACCCCCAACCCTTTGCGGGCGCCGAAGCGCATGATGCCCGCATGGCCCGGGACACTGCACTCCGGCCAGCCGGGCACGTCGCGGCAGTCCACATCCACTGCGTTATCCAGTTCGGGAGCGGCCTCCCCGAGGCCGCTCCCCAGGACCACAGCCATGCGGGGCGCTGGAAGTCCAGCCTCGTGCAAATGGGAACTCAGGAAGTCTCGGGCTTCTCTCTCCATGCTTGCCGGTGATCCCCCTTGTCACGCCTTGGAACGTGGCTGCCTCACTGCTCCTGGGCCATACGCTCCTTGAGCAGTGCTATGCTCTCCACGGGTGTGGGGTCCACGCCGTTGAGAAGGGCCAGGTAGCCGCTGACGAAATCCCCCAGGTGAATGGCACTGAACAACTTCTCCGTGCGCGTGCGTCCACCCACGTAGATAACGGTGACTCCCCCCACCTTGTCCTGCAGGAGCTCGGCGGTCACCTCCACCCGCCTGGCCACGCGCGAGGTATCGCCCTCCTCCGCCAGCAATATGACCTCGACTCTCCTGGACAGGTCATCCAGCTCGTACCACCCCACGATCTCATTATGGTTCATCTCCGGGAGAGTGTGATTGAAGGCGGGTACTTTGGAGTTCTCGTTGAACTGGCACTTCCAACGGTAGGCGGCTACGGACAGCATGCCTTCCGTACCGTAGATGACCGGGATCTTGCCCTGCAGGCGCATTGCCAGCTGTTTGGCGAAGTTCCTGCCTACAGGGGTCAACCGGCCCCAGTCCTCTCTCTTTTCGCGCATGAAGTCGGCGGTTTCGTAGGCTACCTTGACGAAACCCTGCAGCAACCCCATCTTCTCCATGACCGCCGCCGCGGGCAGCGACAGGTAGCCCAGCGCCGCCCGGGGCTGTAATCCCTCCGGGATGATGATGGCGGGAAAGCGGTGGCCGCGCGCCTTTTCCAGCAGCATCCCGCCGGTGGTCAGGGCCATCACGCTGCATCCCAGGTAGATGGCATCGTCAAGGGCGGAGAGGGTCTCCTCGGTGTTGCCGGAATAACTCGCGAAGATCGCCAGGGTGTCGGAACCAAACATGCTGGGCAGGCGGTAGGACCGGTGCACGCTTACGGGCATGGCGGCCACATCCTCCAGGAGGGAACGCAGGATGTCCCCACCTATCGCTGAACCGCCCATGCCCACGAATGCTATACGCTTCAGGCCTTCGGAGGACGGGACATCCATCTGGTCCCGGCCCAGGCGCAATGCATCCAAGAGCTGTTTGGAAAAGGACTCGATCGCCGCGAGCATGCCTCCGGGGTCCATATCCTCCAGGACCATCACGTCGTCCAGGTTTATCGTCTCCGCCATGAAAACCCCCTTTGTCCAAGTCCTCCGGTGTATGCAAAGGATCCTGCGCCCCACCGCGCGTTGGGATCCTGAAAGCGGGTGATACCGCAAGCATTCCGGTCTCTGCCCTTTTACTCGGCTATGATAGAATCCTATCATGTCAGAAAGGGAGGGCACAGCATGAAAGAAATAGACCCTGGGATCTTCAAGGCATACGACATACGCGGCATCTACCAGGAACAGATAGACGAGGAGGTCTCGTACCGCATCGGCAGAGCGTTCGTGACCTTCCTCGGCGAGCAGGAGTTAGTCACCGGACGGGACACGCGGCTTTCCTCGCCCGACCTCTCCCGGGCCTTCATCGCAGGGGCCACCGACCAGGGAGCGGACGTGGCGGACATCGGGCTGTGCTCAACCGATATGCTCTACTTCGCCTCGGGAGTGCTCGACCGGCCGGGGGCCATGTTCACCGCTTCCCACAACCCCAAGGAGTACAACGGGCTCAAGCTCTGCCGCCGCAGGGCGGGGCCTATAAGCACGGACACCGGCATCAAGGAGATACGGGAGCTGGTCCTGGGTGGTGAGTTCCCGGACCCGGCGCGCAAAGGCGCGGTTGAGGAGATGGACATGCTTCCCCGCTATGTGGAACACGTCCTCGGTTTCATCGACGCCTCCGCACTGCGGCCCTTGAAGGTTGTGGCCGATGCCGGCAACGGCATGGGCGGCCTGGTGCTGCCCTCCCTCTTCGAGCAGCTGCCCTGCGAGCTGGTGCCCCACTGCTTTGAGCTCGACGGCTCCTTCCCCCACCACCAGCCCGACCCTATAAATCCCGAGAACATAAGGCTGCTCTCGCAATGGGTGCTGGAGGCGGGAGGAGACCTGGGTATGGCCTTCGACGGGGATGCCGACCGCGTCTTCCTGGTCGACGATAAAGGGGAAGCCGTGAGCGGCTCCCTCACCACGGCCATGGTGGCTAAGCGTATCCTGCAGACGCATCCCGGCGAGAACATCATCTACAACTGCATCAACAGCTGGGTGGTGCCCGAGACCATCCGCGAGTACGGCGGCACGCCCATCCGGGGGAGGGTGGGGCATTCTTTCATCAAGCAGACCATGGCGGAGTCCGGCGCCGTGTTCGGCGGGGAGCACTCCGGTCATTATTATTTCCGCGACAACTATCGGGCCGACTCCGGCGTGATCGCTGCCATGTTCATCCTGGAGATAGTGAGCCTGGAGGGCATGCCTCTTTCGGATATCCTCAAACCCTTCAAGAAGTACCATGCGTCCGGGGAGATAAACAGCCGCGTGGAGGACATCCCGGCCAAGCTCGAGGAGATCGCGAGGCTCTATGCGAGCGGTAAAGAGGACCGCCTGGACGGCATAACGGTCGAATTCGACGACTGGTGGTTCAACGTGCGCCCCTCCAACACCGAGCCTCTCATCCGCCTCAACCTGGAGGCCAGGACCCGCGAGCTCATGGAGGCGAAACGCGATGAGGTGCTGGCGGTGATCCGTTCCTGATGGTGGCTCCACGCCGCTGCATCATCCCTGTCCTGCTCGCGATCCTGCTCGTCGCGGGGATACCCGGCTGCGGCAGCCCTTCAGAAAACCGGGAATCGGCCTGGAGGGAGGAGGTGAGCGCATCCCTTAAAAGCCTCGAGGACCAGGATCCCTACCACTACCGCACGCACCTCGAGACCTGGACCGGTGTATCCGGGCAGAGCGTATATGGAGACGAGAAGGGCGAGGGGTCGTTCCTGGGCGGTGATTTCTCGGTCTCCATCGTGCGCACTTCACCGGCCGGGGAGGAAAACCTGGTCCTGGCCTCGCAAAATGGGGAGTCGTACCTGCAGGAGGGGGGCGCCTGGCGCCCCATCGCCATGCAGGAGGCCCCCAGCCCCCTTTATGACCCCGAGTTCTTACTGAAGCTCGTAGCATCGTACGGTTCCGTCTCGTTGGAAGGCGAGGAGGAACGCTCCGGGGTCGCCTGCAGGCGTTACCTCCTGCAACTTGGGAGCGATAAAGCGCGGGAAGCCCTCCCGCAACGCGCCTGGTCGTACTTCTCCTCGCTGGATTACGAGCTGAACTGCCGGGTATGGATCGGGGACGTCTCCGCGCCTCCCGCCTCACTGCGGCTGGAGGTGGCGGGATCCGATCCCCAGGAGAGCCTGCAGCGTTACCGCATCGTGTTCACTATGGACCCCTACGACCTCGGCTCCCCCGATATACAGCCCACGCCTCCCGTTGAAGGCTAAGAAAGCTCGCTTTCCGGCTTGTGGTCAAAGCCTGCGCCCCATCATCTCGTCCAGATGCTCTCGGCGAACGGCACATCCTTGGGCCAGGCCCCGTTGCGAGACCCCGCAATGATGGCTGCGCGGTCTCGAGATCTATTCTCTGGTCTTGAGAACAAGAACGGGTCTTTCGCTCTTGTTGATGATCTTCTCCGCTACTCTACCCAGCTTGGCGTCTTCGCCACCGCGCTCGCCGTAGGCGCCCAGCACTATAAGTGACGCGCCGATCTCGTTGGCGTATGCCAGTATGGCGGAGGGAGGGCTGCCGTTAACGATATCGATAGTGACGCTCTTGCAGAAGTCTCCCAGCTCGTAGCTGAGCGTCTGCATTCTTTCCATCTTATCCTTGGCCTGTTTCTTGTGATAATCGTCTACTATCTGGTATCCGCCGTCCTCCTTGCCTTCCTGGACGTGCAACAAGGTGATCGGCGTGCAGAAGGTTTTGGCCAGGTTGACCAAGAGAGGCATGATGCTGTCGCCATATGCCGAGAAGTCGCAGGCTACCAGGATGTTCCCGAACAGGTTTTCGCAGACGTTCTCGCAGGTATCGCCGCCCTTGCCTTTGCCGACCCGGCAGTGCTGGATCATTACCGGCCGGTCCGCGAGCCGCAGGACCATATCGCTCACGCCTCCCAGGATGGTCCGCTTCAACCAACCCTTGCCACGGCCGCCCACGAAGATAAGATCGGCCTCCTCCTCCCGGGCGGTGCCCGCGATCACCTGGGCCGGGTTACCCGTCCTTACCGCCCTGGCGACCTTGATACCTTGCTCCTCCAGTTGGCCGGCCAGATCATCGAGCTCGGCTTCCGCCGCGACGATGTCCTCGGCTAGGGCTTGCGCGCTGGATCTCACCTCGCCCCTGTCCTCCACCACATGAAGGAGTATTACCTCGCTCAACCCGTAGGACGCCAACTCGCCGGCGCAGCCAAGCAGTTTCTCGGTATAAGGGGAGAAATCCACCGCAAAGAGCAACTTACGTGCCATGATCTTTCCTTTCTCTGACGTTTGCCGCCTTAGCATTATTATTGCACCATCAACGATTTTTTAACGAGCTATATCACCGCATGCATGCGTTAGACTGCTTATGACACCCAGCTCTGGTCTTTAATAATAGACTCTCTCGAGGAACAGCCCTCGGGGGGGCAGGGCCGGCCCGCTCAGGGAGTTGTCCCCGCCCTCCAACACCTCCTTGAAATGCTCCACAGACCACTTTCCCCTCCCTACTCCCAACAGGCTGCCGCACAGCATGCGCATCATCATCCAGACGAAGGCATTGGCCTTGACCCGTATGCCCAGGACTTCGTTGCCGAGGAGGATGTCCGCCACGAACACCTCCCGCACCGTAGACCTGCCTTCCTCCACGCGGCAGAAGGAAGCGAAATCGTGTATCCCCAGGACGGAGTGGAGAGCCCGTCTCATCGCCTCCTCGTCCAGTTTGCCTTTGTGGTGATAGGCAAACCTGCGATCGAAGGGAGAGGGGGGGTGGTCGAAGTGGATGTAATATGTGTACTCTCGGGCGACGGCGCTCTTGCGGGCGTTGAAGCCCTTATCCACCTCCTCGCACCTCTTTACCACGATACCCTGGGGGAGGAAGGAGTTGACGGCTGCCGGAAAACGGGGCGGCGGCGGTTTCAAGGTCCCGAGGAAGCTCGCCACCTGGCCCCGGGCATGTACCCCCGCGTCTGTCCGTCCTGCCGCGTACAATGGTGACTCGACCGTCGCCACCCGTGCCAGTGCCTCCTCCAGGGTACCCTGGATGGTCGGAAGGCCCGGCTGTTTCTGCCACCCCTTATAATCCGTCCCGTCGTACTCCATGATGAGTTTATAATTCTGCATAAAACGATTCTACCTCACCAGAAGGGTGTTTGGGTTTACCGGGGAACTGCTGGGCCGGTCGCAGAAGAAGCAGTTAAAGGAAGGGCTCGTGCGTATCCAACCGTAAGGCAAATCAAGATTGTGTTTGGGCGTAGCCTATATAGAACACCCTGCCCGAGAACTATGGGGTCGGTCGGAGCGGCATCCCGAAAAAAGGTAAAGAAAAGTGCATATACATCGAGTGAGGAGAAAAGATTACGCCCGGGTGTAGCCCTATTAAATTAAAACCCACGAGCTCGCCGAGCAAGGTGCTCGGAGGAGCTTGCGACGACGACCAGCCTTGTCGACGAGCCGCAAGAACACTGCCCGGGGAACTACCAGGTCGGTCGCAGTGATATTGTGGAAAAGTCGCGTTTCGTGCGTATATAGTGGCTAAAGGGAAGAGATACATCCCATGCGTCGCCCTATTACATAGAACACCCTGCCCTGGAACGATGGGGTCGGTCGGAGCGACATCGCAAGCGGCCAGCAGATAGGTAGCACACGCGGCGAGAAAGCTCCGCTCTAGCACTTTGATCGAGGGTCTATAAAAGGTATCAACAGGCCGCGCGTCGCGGAGCGAAGACCGTTACCCCTCGGCCAGGGCTGGAAGAAAAACTTACCTGGAGGCCCTGGGCCGGAAGAACGTCGCTCGACAATTCTTATCGTCGGGCTAAACGAACTCGATGACCGCCATGGGCGCGGCGTCTCCCTTGCGTGGCCCTGTCTTCACCACCCTGGAATACCCGCCTTCGCGGTCGGAATAGCGCGGCCCGATCTCATCGAAGAGTTTATGGATCACGTCTCGGTCGTGAATGATGGCCAAGGCCTGGCGACGCGCGTGCAGGTCGCCGCGCTTGGCCAGCCCCACGAGTTTATCGACCAGGGGCTGGACTTCCTTCGCCCGCGTCTGGGTGGTTTCCAGCCTCTCGTACTCGATGAGAGACCTGGCAAGGTTGGCCATCATGGCCTTCTGATGGGAGGCGCTGCCTCCCAGTCTTCTTCCTTTTTTCGGCTGCGGCATAAGAGCTACCTCTTGTATCCAGTCGTAAGCCGTCGCTCAGTCTTCCTTGGAGCGCAGCATGAACCCTCTCTTCTCCAGCTTCTCCTTCACGTCCTCGATAGAACGCGCCCCGAAGCTGCGCAGTGCAAGCAGGTCATCCTCCGTCTTCTCGACCAGCTGCCCTACGGTGCTGATGCCCCCGCGGTGCAGGCAGTTGAGCACCCTGACCGGGAGCTCCAGGTCCTCGATAGAGAGCTGCAGGTCCTTACCGCCTGCTGGCTTGATATCCGTCCCGAAAAGGGTGTCCCCGGTCTCCTCTTCCCCTTCGGCCAACGAGGTGAAGATATTCACATGGCCCGCCAGGATCTGGGACGCCTTTAAGAGCGCCTCTTTGGCGTCGATGCTGCCGTTGGTGTTTATATCGAGTACCAGTTTATCGTAGTCGGTACGCTGGCCCACACGCATATCCTCCACCTGGTATGTGACGCGGATCACGGGGGAGAACATGGCGTCCAGGGGGATGGTCCCGGCCACATCTCTGAAGCCGCCGATATGCTCCGCGGACACGTAACCCCTCCCCTTCTGCGCGGTCATCTCCATCTTCAGACGCGCCTTCTTGTTCAGGGTGCAGATCGGCAGCTTGGGGTTGATGACCTCCGCGTCTGCGGGGACTTCGATGTCCTTGGCGGTGACCGTCTTGGGGCCCGTGACATCGAGGAAGAGGGAGAACTGCCCCTCGCCCTGCACCCTGAGGATGACACCCTTGAGATTGAGCATGATGTCCATGATGTCTTCTTTGATCCCCTCGATGGTGGTGAACTCGTGCACCACTCCTTCGATGCGGATCGAGGTTATCGCCGCCCCCGGGATGGACGATAGCAGTATGCGGCGCATGGAGTTGCCAAGGGTATGCCCAAGGCCCCTCTCCAGCGGCTCGATGATGAACCTGCCGTAGGAATCCTCCAGCTTGTCCACCACGATATGGGGTTTCTGCATCTCAAGAACCAAGACTTATTCCCTCCTTGTATCGGCTCGCGAATCCGAGCCCGCCTAGATAAACCGGCTACTTGGAATAGAGCTCCACGATAAGGTGTTCCTTTACCGGCAGTTCTATATCTTCCCTCTTGGGCTGGGAGACTACCTCGATGCGCCTCTTTTCCAGGTCCGTCTTGAGCCAGGGTATGGCCGGACGCCCCTCTGCGAACTTAACCGCCTGCAGGACCCTGACGATATCTCTGCTCTTCGCCTTGAGCTCGACCGCGTCCCCCTCCTTCGTCTGGTAGGAGGGGATGTTGACCTTGCGCCCGTTGACCACCATGTGGCCGTGGCGGACCATCTGGCGGGCATCCTTGCGCGAGGATGCCAGGCCACCCCGGTACACGACGTTGTCCAGCCTGCTCTCCAGCAGGAACAGGAGGTTCTCACCCGTTATGCCCTGCTGGCGCGAGGCTTTGCCGTAGTAACGGCGGAACTGCTTTTCCAGGACCCCGTAGATACGCTTGGCCTTCTGC
>Ga0315277_10008829_pt1 | contig 12914 bp, 11 predicted proteins | sample YL17G05_15_MG_FD_203695 | JGI IMG/M metagenome (GOLD analysis project Ga0315277, IMG submission 203695) | Sediment microbial communities from Yellowstone Lake, YNP, Wyoming, USA - YL17G05_15 | ecosystem: Environmental > Aquatic > Freshwater > Lake > Sediment | place: USA: Wyoming | collected...
AGGCCACCACCTCCGCGCCACCGTGCCGCTCGGCTTCCTGCAGGGGAGTAAGGCCGGCCTGGTTGCGGGCAGCCGGATCGGCTCCGTGGTCCAGCAGCAGCTTCACCACCTCCACCCGCCCTTCATAGGCGGCATGGTGAAGGGGAGTCCACCCGAGGTTGTCCTTGGGGCTGGCCTCCGCCCCGTGGGATAGCAGGAGGCCCACCATCTCCTGGTGGCCTTCGGCCGCGGCATGATGCAGCGGGGTCAGGCCGGATTCGTCAGAGACACCGACGGGAGCGCCGTTGGCGATCAGCAACTCGGCCACTGCGACGTGCCCCACCCCGGCCGCGACATGCAGCGGCATCCACCCCCGATCGCCGCGCCGGTCCGCGTGCGCGCCGGCGCCCAGCAGCAGCTTGATCACCTCCGGATGGCCGCCGCGCGCCGCGTAGTCCAGTGGGGTCAGCCCGAACGCGTCTGTAGCGTCGGCCGGCTCACCCCATCCCAGCCTCAGCTTCACGGCGCTGGTTAGCCCCTTCTCCGCCGCCTCAGCCAGGAGTGCATTCTTCCCCTGCGCACCTGCCCCCCAGGCGCTTCCAGATTCCTGCCGTGCGCGCCACCAGACCGCGAAGGCAAGCCCCAGGGCAACCGCCAGCAGCGATCCGCCTCCCACCAGCAGCACGATCCGCTGTCGCACGAACGCCTTCCCCGGCACTCGGTACTCCCTGTCCTCCCCCTCAGCCAGCCTCCGCGTTGTTCGCTTCGGCGCCGAATCATCTGCGTCCTCTTGTCAGAGGAATCCCTGAATGCTGTCCCGTTTGACACCTCTCACGCTGACGGGGTAGAATCGCCCCCGGCTGGTTGAGAGCGTGCCACCGCGCGTGGCGGCGGTTCCTTTGGTTCCGCAGGCGAGCGGGCTTCTGCGCCGCCGCGCTGGGTTGGGAGAGGAACCATGGCCAACCTTCTGATGTATGACACCACCCTTCGGGACGGCGCCCAGACCGAGGGGATCTCGTTCTCGGCCGACGACAAGGTGAAGATCGCCCGGAAGCTCGACGAGGTGGGCCTCCACTACCTCGAAGGGGGCAACTGCGCGCCGGGCAACCACACTGACATGGAGTTCTTCGCGCGCCTGCGCGCGGAACCCCTCAGGCGCTCGCGGCTGGTCGTTTTCGGGATGACGCGACGGTCGCGGAGGCGGGCGGAAGAAGACCCGAGCCTGCGCAGCATGGTGGCGCTCGGGGCTCCCGTCGCCGCCCTGGTGGCGAAGGCGTGGGACCTGCACGTTAGCGCCGTCCTCAGGGTGAGCCTGGAAGAGAACCTGGAGATGATCCGCGATTCCGTGCAGTTCGTGAAGGCCCACGGGCTGGAGGCGGGGCTGGACGCGGAGCACTTCTTCGATGGCTACAAGCACAACCCACAGTACGCCCTCGCTTGCCTGACCGCGGCGGCCGAAGCGGGCGCCGACTGGCTGTGCCTGTGTGACACCAACGGCGGCGCCCTCCCGGAGGAAGTGACAAAGGCGATCAGGGCGGCGAAGAAGGCCGTCAAGACCCCGCTCGGCATCCACGCCCACGACGACTGCGAGCTGGCGGTGGCGAACACCCTCGCCGCGGTGGAGGCGGGCGCCGGCATGGTGCAGGGAACCATCAACGGCTACGGCGAGCGCTGCGGCATGGCGAACTTGTGCGCGGTCATCCCCACCCTGCAGTTGAAAATGCACCGGCCCGTTCTGCCAGACGAGCAGTTGGCCCAGCTATACGAGGTGGCGCACTACGTGGCCTCTGTGGCGAACATGGCCCCGCCGGAGCAAGACGCCTATGTGGGCCGGAGCGCCTTCGCCCACAAGGGCGGAATGCACGTGGACGCCATGCTCAAGAGCCCGAAAACCTACGAGCACGTGCGGCCCGAGCTGGTGGGCAATGAGCGCCGACTCCTGGTCTCCGACCAGGCGGGCCGGCATGCGGTGATCTACAAGGCCCAGGCCCTCAACCTGGGGCTTGACAAGGACTCGCCGCAGGCGCAGGAGCTGATGGCGCGGCTGAAGGAGATGGAGCACGCTGGATACCAGTTCGAGGGCGCGGAGGCGTCCTTCGAGTTGATGGTGCGCAAGAGCATGGGAATCCACCAGCCGCAGTTCGAGCTGGAGGGATTCCGCGTCATCGTCGAGAAGGACCGGTACGGCGACACCCGCACCGAGGCGACCATCAAGGTCAGAGTGGACGGGGAGTCCGAGCACACCGCCGCGGAGGGCGATGGCCCGGTGCACGCCCTCGACAACGCCCTGCGCAAGGCGCTGGAGCGGTTCTACCCCGAACTGCAGGGGATCAGGCTCACCGACTTCAAGGTGCGCGTGGTGGACGCGCCCGAGCAGGCCACCGCCGCCGCGGTGCGGGTGATGGTCGAGTCCCGCGCCGGCGCGCGGAGCTGGACCACCGTCGGCGTCCACACCAACATCATCGAGGCAAGCTGGCAAGCGCTCGTTGATGGCGTGGAGTACGGGCTGCTGCAGCTCGCGCAGCAACCCGGCAACAGCGAAACCGAGGAGACGGTGTAGGGCGGACGTGTGGCTAGGTCCGAAGGACCGCCATCCCGGTCCGCCATAGACGGACTTAGGGACCTACGCCCGCCGCATGTCAGGTGTTGCCTGCCGTCGCGTTCTTCGCCGTATCCAGCACACACTTCCCACCCGGCGCGGCGCAGGCGTCTCCGGCCTTGATGCCCGCCGGCGGCGTACCCGCTTCGGGGTGCTTGGCGAAGTAATCCTCGATCGCCGACTTCAGCGCCTGCTCGGCCAGCACCGAGCAGTGCATCTTGATGCTGGGCAGGCCTCCCAGCGCCTCGGCCACCGCGCGGTTGCTGATCCGCAAGGCCTCCTCGATGGTCTTCCCCTTCACCATCTCCGTGACCATGCTGCTGGTGGCGATCGCCGCCCCGCAGCCGAAAGTGCGGAACTTGGCGTCGGCGATCTTCCCGTCGTTGACCTTGATCGTCAGCTCCATGATGTCCCCGCACACCGGGTTGCCGACCTTCCCCACCCCATCCGCATTCTCGATGTAACCCACGTTCTGCGGGTTGCGGAAGTGCTCCATCACCTTGGTGCTGTACGCGCTCATGCTCTCTGTCTTTCTCCGAACAGCGGTCAGCCAACCGTAGCACAACCCAGCGGGTGCGTCAATGAAGCGGCAGCGTTGAATGTGGCCCCAGATCTCTGGCTAAGCTCCCAATCTGTCATTCTGAGGGAGGGCAGCGCCCGACCGAAGAATCCCGCCGTTGCCGTACCCTTAGGAACGGCGTGATCCTTCGGCTCTGCCTCAGGATGACAGACAAGGCGGCGCCTCGCCGCGGCCAGAAGAACAGGGCAACACCCGCCCTACGCTTGGGTGGTGTCCAGTATCACCGTCACCGGCCCATCGTTCACCAGATGCACGTCCATGTGCGCCCGGAAGACCCCTATCTCGACGCGTAGACCCATTGCTCGGACGCGTTCGACGACGACCTGGTAGAGGCGGCCGGCTTCGGCGGGCGGGGCGGCGTTGGTGAAGCTGGGCCGGCGGCCTTTGCGGCAGTCGGCGAGGAGGGTGAACTGGCTCACCATGAGCACCGCGCCCCCGACCTCCTGCACCGATAGGTTCATTTTCCCGGCTTCGTCCTCGAAGATGCGCAGGTTGGCGATCTTGTCCGCCATCCACGCGGCCTCGCGGTCGCCGTCAGACTGGGCGACGCCGAGGAGGACGAGCAGGCCCTTGCCGATCTCGCCGACGGCCTGACCGTCAACGATGACGCGAGCGGAGCTTACTCGTTGAATGACGGCGCGCACGCCGGACGCCTACCCGTAGGGGCGCATAGCTATGCGCGCCTACTTGGCTCTCCGCTTCGGCAGCGCCTTCAGCAGGTTCGCCATCTCGATGGCGGAGCGGGCGGCGTCGGTGCCGCGGTTGCCGGCTTTGGTGCCGGCGCGCTCGACCGCCTGCTCGATGCTGTCTGCGGTGACCACCCCGTAGATGACCGGAACGCCGGTGTCGAGCGACACCTTGGCGATGCCCTTGGCGGCCTCTCCGGCGACATACTCGAAATGCGGGGTGGCGCCGCGGATGATGGCGGCGAGGCAGATCACCGCGTCATAGCGGCCGCTCTCCGCCATCTTCTGGGCGACCAGAGGCATCTCGAAAGCGCCGGGGACCATGGCGATGTCAACGTTCTTCTCGTCCGCCTCATGGCGCTCCAGCGTGTCCAGTGCGCCGGACAGCAGGCGCCTGGTGATGAGATCGTTGAACCGGCTGACCACCAGGCCAAAGCGAAGCCCGGAGGCGACCAGCTTTCCTTCGTAGGTGTTGCCCATTTCTCACTCGTCCTTTCCCTGGTCTTGCTCTCCATCCCCCGCAGAGAGGAGATGGCCCAGCTTATCCCGCTTGGTGTGCAGGTAGTCGCGGTTGACTTCGGTGGGTGGAATCTCCAGAGGCACTCGTTCCACCACCGTCAGCCCCATCCCTTCGATTCCCACCACCTTGCCTGGGTTATTGGTCATCAGCCTGATCTGGCGCAGCCCCAGGTCGAGCAGTATCTGCGCGCCGATGCCGTAGTCCCGGATGTCCGCCGCGAAGCCCAGCAGGCGGTTCGCCTCTACCGTATCGTGCCCATGCTCCTGAAGGGCATAGGCGCGGATCTTGTTGACCAGCCCGATGCCTCTGCCTTCCTGCTGGATGTAGAGCACGACTCCCGAGCCGGCGTCCACCACCTTGCGCATCGCCGCCTCGAGCTGCTCCCCGCAGTCGCACCGGGCGGAGTGGAACACATCGCCGGTGAGGCAGCTCGAATGCACGCGCACCAGCGTCGGCTCCGGGCCGATCTCGCCGTAGACGAGAGCAAGATACGGCTTGGTATCAACCAGGCTCTCATAGGCGTGGACGGTGAAGCGGCCGAACCGGGTGGGCAGCTCGGCGGTGGCGGCGCGGCGAACCAGCCGCTCGCGCCGCTGGCGATACTCGATGATGGAGGCGACGGTGACCAGGTGAATGCCGTGCTTCCGCGCCAGCTCCACCAGTGCCGGCAGCCGCGCCATCCTCCCGTCCGCATCCATCGCCTCGCAGATCACCGCCGCCGAGTAAAGCCCGGCCAAGCGGGCCAGGTCAACCGAGGCCTCCGTCTGCCCGGCGCGGGCGAGCACGCCGCCTTCCCTGGCCTCCAGGGGGAACATGTGCCCCGGCCGGGCCAGGTCCAGGGGAGTGGTGTTCGGGTCAATCAGCGCGCGCACGGTTGCCGCCCGGTCATAGGCGGAGATGCCGGTGGTGGTGCCCTCCCTGGCGTCCACGGACACGGTGAAGGCGGTTCCCAGGCGGGCGGTGTTGTCAGCCACCATCGGGTGGAGGTCGAGCTGCTGAAGGCGCTCCCGGGTCATCGCCACGCAGATCAGCCCGCGCCCCTCCCGGGCCATGAAGTTGATCGCCGCCGGGGTGGCGAACTCGGCCGCTACCGTGAGGTCGCCTTCGTTCTCCCGGTCCTCATCATCCACGATGACGAGCACGCGGCCCTGCTTGAACTCCTCGATCGCCTGCTCGGCGGTAATCAGCGGGTGCTCCAGGTCTCGCTTCACATCAACTCTCCATCCCGGTGTGACTGTGAAGCCCAGTTCGCGCTGTCTGTCATCCTGAGGCAAAGCCGAAGGCCTGCCCTGAGCGCAGCCGAAGGGATCACGCCGTTTCCCCCGCAGACAACGACGGGATCCTTCGTCCCGCGTTCCGCGGGACTCAGGATGACAAGAGAATGCGTCAGCCCAGAGTTCGCGGTCATTCCTCCTCCGCCAGCCAGGCGGCCAGCGTTTCCTCCCCGCCCGGCGCCAGCAACCGGCCGACATGTTTGGCCAGCAGGTCTGTTTCGATGTTCACCCGGTTGCCGACCCGCCACTCACCCAGCGTGGTCGCCTCCAGGGTGGCCCGCACCAGCGAGACCGCGAACCGCCGGCCTGCGGGATTGCGCACCGTCAGGCTGACCCCATCCAGGGCCACCGAACCCTTGTCCACCAGATAGCGCTCCAGCCCGGCCGGGCAGAGCAGTTCCACCAGCCGGGTGTCGCCGCGCTCCTGCACCGAAACCACCTCGGCGATTCCGTCAACATGCCCGGCCACGAAGTGCCCTCCCAGCCGCTCGCCCACCGCAAGCGGCCGCTCCAGGTTCACCCGCTCGCCGGGCCGCGCGGACCCGAGCGTCGTGCCCTCAGCGGTCTCCGGCAGCAGGGAGGCATGGAATTTGCCGCCGTCCACTCGCTCGACGGTGAGACAAGCTCCGCTCACCGCGATGCTGTCACCTAGCTTCATGCCCTCCAGCACCTGCCGCGCCTCCACCACCAGGCGAAGCCCGCGCTCTCGCCTGACCTCTCGGATGACACCAATCTCCTCGATCAACCCTGTGAACATCACGTTCCGTAGGGGCGCACGGCGGTGCGCCCGTTTGTAGGGCGGGTATGTCCCCGAGCGAAATCGAGGGGCATGCCCGCCGCCTACCCGTTCACCTCGCCCACCACCAGCACATCCTCCCCAACCCTCCTCACCCTCACCGATCCCAACCTCCACACCTCCGCCAGCTTCCTCACCCCCTTGCCTTCCACCGGCGTGAGGGCTTCGGCGCCCCCGATCAGCACGGGCGCAATGAAGAAGTATACACGATCTACCAGCCCTGCCTCCAGCGCCCCCGCGTTCAGAGAGCCGCCAGCCTCCACAAGCACGCTGTTGGCGCCTACGGCGACCAGGCGCTCCATCAGCGCCCGCAGGTCCACCTGCCCGCCTCGCGCGGGCAGCCTCCACACCGTTGCTCCTGCTCTCTCCAGGCGGCGGACACGCGCCGCCGGCGCCTGCCGGGTCACGGCCATGATCGGCGATCTCTCGTCGGCGGAGAGCAGGCGCACCGTGGGCGGCGTCTGCGCCTTGCTATCCGCCACCACCCGCAGAGGCGTACGCCCCTTCACCAGCCGGACGGTCAACTCCGGATCATCGGCGAGCACGGTGCCGACTCCTGTGAGCACGGCGTCATGCGCGGCCCGCAGGCGATGGCTCAAAGCGCGCGCTTTCTCGCTCGTAATCCACCGCGATTCTCCGGCGGCCGTGGCGATCTTGCCGTCCAGGCTCATCGCCGCCTTCAGGGTGACGAGCGGCAGGCCGGTGGTAACGCGCTTGAAGTACCCCTCGTTCAGCCGCTTCGCCTCCGCCTCCAGCACACCGACATCAACCGCAATGCCGGCGCGGCGAAGCCGACTCACCCCCTTGCCCGCGACCTGCGGGTTCGGATCGTGGCAGGCGGCGACCACCCTCGCAACTCCTGCCGCGACGAGCGCATCGGTGCACGGCGGCGTGCGGCCGTGATGCGAGCATGGCTCCAGGCTCACGTAGACGGTCGCGCTTCTCGCCGCCGCGCCCGCGGCCTGGAGCGCCCACACTTCTGCGTGCGGCCCGCCGGCCGCGCGGTGCCACCCCTCCCCCACCACTCGCCCGCGCTTCACGATCACCGCGCCGACCATGGGGTTGGGGCTGGTCCAGCCCCGGCCGCGGGTGGCAAGGCGAAGGGCTCGGCCCATCCAGCGGACGTCCTCTGAGGCCCTCATTCCTTGCGCTCGTCTTCGGTCTGGGAATCCGCCGGCAGGGAGCCTCGCTCCCCCTGGCCGCCTTCCATCTGGCCGGCGATGAAGCGGGCGAAGTCCCGCCACATCTCGTGCTGGCGCTTCAGGCTGCGGTCCTCCACCTCCCGGACATCGGCCAACATCAGGAACAGGAGCACGAATCCGCCAACCAGACAGCCCCCCCAGAAGGCCAGGAACAGCTGCGGCCGGCTGCTGGCGTCAACCAGCCTGAGCACGAACAATCCCACGAAGATCGCCGCCAGCAGGCCGATCAACAGCAGTCCGGAGATGAGGCGAAGCGCCAGGCGCCGCCCGGAGATGAGATGCCGGCCGGCGCGGTACTTGCGAACCTCTACCACCAGCAGGAGCGCCACCAGAATGGCGAGAGCGGGCACCCCCACGGCCAAAATGCTCACCAGACAACACCCCCGGCGGTGCGGCCTACCGCTTGATGATAGCATTCCCAACCTGGCAGAACAAGGCGCCCTTCCGGCAGGAGTCGCGTTGACGCCCCGCGAAGGCGGGTGGTATACTGCGCCCGTGCCATGAACTGGGTCCTTTCCGCCCTGGATGGCTGGGCGGACCTGAGGAAGATTGAGGAGGGGCTCCTCTCCGGGAGCGCCTCCCGGATGCGCGTGGATGGCGTGACCGAGCCGGTCAAGGCGCTGGTCATCGCCGGGGTCGCGCGCGGGTGGCAGGCCCCGATCCTGGTGATCTCCCCCACCGGCGAGTCCGCCCAGAAGCTGCACCAGGACCTCCGCGCCCTGTGGGGCGACCCCGCTGGCAACGGCGGCCAGCGCCGCGTCCTGTTGCTCCCCTCCCTGGAGGCGCTGCTCTACGAGGATGTCTCTCCCGATCCCGAGCTGGTGGGAGATCGCCTGACCGCCCTGGACGCTCTCCTGAGAGGGGAGCCGGCGATCGTCGTTGCCAGCGCCCCGGCCGCCCTCCAGAGATGCGTGCCACCTGACTTGCTCCGCCCCGCGCTCTTCTCGGTGGAAGTCGGGGCGGCGGCTGACCGCGACGACCTGATCCTCTCCCTCATCGAGCTGGGATACGAGCGCGAGCAGATGGTCACCGCGCCTGGACAGTTCAGCGTGCGCGGGGGCGTGGTGGATGTGTTCCCCTCCGCCGCAGACTGGCCGGTGCGGGTGGAGTTGCTCGGGGACCAGGTGGAATCCCTCCGCGCCTTCGACACCGCCACCCAGCGGTCGGTTGGCGACACGCCATCCTTGCGCCTGCTGCCGGCCAGGGAGCTGGTGCTGAGCGAAGAGGTGGCGGCCCAGGCCGCTGCCCGGCTGGAGCGGGCCGCGGCCGACCACGTCGCGCGTTTGGTATCCGAGGGAAAGGACCAGGAGGCGCGCCGACTGAGGGACCGGGTGGCGGAGGTGGTGGAGGCGTTGCGCCAGGGCGCTTACGCCCACGGGCTGGAGTACTACCTGCCATTTCTCTACCCGCACTGCACCACCGTCCTCGACTACCTGCCCTCCGGGGCGCTGCTGGTGGTGGACGAGCCGGCGCGCTTGCGGGAAGGCTACCAGGAGTTCCTCGCGGACCTGATGGAGATCGCCCTCGCCCGCATGGAGCATGGCTTGCTGCTTCCCACTCCTGAGCCTCACCATCTGCCCCTGGACCAGGTGGAGGCGGAGTTGGAGAGGCGGACGCTGCTGGAGCTGTGTCTCCTGGAGAGGAAGGCGGGGCGCCGTCCCACGCCGCGCATCAGCGTCTCCTGCCAGCAGGCCGAGGCCTACGGAGGAAACATTGAGCGCCTCGGCGCGGACCTCAGAGAGTGGCAGGCCGCCGGCGGACAGACGCTCATCGCCACCAGGCAGGCCGACCGCCTGCTCGAGCTGCTGGCTGGGGCTGGGGTGCCGGGGGTGACGCGGGAAGCGGCCGACACCGTCCCGCGGCCAGGCCAGGTAGTCCTTTCCGAACGGCCCCTCACCGCCGGGTTCCGCCTGCCGGGGGCCGGGTTGGCGGCCCTCACCGATGTCGAAACCTTCGGCTGGCGCAAGCTGTATCGCCCTTACCGAAGGCGCCTCCCCAGCGCCGTGCCCATCGGCTCGCTCACCGATCTCACCCCGGGCGACTATGTCGTGCACATCAATCACGGGATCGGCATCTACCGCGGCCTGGTGCGCCGCAGCGCCGAAGAGGGGGCAAGAGAGTACCTGCTCGTCGAGTATGCGAACGAAGACAAGCTCTACGTTCCCGCCGACCAGTTCGACCGGGTGCAGAAGTACCTGGGCGGCGACGAGGAGCCGCCCGCCATCCACCGCTTGGGTGGACCGGAGTGGGAGCGCGCAAAGCGGAAGGCGAAGGCCTCGGCCAGGGAGCTGGCCGCCGAGCTGGTGCGCCTCTACGCGGCCCGCCAGCAGCAGCCCGGACACCCCTTCTCCCCCGACGCCGTCTGGCAGCGCGAGATGGAGGACGGGTTTCCCTATGAGGAGACCCCCGACCAGGCGCTGGCGATAGAAGAGGTCAAGCGGGACATGGAGTCCGAGCGCCCCATGGACCGCCTGGTGTGCGGGGACGTGGGCTTCGGGAAAACGGAGGTGGCGATCCGCGCCGCTTTCAAGGCGGTGATGGATGGGATGCAGGTGGCGGTGCTGGCGCCAACCACGGTGCTGGCGCAGCAGCATGCTACCACCTTCAGCGAGCGGTTGGCTCCCTACCCGGTGCGTATCGAGCTGCTCAGCAGGTTCCGCACCCGGAAGGAGCAGCTCCAGGTGGTGGAGGGGCTGGCCGCGGGAAGCGTGGACATCGTCATCGGCACCCACCGCCTGCTGTCCAAGGACATCCAGTTCAAGCAGCTCGGGCTGGTGATCGTGGACGAGGAGCAGCGCTTCGGCGTGCGCCACAAGGAGAAGCTGAAGCAGTTCCGGGCGACCGTGGACGTGCTCACCCTCACCGCCACCCCCATCCCGCGCACTCTGCACATGGCCCTCAGTGGGATCCGGGACATCACCCTGATCAACGATCCCCCCGAAGGCCGCATCCCCATCATCACCCGCGCCATGGAGCGAGACGAGGGCGTGATCCGCGAGGCGGTGATGCGAGAGCTCGACCGCGGCGGCCAGGTCTACTACGTGCACAACCGGGTGGAGTCCATCGCCCACGTCGCCGAGCACGTCCGCCAATTGGTGCCGCACGCGCGGCTGGCGGTGGCGCACGGGCAGATGGAAGAGCGCGAGCTGGAGCGGGCGATGATGGACTTCTATTCCGGCGACGCGCAAGTGCTGGTGTGCACCACCATCATCGAGAACGGCCTCGACATCCCCAATGTCAACACCATGATCGTCAGCGACTCGGATCGCCTGGGCCTGGCCCAGCTCTATCAGCTGCGGGGCCGGGTGGGGCGGTCGAGCCGCCAGGCCTACGCCTACCTGATGTGGACCCCGTTCAAGCGCCTGACCGAGGCGGCGGAGAAGCGCATCGCCGCCATCCGCGAGTTCTCCCACCTTGGCTCCGGGTTCAAGGTCGCCATGCGGGATCTCGAGATCAGAGGCGCGGGCAACCTGCTGGGGCCGGAGCAGCACGGCTTCGTCGCCTCCGTGGGGTTCGAGCTGTACATGCAGATGCTCCAGGAGGCGGTGCAGGAGGTGCAGGGGGAGGAAGCGCCGGAGCGACTCCAGGTGAGCGTTGACCTGCCGGTGAGCGCATACCTGCCTGATGACTATGCGCCTGATCTCAACCAGCGGATCGAGCTCTACCGGAGGCTGGCCGCGGCGCCGGATCAGGAGCGGGTGGACCGGCTGACGGAGGAGATGGCGGATCGCTTCGGGCGACCCTTCCCGGAGCCGGTGCAGAACCTGGTGCGACTGGCCAAGCTGAAAGCGCAGTGTGCTGGCTGCGGGGTGGAACGGGTCACCACGGAGGGGAACCTCGCCACCCTCCACCTTGCCGCCGACCGCCGGTTGACCGCACACCTCGGCCACATCCTTCGGCGCGCGCTCTCGGCGGAAACGCGCGCATGGCTGGCAATGGTGCAGCACGACCGCGTCATCGTGTCCCTGAGGAAGGCGGACACCGCCGCCGCCTTCGCCAGGTTGGAGGAAACGCTGAGCGCGCTGCGGGAGCTCCCTCTGGAGCAGGAAGCGCGCAAGCATCAGCGCAGAAATGAACTGCTGACGGGCGTGCCAGGAGGCAATCATGCCGCGAGTGGTTAGGGTATCGTTCCGGCCCGCAAGACCGCCGTATATGTTCGAGACGGGCGGGCTCGACCTCCGCCCCAGAGACCGCGTGGTGGCCCCCACCATCTACGGCCTCGAGCTCGGCCTGGTGATGACCGCGCCGGAGGAGATCGCAGAGGCGGAAGCGCCGTCAGACCTCAAGCGCATTGTCCGCAAGGCCACCGAGGACGACCTCAAGCGCGCGCAGCACAACCAGGCGCGAGAGGCGGAGGCGATGCAGGTGGCCGCAGAGAAGGTCGTCGAATACGACCTGCCCATGAAGCTGATCAAGGCCGAGAGCACGCTCGACGGAGGCAAGATAGTCGTCCACTTCGCCGCCGAGGGGCGGGTGGACTTCCGCGCCTTGGTGCGAGACCTGGCGCGCTCCCTCCACTGCCGGGTAGAGCTGCACCAGGTCGGGGTGAGGGACGAAGCCAAGCTGCGAGGCGGCCTGGGACCGTGTGGGAGGGAGCTGTGCTGCGCCACCTTCCTCACCGAGTTCGAGCCGGTGGGGATCAGGATGGCGAAAGAGCAAGACCTCTCCCTCAACCCGCAGAAGATCTCCGGGGCCTGCGGCCGGCTGATGTGTTGCCTCGCCTACGAGTACTGTCACTACCGCGAGGAGAAGCGCGGCCTCCCCAAGCTCGGCAGCAGGATACCTACCCCTCTGGGGGAGGGCCGGCTGACCGAGATCAGTACTCTACAGCGACGCGCGGTGGTGACGCTCGAAGAAGGACAGAAGGTCGAAATGACCCTGGAGGAGCTGGCCAAGGCCCGCCCCAGGCCGGGCGCGCCTCCCGAGCCCGAGCCTGAGGAAGAGGCCGAGCTGGAGGCGGAGATCGTAGAGGAGTGGCCCCAAAAGGACCCGTAGACCACCCGCAGAAGACGGCTCGGCGCGGCGCTCGCGCAACCCCTACCATACCTGTATGCGAGGAACACGATGGCAAAGAAGGTGAGAATCGGACTGATCGGTTGCGGCGGAATCATGCACTGGCATGTGGACCAGCTTCAGCAGGTGAAGCAGGCGGAGGTGGTGGCCCTCGTGGACACCAGCAAGGCGAGCCTGGAGAAGATGGTGCAGCGCCATCCCCATCTCGCCGGCCTGCCCACGTTCAAGGACTACCTGAAGATGCTGGAGGCGGTGAAGCCGGACG
>Ga0315277_10008831_pt1 | contig 12913 bp, 13 predicted proteins | sample YL17G05_15_MG_FD_203695 | JGI IMG/M metagenome (GOLD analysis project Ga0315277, IMG submission 203695) | Sediment microbial communities from Yellowstone Lake, YNP, Wyoming, USA - YL17G05_15 | ecosystem: Environmental > Aquatic > Freshwater > Lake > Sediment | place: USA: Wyoming | collected...
AGATAATATTTGGAAAATGTTTTAAATTCGAATCATATTGCCAGGACTGCATTTTATTATTTGGAGGAGGCTAAAAATATGAAAGATATTGTTATAGTATCTGGCGCTAGAACTGCTCAAGGAAAATTCGATGGTTCTTTGAGAGGTTTTTCAGCTCCGCAACTTGGCGGCATTGCTATCAAAGAAGCTGTGAAGCGAGCAGGTATAAAACCAACTGATGTGAATGAAGTTATTATGGGTAATGTGGTATCAGCAGGTCTTTATCAGAATGTCGCAAGGCAGGCCGCAATAGCCGCAGGCATTCCATATGAGGCTGCTGCTTTACATGTTGACAAGGTCTGTGGTTCATCTCTTAAAGCTGTAATACTTGCCGCCCAGGCGATAAGATGCGACGATGCTGAAATCGTTGTTGCTGGTGGCATGGAGAGTATGACAAACTGCCCTTATATTTTGGACAAGGCTCGTTTTGGTTATCGTCTCTTTGATGGTAAGATCATTGATTCAATGGTGAACGATGGCCTTTGGGATGTTTACAACAAATTCCACATGGGTATGACCGGAGAAATCGTTGCTGAAAAATATAAAGTTACAAGAGAAGACTGTGACAGGTTTTCAGCAGGGAGCCACGAGAAAGCAGCAAAAGCAACAGAAGAAGGTAAATTCAAAGAGGAAATAGTACCGATAGAAATTAAACAGAAGAAAGGAGACCCAATTATTTTTGATAAAGATGAAGGCATAAGAAAAGATTCGACATTTGAGAATCTTTCAAAACTTAAACCCGTTTTTAAAGAAGGCGGGATTATCACAGCAGGAAACGCATCACAGATTTCAGATGGCGCATCAGCTGTTGTAGTGATGAGCAAAGACAAAGCAAAAAAACTTGGTGTTAAACCACTTGCTACAATAAAAGGATACAACACAGTTGGTGTTAAACCAGAGTTTGTTATGGAAGCGCCAGTTCCCGGTGTGAAAAGTCTTTTGAAACAGATGAATCTAACAATTGATGATATCGACCTTGTTGAGCATAACGAAGCTTTCTCATCTGCTTCTGTTGCTTTGATGAAAGGAGTAGGAATACCAAAAGAGAAATTTAACATACATGGCGGTGCAATAGCTCTTGGCCATCCTATTGGGAGCAGTGGGGCAAGAATACTAATAACTTTGATGCACGAAATGAAACACTATAATAAAAACAGAGGACTCGCAACAATTTGTCTTGGTGGAGGACATGCTGTTTCAATGATAATTGAGAGGGGAAATTAAAATGAAGATTAGCAAAATTGGTGTTATCGGTGCTGGTCAAATGGGGCATGGTATAGCCCTTGTTGCAGCACAAGCTGGTTTCGACGTAGTCATACGTGATACTACTGATGATTTTGTTAAAAAGGGCATTGGCAAAATTGAGAAGTTTCTTGACAAGAGCATTGAGAAAGGCAAGATGACCGCTGACGACAAAAAGAAGATTCTCTCTCATGCAAAAGGTACCACAAAACTGGAAGATTTGAAAAACGCTGATTTAATAATTGAAGCGATTTTTGAAAACATTCAGGTTAAAAAACAGTTATTCAAGGATCTAGACAATATTTGTAAAAAAGAGTGCGTTTTTGCATCTAACACTTCTACCATACCCATTACTGACCTTGCTTCAGTTACTAGTAGACCTGAGAAATTCATTGGTATGCATTTCATGAATCCTGTTCCTCTGATGAAACTTGTTGAGGTTATCCGTGGCCTTAAAACAGATGATGATACGACTAAGCTTATAAAAGAGCTTTCTGAAAAAATGGGCAAAATACCGGTTGAAGTAAACGACGGGCCTGGTTTTGTTTCCAATCGTCTTTTGATGCCTATGATTAACGAGGCAATATATTGTCATATGGAAGGAATTGGTACCGTCGAGAATATAGATAATGTGATGAAACTTGGTATGAATCACCCGATGGGCCCTCTTGAGCTTGCTGATCTTATTGGCCTTGATGTTGTGCTAAATATCATGAATGTGCTCTACGAGGGTTTCAATGATTCAAAATATAGACCATGCCCACTTTTGAAGAAGATGGTACAGGCTGGTCAACTTGGTAGGAAAACCGGCAAGGGTTTCTATACGTATAACAAATAGGTGATGACAAAATGTCATATGCAAATATACTAGTTGAAAAGAAGGGAAGCATTGGTTTAATAAAAATTAATCGGCCTAACAATTTAAACGCGTTGAACAAGGACACAATACTTGAGTTGACAAAAGCTGTTGAAGAGCTTGAAAAAGACAAAAACATAAAAGTTGCTATACTGACAGGCGAAGGAAAGGCGTTCATCGCTGGTGCTGATATCAAACAGATGAAAGATATGAATCCATCTGAAGCAAAAAAGTTCGCAGAGACGGGACACAACCTTTTGATGAACATTGAGAAATCTAGGCTTCCTTTTATTGCAGCGGTTAATGGCTATGCACTTGGTGGCGGCTGCGAGATTATGATGGCTTGTGACATATGTATAGCAGCAACTAGTGCAAAGATTGGACAACCTGAAATTAACCTAGGGATACACCCTGGTTTTGGCGGTACACAGAGACTTCCAAGACTTGTTGGTCGTATGAGAGCAAAAGAACTACTTCTAACAGGGGACAATATTGATGCAAACGAGGCGCATCGCATAGGCCTTGTAAACATGGTTGTACCTGATGATAAAGTCATGGAAGAGGCAGAAAAGATTGCAAACAAGATTGCAAGCAAATCAACCGTACAAACAGATTTCATAAAATCGCTGGTGAACAAAGGGATTGATGTTGATTTGAAAAAAGCATGCGAACTTGAGATATCCTATTTCTCAAAAAGTTTTCAAACAGAGGATCAAAAAGAAGGAATGGGTGCTTTCCTGGAAAAGAGAAAACCTAATTTTAAAGGAAAATAAAACCCACTAATTCTCCTATAAATAGCAACCCAAATAAAAAGGACGCACAGCATATCAGAAAATTAATGTCATTTTGTTACAATAATAACAGAATTTTACTATTGTAAAAAATTGGGACAATTTTTTTATAATAATAACATAGAATATTTATATTTGTCTCCAAAATATAATCGAGAAATACGAGTTAGGGGAAAAGAACGTAAGATGAAAAACATAAAAAAAATTATAATGTTTTTTGGAGCTGTTGCAATCACATTGATGATGGTCTCGAGCGCAACCGTATTAGCTACACCACAACCAAATGAAAGACCAGATTTCCAGAAAAATTTAATGAAAAGACTTCTATTAAAATACTACAAAATCGACATGGACAAGACCACCATAGGAGAGTTCAAACAAATCTTATATACACTAGCATCAAAGTCAAATTCACGAGACGAAGCATCTGCTACAGAGTTAAAAAACGACGTTGATGGATTTTATGCTGTTATAAATCAGATAGGCGTCACACAAGAAATGACAATAACACAAGCAAAAACAGTTATAGATAACGCAGGTGGTGTGAACGAGTTAGGATACAACATAATTTGTTTTGTAGGTGTGAGCGGATGTGGAATAACCATTCCTGTTTTCAGAGTAATTCATGCAATATACGGCTTCTGGGCGCTCTCATGTGATACGCTCGGTGGTCAAGCTACTGTAACAGGATTATTAGGTACTCAGCACCAAGAGGTCTCCGCCATAGGAGGATTTGGTGGAACAGTGCTAGGTTTAATCGGCACAATAAATATGGTTACAACTGTTTACAATCCCCCTCCAGGTCTTCCTAGACTCCCTTGTGTAACTGTTTTGGGAATTGCACTCTATTCACATATGCTCCAAAATACTTGATAAAAAGGTGATTAAAAAAAAATGAAAGGGAAAAAATATGGAATAGTTTTAGGTGCTGTTGCAATCATATTGCTGATGATCTCTACCTCAACTGCCGTAGGAAGCACAAACTATGTCGACAAGAATGTAAAAGTCGGTGTAAATAAACTATCTACACTCGAAAAATCATTACAATACATAGACAACCAAGATGTCCGTAGCTTAGTACAAGCCATAATAAACGAAATAAAAAGAGATGGACTAGCAACCAGCAAAGACATACAACAAATTGAAGAAGACCTAGGTATATTCTTCCCGATTCACGCAGGACGTATAAGAAGCGGTGGATATGGTAGTGCATTATCAGTTCCAGGACTTATATTAATAATAACTATAATGATGAGATGGGGCCCAGCCATAGTTGCGTATTGGTCTGGTGAAGTTTGCCAAGAACGTCCTTCTTTCACAGCAGAAACATACATAAATCTAATCAAGAGATATGAAGGAAACCACGAAGGATATATAATTGGGTTCCTTGGTTATTGCAGTTTTGGCCCGGGTATGAATTGGATGCCAACTTATAGTGTAATGGGAACAGCGGCACTAATTATAGTAATAACTGGTTGATGACAGTTACATCACAGACAAATCCTTAAAACAATAAAAACAGTCAAACTAAAAAAACAATTCTCTCTTTTTTTTATTTTAATATCTTACCAAGTATCTCATCAGCAGCAGTATATGGATCAAGTTCTTTCTTTGATATTTTATCAATGAGCGACTCTACTTTTTCCCGGAATGTTGATTCATCGAAAATGAAATTCATCAATCGTTTACGGATGATTTCAACAAGTTCAGCCTCATACCGTTTCCGTCGTTGAGTTTCAAAAACTTTGGTTTTCTTTAGATACTGTCTGTGTTTTTCGATTTCGTCAATTAGTTCTGTTACGCCTCTATGTTCTTTTGCTGTTGTCTTAACAATCGGTATCTTTCTATCTTTACCAATAGAAGATATATCAATTAAACTCTCAAGTTCAGCAGTTATCTGTTCGATACCAAGTCTATCAGCCTTGTTAACAACAAAAATGTCAGCTATCTCCATGATACCTGCTTTAATCGTCTGAATGGAGTCGCCTAAGCCCGGCACAAGAACAACAAGTGTTGTATCGGCTATTTTTACAACATCAACTTCGGCTTGGCCAACGCCAACAGTCTCGATAATAACAATATCCTTGCCAGATGCATCAAGAATTTCCACAGCATCATAAACAGCACTTGCCAGACCACCTAGCATCCCGCGAGTACCCATGCTACGGATAAAAACACCATTGTCCATTGTAAGATCGGTCATTCTAATCCTGTCACCAAGTAAAGCCCCACCACTAAAAGGACTAGTTGGATCTATAGCAATAATACCAACCGTTTTACCCTGTTTCCTGTATCCCCTAGCCAATCCATAAATCAGAGTGCTCTTACCGCTGCCCATAACACCAGTGACACCGATCACGTAGGCCTTGCCACTATGTTTATGAATAGTTTTCATCACACCGGCAAGCTCTTTAGAATTGTTTTCAGCGAGGGTGATAAGCCTAGCAATAGACCTAGGATCACCTTTCAAAACCCCGGAAGTCAAATCGCTCATTTTTTCACTTTCTTCTTTATAAAATCAACAATGTCCTCGCAAGGAGTACCAGGACCAAAACAACCAGCGACACCAGCCTTCTTCAAAGCAGGAACATCCTCCTCAGGTATTATGCCGCCACCGACAACAAGAACATCGCCCATGCCTTTTTCCTTCAAAAGCTTGGTAACATTCTTAAACAATGTCATATGAGCGCCGGACAGTAAACTAAGACCAATAACATCGACATCCTCCTGAACAGCGGTCTCAACGATCATCTCAGCTGTCTGATGCAAGCCAGTGTAAATCACTTCCATACCAGCATCACGTAACGCACGTGCAACAATCTTCGCACCACGATCATGACCGTCAAGCCCAGGTTTCGCAATCAATACACGTATCTTTTTTTCCATAAACCATCAACCTCTTTTATTTTAATAAATTGCAGGCTCCTTATACTCGCCAAAAACCTCCCTTAAAACATCGCAAGTCTCACCGAGTGTAGCGTAGCTGCGAACACAATCAAGGATGCAAGGCATCATATACTCATTACCCTCTGCAGCATTTTTAAGACGACTTAAATTACGTTGAGTCTTTGCATTATCTCTTTCCTTACGCAGTTTTTTTAACCTTTTAATCTGACGTTCTTCACCTTTTTCATCCATCTTCAATAGGGGTATCTCAACTGGCTCATCCATCTTGTATTTATTAACACCTACAATGGCGCGTTCGTTCGTATCTATCTCTTTTTGATATCTGTATGCTGCTTCAGCAATCTCACGCTGGAAAAATCCTTTTTCAATTGCAGGGATAACGCCGCCAAGCTTATCGACCTTGTCGAAATACTTGTAGGTTTCCTCCTCCATCTTATCAGTGAGCCATTCAATATAATACGATCCGCCAAGAGGATCAATTGTATCAGTCACACCACTCTCTTCAGCAATGATTTGCTGTGTACGCAGAGCAATGCGAACAGCCTTCTCAGAAGGCAAAGCTAACGCCTCATCCATAGAATTCGTATGCAAACTCTGGGTACCACCAAGAACAGCTGCAAGCCCTTGCATCGTAACACGAGCGATGTTAATCTCGGGCTGCTGGGCGGTCAACGAACATCCTGCAGTCTGTGTATGGAAACGCATCAACAGAGAGCGAGGATTCTTAGCTCCAAACCTTTTCAGCTCACGAGCCCAAATCCGACGAGCGGCACGGTACTTTGCAATCTCTTCAAAAAAATCATTATGAGCGTTAAAAAAGAAGCTGAGACGAGGAGCAAAATCATCAATCTTAAGTCCTCTTTTCTTAGCCCAACGAACATATTCCAAACCATCACCTAAGGTAAAAGCCAATTCCTGAACCGCAGTAGAACCAGCCTCGCGAATATGATAACCACTTATACTAATCGTATTCCACTTAGGAACACTTTTGTAACCATATTCAAACGTATCAACAATTAAACGCATGCTAGGCTCAGGTGGAAAAATAAAACTCTTCTGAGCGATGTACTCCTTCAAAATGTCGTTCTGAATAGTGCCACCGATAACACGTCTACTGACACCACGGTTCTCAGCATTTGCAATGTACATAGCCCAGATGACGGCAGCAGGACCATTGATAGTCATAGAAGTAGTGACCTTATCTACTGGAATGTTACTAAACAAAATTTCCATATCCTTCAAACTACTAACAGCAACACCACACTTACCGAACTCACCACGAGCCATTGGTTGGTCAGTGTCATAACCATATAACGTAGGGTAATCAAAAGCAACACTCAAACCAGTCTCACCGTGATCTAATAAATATTTGTAACGCTTGTTTGTCTCCTCGGCACTACCAAAACCAGAGAACTGACGCATGGTCCACAAGCGGCCGCGGTACATTGTATGATGAACCCCACGCAAAAAAGGATATTCCCCTGGAAAACCTATATCATCAATATAATCTGTGTCAGCTATATCATCAGGAGTGTAAAGATTCTTTATCTCTACGTTAGACAAGTTCACAAATTTTTTCTTCCGCTCAGGGTTGGTTCTAACTAGTTTTTTATAACAGTTTTTCTCCCAGTTTTCTTTTTTTTCTTTTACTTGGTTTATCTCTTTATCTCCAGGCATATTACGAATCCTCCCCGTCTAGTAATCAATACCTTTTCTTGCTTTGACACCTTTTTGATATGGATGTTTTATTTCAAGCATCTCTGTTACGAGGTCCGCGACCTTTGTTATCTCAGGGTGAGCGTACCGACCGGTGAATACAAGTTCTAGTTTTTTTGGTTTTTCTTTTATAAGTTTCAAAACATCCTTCAAATCAATGAGTTTGAAATCTACAGCAACGTTTATCTCATCGAGAATTACCATATCATATCTTTCACTTTTTATAATCTCTTTTGCATGAGCAAAACCCTTCTGCGCCAAATCAATATCAACCTTTTCAGGTTTCTCTTTGGATACAAACTCATCTCTGCCATGCTGAACAATAGTAAAATTAGGAGTATTTCTAAGACCGTCAAGTTCACTATAACGTCTCCCCTTCATGAACTGGATCATGTAAACTTTCAGACCAGCACCAACAGCACGTATTCCTAATCCAAGTGCAGCGGTTGTTTTACCTTTTCCGGGTCCCGTGTAGACATGAACTAAGCCTTTTTCTAATGACATAAGGTGCTTCCTCTAATTCTCTAACTCATTATATTTCTTTCCCTTAGTTTATATCTTATAAAGTATGGAAAGATTTATGTCCGGTAATTTTATTCCCATGCCCATGCAACTCGAACTAAATGATAACCAAAAGTTGATACAAAAGATGGTAAGAGAATTCGCAGAAAAAGAGGTAGCACCAATTGCCGCAGAGCTAGACAAAAAAGAGGAATATCCGACAAAGACTCTTGAAAAAATGGCAAAGCTTGGTTTGCTCGGTATTATTATTCCACCAGAATATGGAGGAGCTGGCCTAGATACTATTAGCTATACTATCGTGGTAGAAGAGATTTCTCGTAAATGCGCGTCAACAGGTGTAATAACCTCTGTGCACAACTCTTTGGCTGCTTGGCCGATAATAAAATACGGTACAGATGAACAGAAAAAGAAATACTTGCCCATCCTCGCAAAAGGAGAAAAAATCGGTGCTTTTGCCGGTACTGAGCCCAACGCGGGTTCTGATCTAGGGGCTATGCAGACTACAGCCAAACTCAAGGGAGATAAATATATTCTCAACGGTACCAAAACGTTTATTACAAGTGGACCAAAAGCTGGTATAATTATTGTTTTTGCTGTAACTGATAAAAACGCTGGAGTAAAGGGTCTAAGCGCTTTTATTGTAGAGAGCAGTATGAAGGGATATAAGGTTGGTAGCGTTTTTGAGAAACTAGGTATAAACGCCTCTTTAACATCGGAGCTTATTTTTGAGGATATGGAGGTTCCAAAAAAGAATCTACTCGGCAACGAGGGCGATGGTTTCAAAATAGCACTTAGCACACTAGATGGTGGTCGTATCGGTATAGCCGCACAAGCAGTTGGTATCGCTCAAGCAGCCTTAGATGAAAGCGTCGAATACTCTAAACAGCGTCAGCAGTTCGGTAAGCCACTATCAAGTTTCCAAGCTATTCAGTGGATGATAGCTGACATGGCAACTCGCATAGAAGCAGCAAGATACCTTGTTTACAACGCAGCTTACAAGAAAGATAAGGGCGAACGTATCAGTAAAGAGGCAGCTATGGCTAAATTGTTTGCATCTGAGATGGCCATGGATGCAGTGATTAAGGCGGTCCAAATCCATGGTGGTTACGGTTACACAAAGGAGTATACTGTAGAGCGTTTATTCCGTGACGCTAAGATAACTGAGATATATGAAGGAACATCTGAAGTTCAGCGTATGGTTATCTCAGGTAGCCTTCTGAAATAAATTTCGAGAGGAATATCTATGGGGGAGTTCAATTACGAAAAGGAATATAAGAGTTGGAAATGGAACGTACCAAAGAATTACAACATAGGATACGACGCTTGCGACAAACACGCCGAAGGCAAGAATAAAAACAAGGTGGCTCTTTATTGGGAGAATTTTGAGGGAAAAACCAAAAAATTTACTTTTGGGGAACTCAGTAATTTCTCAAATCAATTTGCTAACGTATTGAAAAAACTTGGATTCAAGAAAGGCGACCGCTTTCTTATCAGGTTACCAAATATCCCTGAGTTTCAAATTTCTTTTCTTGGTGGTGTAAAGATAGGTGCTGTGCCTATTCCATCAAGTGTTATGTTCAGATCGCATGAGGTAGAATACAGGATTAATGACAGCAGTTCAAAGGCAGTTATTACAACACCAAAATACGCAAAAGAAGTTCATGAAGTTGAGAAAAACTGCCCAACTTTGAAGAACATAATTATTGTAGGTGACGCAGAAAAAAATGAGGTTTCTTACCAAGAACTCATGAAAGGAGCTTCTACATCTTTAAAACTTGAGCCAACAAAGAGCGAGGATATGGCGTTCTTCTGCTACACCTCGGGGACCACAGGAAATCCTAAGGGTGCAGTTCACTTGCATAGATGGGCCCTAGGTAATGATCCCAGTGTCCTATTCTGGCAGAACGCAAAGGAAAACGATATCGTAGCCCACACAGGTGATTTGAATTGGATTTATCCTCTTGGTAATGGTTTCTTATACGTGTGGCGATGGGGAATCACAACGTTTGTTTACGAGGGACGTTTCGACGCTACACGTTGGTTTGAATTAATGGAGAAATATAAGGTTACTAATCTGGCTTCGGTTCCAACGGCATACAGGATGTTTTTAACTGTGAAGGATGCTGAGAAGAAATACAATCTCTCATCACTCAGACACTGCATATCCGCCGGCGAACCTCTAAATCCTAAAGTGATTAGCGAGTGGAAACGAAGATTTGGTTTAGACATACACGACGGCATTGGTATGACCGAAGTAATGGTATACCTCTCCAACATGAGAGACATGACAATTAGACCTGGCTCATGTGCTAAACCTCAACCAGGCCATATCTGCGCTCTTGTTGATGACGAGGGCAAACCTGTACCTAAAGGAGAATCTGGTGTTCTCGCAATAAAGGAAACAGATCCTGGTTTGTTCAGAGAGTATTGGAATAAACCAGATAAGACAAAAGAGAGCTTCAAAAACGGTTGGTTCCTGAGCGGTGATGTTCTACACCAAGACGAAGAAGGATATTTCTGGTTTAGCGGTAGAAACGACGATCTGATCAAAGCGAGTGGTTACCGTATATCGCCATTCGAAGTGGAATCGGCCATTATTTCTCATCCGGATGTTTTAGAATGTGCAGTTATAGCAAGTCCTGACGAGACGAGAGGCACCATCGTAAAAGCATACGTAGTTCTTCAGGATAGAACTAAAGCGTCAGATAAACTCGTCGAAGATATACAGGAGCACACAAAACGTGTTGCTGCGCCATATAAATATCCTCGAGAGATAGATTTTGTCACAGAACTTCCTAAAACTCAGAGTGGAAAGATCAAAAGAAAAGAATTAAGAGAACTTGAAATGAAAAAGAAAGGTGTGCTGAAATGAATATAATAGTTTGTGCAAAACAGGTTGTTGATGTCTCGGAGATAAAAGTTGATCCGACGACAAAAAAACCAATCCTGACTGGTGTGCCCCAAAAAATCAGCGACATCGACAAGAACGCATTAGAAGAAGCGATAAAGATTAAAGAGAAACATGGCGGCAAAATAACTGTGGTAACTGTAGGTCCAACCGATGCAAAAGAACGCATTAAAGAACTACTCGCAATGGGTGCCGATGAAGGGATTTTGATTAACCCACCACAGAATGCAGATTATTCTGTTGCATCACATATTCTAGCCGGTGCAATCAAAAAGATTGGAAATTATAATATCATCCTCTGCGGCGAAGCGTCTATAGATATGTTTTCCGGTCAGATGGGACCAAGGATTGCAGGTCTGCTAAATGTACCACAGATAACATATGCACAGAACGTTTCTGTAGAAAAAGACAAGGTGGTTTCAGAAAGAAATCTTGGAGATAAGGCGGTAACTATGGAATCACCGTTCCCTGTATTGATTACTGTTACAAAAGAAATCAACCAGCCGCGATTACCCAGTCTGATGCAGATTCTTTCCTCTTCATCAAAACCAATCCACGATTGGTCTGCAAATGATGTTGCTGCTGGAAAACTTGAACCAAAGATGAAAACTTTAGACATAAAAGGCATACCAATGGCAAGAAAGAACATCGTTTACCAGGATAATCTCGACCAATCGGTAAACAAGCTCGTTGATGAACTCGCGAAATCTGGAGTTTTGAGGTGATCTAAATGGTGCTAGTATATTCCGATGATAAAAAGTTGACACTTGAATTGATAAATAAGGGAAGCGAACTTGCAAAAGAGCTGCACAAGAAACTAACCGTGGTATGCATAGGGCACGATTCTTTCGCAAAGGATTACATCGAACACGGCGCTGAGCATGTTATAGTCGCTGAAACTGATCTTCACACGTTCAAAGCAGAAGAATACGCAAGTATATTGGAACATATTATAAAAGAAATAAAAGCTGAGGCTGTTCTCATCGGTTCTAATAAGAATGGTAAAGAACTTGCAGGTAGACTCGCAGCTAAGTTTGACACGGGATGTGTTACAGATTGCACCAACGTCTACGTAAAGGACAAGAAGCTAACAACTGAGCGTATCGTCTATAGCGGAAATGCAGTTGCTGTTGAGCAATTCACGTCTCATCCGCAGATTGTAACAATTCCACCAAAGGTTTTTAATCCGCTACCGAAAAACGATAAACATAAGGGCGAGATAACTAAAAAGAAAATTGATTTTGAGAAATCGCCTTCAAAAATTGTTAAAGTTCACGAGATGAAATCAGAGGGAGTGAATGTTGAGGAAGCTGAGATCATCGTATCATGTGGTCGAGGATTCAAGAAAAAAGAAGATATCAAGATGATAAGTGAATTAGCAGATGTTTTGAAGGGACGAACTGTAGGTTGCTCCCGTCCGATTGCTGCTGACCTAAAATGGCTATCTGAGGATCACTGGATTGGACTATCAGGCCACAAGGTGAAACCTAAGTTGTACATCGCATGTGGTATATCGGGTCAGATTCAACACATCGCTGGTATGAGAGATTCAGGTGTAGTAGTTGCAATCAATAAAGATCCGGAAGCTTTGATTTTCAAATCTGCTGACTATGGCATTGTCGGAGATCTATACCAAGTAATTCCAAAGCTTACTACTGCAATAAAAGAAAAAATGGGGTAAAATGGGTAGAGAAAGAGACAAAAAACTACTCTCCAAAATTCCTAAACAGAAGATAGATGATTTTATATTTCTTCATCTTCGTAATCTTTGGGCTGCAGATGGTTTATATTTCCTTGGGATCGAGGAAAAATTTGGTACCGAAGCCGCAACAGAAATAGACCAGAAAGTCTGGGAAGTTATGGGAAAAGTAGAGGCAAGAAAGTTAAAAGAGTTTTTAGAAATCAAAGGAAACGATATTTCATCTATGATGA
>Ga0315277_10008832_pt1 | contig 12912 bp, 9 predicted proteins | sample YL17G05_15_MG_FD_203695 | JGI IMG/M metagenome (GOLD analysis project Ga0315277, IMG submission 203695) | Sediment microbial communities from Yellowstone Lake, YNP, Wyoming, USA - YL17G05_15 | ecosystem: Environmental > Aquatic > Freshwater > Lake > Sediment | place: USA: Wyoming | collected...
GCCAACGAGCCGCTCCGCTGCGACTGCCTGCTGGGCTATTACGGCGTGGTGGCCTGCGAGCTGGGCGTGCAGTCCTTCCGCAAGCAGAAGTACATGCGCTGGGACCAGGCCAAGGAACGCATGGTTAGCGCCTGACCCGTCCTGGCGCCCCGGAATGCGGTAGAATAGAGGAGTTTCGGGCCGTGGCGCAGCCTGGCTAGCGCGCTTGCTTGGGGTGCAAGAGGTCCCGAGTTCAAATCTCGGCGGCCCGACCAGAGCCTTCAAAGAGTTACCGACCTTCAACCTCCTCCAAGTCCTCCTCTGGAGTCCAGATGGAGTCCAAACTCCTTAAGTGCGCAATGAATCGGTACGGACGTCTCTTCAAAGGTATAGAGCCGCCCTCGCGCATGAGATCCTGAGTCTTCATGCCGCCTGCACGCCATCTGATCTCGGGCTTCGCCCAGCTTTTTGTGATCCGTCACCTCCTTGCGGACTTCGCCCGCCTGGCGACGTTGTTGTGTCGATCTCAAGGTGCGCTGGCGGCGGAGCACCTGTTGCTGCGGAAACAACTGGCTCGGTTCCAGGAACGCAAGGTCGAACCTCACCGCGCCACCGACGCGACACGGTTCCTGATGGCTCTCCTGGGCAGGTTCTTGGACTGGCGAAGCGCCCTTGTCGTCGTAAAACCAGACAGTTTGCCGGACCGATTCCGCCCCGGACGCAGGCCGGATCCCAAGCCGCCCGGGATGACCTTCGTCCGCAACCACGCGGAGGCCATGGTTGGACTCTCCAACAATTCCGAGAGGCACTGCCGGGGGACCACGCGCACCGCTTTGTGATCCATGACCGTGATCGGATCTACTGGAAGGATCTGGTTCCGTTTTCTTCCGACGACTGCCGCGTCCGGGCGAAGCCCGTGCTGGGAGCTTTACACCACCAGTACTCTCTGGAAAAGTCGGCAGCGTGACTGACGGCCGGACGGAATATCTGCGCACTTCACGGGAGCTCACATCCCGACCAACGGTCTCAATGACTCGATCTCCTTCATGTCGTCCACCATGACATTGAGAAAGAGGCCGCGTGGTTCCAGAGAATCCATCAGGCGCCGCATCTGGTCAGGGCTGAAGGCGCCCCGGATCAACAGCGGTTTGCGGGCGTTCTGAATCCGTTGGAAACAGGGAATCAGGGCTTCCACCGGCGGGCCGAGGGCGTCGTTGTTCACCTGGAAGCATTGGATCTCCTCGATCTCCAGGAAGGCCTCCAGCAGAAACATCGAGGTGGAGTGCAGATGGATGAAGCTGTTGGCGAACTGAGAGGCAAGCCAGCGGTCTGGAGGCTGCACGAACTGGCGATACAGCGCCGGCGAGTACACCGCGGTGGCGTCCTCTTGCATCCGGATAATGGGACCCGGGGCCCAAAGCGAATACTGGGCGTCGAAATACCCTCCGTGAAACAGTGGCACGCGCTTCCAGAACTCGGCGGTGATTTGCCGGACGATTCCGGCCAGCCGCCAAAGCAGGCTGGCGGATTTCTCGGGCTGGTCGGTCAGGTCCAGGATGCTTTCGGTGTGGCCGCGCAAGACGGCGTGCAGATCGGAGGGCCCGATCTCGGGTGCGTGGCTCACGGGAAAGCTCCCGCTGGATGCGCGCACCAGGACTGCGGCGAACTCGAGGTACTTCTGAAACCAGGGATTGTCGTGATCCAGGTGAACCTCGAAGGCCTCGCTCCACGAGAGGCGCTGTTCCTCTCCCAGGACGTTTTGCGGCAGGATGCGCATCCTGGCGCCCAGCATCCCTGGCAGCCAGGGAATGGCCACTTGGGCGGGGCATGCCCCCCGAATGAGGTCGTCGTCGATGGTTTCGCCCTCCCGCAACAGGCGGAGGTGGTCGTCCAGGAAGGCCTCGGGAGCGACCATCTCCGGGGTGAGGTAGTCGGCAGATCCCCAGGTCTTGCGGGCGGCGAATTCTCCCAAGGGAAACCAGCCGACCAAGGAAAAGCCCACCAGGGGGCGTGTGACGTCTTCCAGGTTCCAGAAGGCCCTGTATCTGTCGATTTTCGCCGGGTCGTTTCCAAAAGGGGCTGTTGGCATGGAAGGAACATCATACCGCCGCTCCCGGCGTTGGGGGTCCGAACCTGAAGGAACTGGGGCGGATGACGGAACTTTTTCTTTGCGTCACCGTCTCTAATAGGATGGTGCAGCAGTACGAGGCGTGTGCTTATGAATCCCGTGGGTGTCTGAATGCCTGATCTGCCATCCCGAAAGGTTGTCGCATTTCCGGAATCCAATTCCAACCAGGGGAAGGCCCCGGCTTCTGCCGAGAGGCTGGATTCCTGGAAGGAGATCGCCTCTTACCTCCACCGGGGCGCCCGGACGGTGCAGCGGTGGGAGCAGGAGGAGGATTTGCCGGTCCACCGGTTGCGCCATGACCAGGGCAGCACGGTGTACGCCTACAAATCGGAGCTGGATGCCTGGTGGGCGGCCCGCCAGGCCGGCTGGGAGGAACCGCCGCCAGCCTGCAAGGAGTCCGGCGCTTCCATTGCGGTGCTCCCTTTCACCGACATCAGCCAGGAGAAGGACCAGGGGTACTTCTGCGAGGGTATGGCGGAGGAAATCATCAACGCGCTCTCGCGGGTCAAGGGTCTGCATGTCGCTTCCCGCACCTCGGCATTTCAGTTCAAGCCGGGGGCCGCCGACAGCCGGCAGATCGGGCGGCGGATGGGCGTGTCAACCCTGCTGGAAGGCAGCGTACGCAAATCCGGAAACCGCCTGCGGATCGCCGTGCAGATGACCAATGCCGAGAGCGGGTATCAGCTCTGGGGGGAGCGCTTCGACCGCGAGATGAGCGACGTCTTTGCGATTCAGGACGAAATCGCCCAGAACATCGTCCAGGCGCTCCAGGTGAAGCTGACTCCCGAAGAACGTGGCGCCCTTCAGAAAGCGCCGACCCGCGACGTTCAGGCCTACGATTACTACCTGCGGGGCCGCAAGTTCTACTACCACTACAACCGGAGGGACATCGAGTTCGCCATCCAGTTCTTTTCCCGGGCGGTCGAGCTGGATCCCGCATTCGCGCTGGCCCACGCCGGTTTGGCGGACTGCTGGTCCTACATCTATCTGAACGCCGAGCGCAGCGAGAGCGCCCGCCGGCAAGCCGACACCGCGAGTCTGCGGGCGGTGGAACTGGATCCCGGGTCTGCTCAGGCGCAGGCCTCTCGCGCGGTGTCCTTATCTCTGAGCCGCCGGGACGAAGAAGCCGAGCGGGCCTTTGAGGCGGCCATCCGGCTGGATCCGGATCTCTTCGAGGTGCACTATTTCCATGCACGCCACTCGTTCGTGCGCGGGGAACTGGGAAAGGCGGTGCAGTTTTACGAGCAGGCCATGCGGGTGCGGCCCGAGGACTTTCAGTCGCCCCTTCTGGTGGCTCAGATCTACGACGATTTCGGCCGTCCTGAGGACGCTAGGGCATCTCGGGAGCGAGGCGTTCGGAATGCCGAAGAACACCTGAAACTGAATCCTCAGGATGCCCGGGCGGTCTACATGGCGGCCAACGGCTTGGCCGCTCTCGGGGAGCAGGAGCGAAGCCGGGAGTGGGTCCAGCGGGCCCTGACGATGGAGCCGGATGAGCCCATGCTGCTGTACAACGCCGGCTGTATCTACTCGCTTCTGGGAAGCGTTGAGGAGGCCATCGACTGCCTGGAGAGAGCGACCCGAAACGGGCTCATCCAAAAAGGCTGGCTGGAGCACGACAGCAACCTGGACCTGGTGCGGAGCCATCCGCGTTTCCAGGAGTTGCTGCGGCAGTTGGACCAGATTTGAATTCACCGCAGAGACGCAGAGAACGCAGAGACTGCGCAGAGGAAAATCCATAGGTTCCTCTGCCCCTCTGCGGTGAGGCAGTCTGGTCGGGGACTGGCAGGCAAATCGCGCAGGAATCGGGGGTTCAGATCTGTGTTACGATTGACCAGCTTGATGCTGGCCTTCGCACTGCTGGCCTGCTCGGCGGCGCAAGCCGCGCAGGCGCCCGATTACAGCCGGACCTTCGAGTTCGTCACTCGGCAGTTGAACAAGATGTGCACGATCGTGGGCGACAGGTATCCCGATTACACGGTGAGCGGCAAATGGAAGCTCTCTGGTCCCAGCGGGTGGACGGCGGGTTATTTCCCCGGCATGCTCTGGAAGGTGTACGAGCGCACCAAGGATCCTCGCTGGCTGGAGCGTGCGCGGCAGTGGACCGAACCCATCGCCGCCTTCCGGAACTCCGACCGCGACCTGAATTTCGGCCTGCTGTTCATGCCGACTTTCGCAGCCGCGCACCGGCTGACCGGCAACGGCGCCTACCGGCAGATGGCGCTCGATGCCGCCGCGGCGCTCGCCAGACGTTACATGCCCGAAGGGAAGTACCTGCGGTCGTGGGGCCGCGTCGACGACCCCGCCGAGCAAGGCTACATCATCATCGACTGCCTCATCGATCTGAGCTTGCTGTTGTGGGCTGCCAGGGAAGAGGCGAATCCGTTCTTCTTCCAAATCGCTCAGAACCACGCGCTCACCACGATGAGAACCGCGGTGCGCGAGGACGGCAGTTCCATCCAGGTCATCGAACTGGATCCCCGGACCGGCGCAAAACGCTGGGACCGGCACAAGCAGGCCTACTCAGTCAGCTCCTGCTGGTCGCGCGGGCAGGCCTGGGCCATCTACGCTTTTCCCGAAATCTACGGGTACACCAAGGACTACCGCTTTCTGAAGACCGCCCAGAAGATGGCCGACTACTACCTCGAGCCCCTGCCAGCGGACCATGTCCCCTACTGGGACTTCCTTGCGCCCAATGTCCCCAACGAGCCGCGGGATTCCTCCGCGGCCGCGTTGGCGGCCGTGGGTTTGTGGGAGCTGGGCAGGATGACCACCGAGCCCGCACGCCAGAAGCGTTACCGCGAGGCCGCCGAGAAGACCGTGGCGTCGCTGACGAGCAAGTACCTGGCCACCGGCGCAGCCGAGGCCGAGGGAAGGATTCTGATTCACGGCACGCTTCACAAGCCTGCGGGACTCGGCGTCGACGAGTCGCTGATCTTCGGGGATTACTACTACCTCGAAGCCCTCTTGCGGATGCTCGACGGCCGGCCTGTTTCAGGCGCCGCTCCGCCTCTGAGGTGAGTTCCTCATGCGCGTGGCGCTGGTGAACACCAACCGGATGCGGCCTCCCATCGCGCCGATCGGGCTGGACTACGTGGCCGAGGCGCTCGACGCAGCCGGACAGCGTGTCGAGCTGCTGGACCTCTGCTGGGAAGAGAATGCGCGCGCGGCCATCGCCACGTTCCTGGAGGGCGCCGAGTTCGGCCTGATCGGCGTCACGCTGCGCAACACGGATGACTGCTTCTTCAGCAGCCGCCAGTCGTTTTTGGCTGAGTTCGCCGGCCTGGTGGAAACCATCCGCGAGCACACCGATGCCCCGATCGTGCTGGGCGGGGTCGGATTCTCGGTCATGCCCGAGCAGGTCCTGGCCCTCTCGAAAGCGGACGCCGGCGTGTGGGGGGAAGGAGAGTTCGTGCTCCCCGAGCTGGCCGGCAGGTTGGAGCGGCAACAGGAATGGCGCGACCTGCCTAATCTGATCTGGCGTCGCGGCGCGGAATGGCAGCGCAACCCGCCCTCCACTTGGCCCCTGGCCGGTCTTCCTCGAATGAGCCGCAGGTGGGTGGACAATCCGCGCTATTTCCGCCAGGGAGGACAGGCCGGCTTTGAAACCAAGCGCGGCTGTCCCAGCCAGTGCATCTACTGCGCCGACCTGGTGGCCAAGGGAACGCGCATGCGGCCCCGTCCGCCGGGAGCGGTAGCGGACGAATTGGAGCAGCTTCTCGAACAGGGCATGGATCATCTGCACACCTGCGACGGCGAGTTCAATCTGCCGGCCTGGCACGCTCGGGAGGTGTGCGAGGAGTTCGTCCGCCGCAGGCTTGGCGAGCGGCTGCGCTGGTACGCCTATTGCTCGCCCGCTCCGTTCTCGCTCGAACTTGCCACGGCGATGCGCGAGGCAGGGTGTGTGGGGATCAACTTCGGGGTGGACAACGGCGACCCGGAGATGCTGAGGCGGTTGCGACGCAGCTTCGCTCCTGCCGACATAGTGAACGCCACCCGGCGGTCGAAACAGGCGGGCATGGCCGTGATGCTGGACCTGCTGCTGGGCTCGCCAGGGGAGACCAGGGAAAGCCTCGCGCGAACGGTGGAGCTGATGAAGCAGGCTGAACCGGACCGGGTGGGAGTCTCCCTGGGCGTGCGGGTTTATCCCGGGACCGAGCTGGCCAGGCAGGTGACATCTGAGGCACACGCCAAAGGACTCGTGGGCGGCGAGGATCCGTTCGAGCCGCTGTTCTTTCTCGAACCCGGGATGGCCCCCTTCGCCTTTGAATTGCTGGACACGCTCATCGGCGACGACCGGCGTTTCTTCTTCTTTGACCCCTCCAGGCCTGACCGGAACTACAACTACAATGCCAACCAACGGCTGGTGGACGCGATCCGGCAAGGCTACCGCGGCGCCTACTGGGACATTCTGCGCCGGTACGAATAGCCGAGCCTGCCAACTTCCCCGCGCAACGCCCGCAGCGTCATCCCAGTCCGGCCGATGGCAAACAGACCAATCACCCACAACGGCGCCGTGAGCAGAAAGAAAACCACCAGGGAGAATCCGGTGGCCTGGGTCTTCTCGACCCCGAACAGGGCCAAACCCACCACGGTGAAGAACTGATAGGTGCCCAGATTGGCGGGAGCGTTCGGAATGGCGGTCCCCAGGCGCACGATCAGCAGGACCACCGCACCTACCCAGAACGACACCTGCAGCCCGTAGGCCCACATGATCAGCCAGAAGGCCAGCGTCTGCCCCAGCAGCAGCAGCACGGAGACCGCCAGAGACAGGTACACCGCGCGGGTTCTGCCGATCGCCCGGAGGCCGCTCTCGAGTGTGCCGAGAAACGAAGCCAGCAACCGCAGCGGTTTCCAGCGCGGAGCAGTTCGGGTGCTCTGTTCGGGACGCTTGCGGAGAATCACAAAAACAAAGCCACCGGTCCCCAGCAGGACCGTGAGCCCCAGGATGTCCCCGGCCTCGAGCAGGTTCTGTGGCAGCGGCACGAACATGGCCGTCAGCCCGATCGAGGCCGCCAGCCACACCACATCGAAGAGGCGCTCAACCACCATCGAGGGGACGATGACAGAGAACTCGACCGACATCCAGCGCGAGACCAGGAAAGCCCGGACCACCTCGCCAACCCGCATCGGCAGGATCTCGTTGACGAACAGGCCGGCATAAATGGCCTGGGTGGCCCGCAGCGTGGAGATCCGGCCCATAGGGCGGAGCAGAAGTTCCCAGCGCCAGCCCTGACAAAGGTAACTCAGGATATCGAAGACGATCGCCAGGGCCACCCAGCCCCACCGGATTCCGGCCACGTCCCGCAGGAGTCTCTCGAGTTGCACGTCATGGAAGAGCCACACCAGGCAGGCCGCTGCCAGCAGATAGGGGAACGCCGCCTTGGCGAGTTTTAGCGCCCGCGCTGGTTGATCCATTCGATCCCCTCGCGCAGCGCCCGGAAGAAATCGTCCCGGTTGCCTTCAAAGCGGTGATTCCGCGCCTGGACCAGGGAGAACTTCTTGGGCTGCTGCGCGGCGGCGAAGAGCTTCTTGACGGTTTCGAGCGAAGTGTATTCATCCCCGCTGGACTGAATGACCACCAAGGGCAGAGGAGCGACCTTGGGCATGTGCAGAGCGGTCGAGAAATGCGGCTCGTTGGGCTCCCGCTTGGTGACGTAGGTAACGTCGTCGAACCACCGCCAGCCCAGGACCGCGGATTCCGGCAGACCCACCATCACCGCCCCGTCGAATACCTTTTTGTGCTCGCTCGAAGCCGCCGGGAGTAGAACCAGCCCCGCGCCTTCCGACCACCCTACCAGAGTTACCTTTTCGGCGGTTCCGCGCGTGATCCATTCCGCCACCTGCCGGAAATCGCTCATCACCTCGGTCTCCTGCAACGTGGTCTTGCCAGTGAAACTCATCAGGTAGCGGCGGGTGTCGATTCCGTAGACGTCATACCCCCAGGCAGCCGCGGTCTGGGCGATGGTCATGGCAAACCCTCGCCACCCGCCGTCCCCCGGCGCAAACAAGATCCGGCCCTTGAGGCGTTTCGAGTCGCCCTGCGCGGGATAGTAGTAGACGTCCTGCCGCTGGCCCCGAACAGTGACCGCGTTCTTGCCGGCCACCGGAGGCTGCCCCCACACGGGTAACCCCACCAGCAACACCATCCACCAGCTCCACAATCCACGATCCACAATCCACAATCCTCTAGTCTCTGATCTCCGAGACCTTGCTCAGCGCAACGGCCAGCCTGGGCAAATCGAAGACGTTTCGATAGACGGCATAGCGCGGCTCCCAAACGGTCGCCCATTTGGCCTTGTACGCACGCAGCCCCCGATAACTGAACAGAAAGTTAAGGCGCTGGAAGAAGGCGTGTACCGCCCGTTCCTCAGGAGAAGCCTCCTCCTTTTCCTGGAAACCCGCCATGGGCGCCATACCCAGGCTGAAGCGCTCGAACCCCTTCTCCTTCTTTTCCAAGAAGAGCTTGATGAAGAGGTAGTCCATGATTCCGCTGGGGGCCTGGGTGCGCCGCCGCATCAGGTCACTGACCGCCTCCCCCTTGCGGTAAGAGGGAATCAGGTTGGCGAAGGCCAGCACTTTGCCGTCCTTGTCCACGGCGGTGAAGACCGGCGTGGAGCGGACATACTGCGCCTCGAATTTCCCCAGTGTGAATTGGCGCTCGCGCCGGCCCGGAATCTCCAGCCACTCATCGGAAACTTCCTTCAACTGGGCCAGGACCTCCTCGGGGATGGGCGGCTCGTGGCGGAGGATGTGCACGCCGAGCTTGTCGAGTTGGTGCAGCTTCTTGAGCTCTTTTGTCTTCTTGCCCTCTGCGCTGAACCGGGTCAGGTCCACGATGGCCTCGTCGCCGACCTTGAGTCTCTTGAACCCGAGCTTTTGGTAAATGGGCAGGAAATCGGGCAGCGTTGAATGGAAGCCCAGGGCCCAGTCGTTCTGCCGGCAGAACTCCATGAACCGGCGGATGATATCCTCGATCTCCCCTTCGGGGCCCACCGGGTCGGACAGAACCACCGCAAAATTTCCGCCCACACTGTACGCCAGAAAGCAGGTGTGCGAGCCAGAGAAGAAGTAGGACTTGTCCGGCCAGAGCTTGAAGTAGTCCTGCGAGGAGCGGCCGTGTTGCTCAACGATCCTGGTGGCCATCTCGATTTCGTGCGGATGGATCCGGTACCTGTAGATCACCGGCCGGAACAGCGCGAAGATGGAATATCCGATGGCCGTGGCGGTCATCAGGTACAGGGAGTCCTCGAACCATTCGGCGTAGCGGGTGAGCGGGTGCAACTCCGGGTCCCCCACCAGAGAAAGCAACAGCAGGGTCCGGCGAATGGAATCCACCATTGTGAAGTTGACCCCGAAGTGTGTCGGCTCCAGCAGCCACAAACCGAAAACCCCGTAGCTGACCGCCACCAGGGCCGCGATGGCGAAGCGCAGCAGCCCTTCGCGCAGGTCCGGAATGCTGCTTTCCACCGTGAAGCTGTCTCGGGTCACGGTCAGCAAGACGATCAGCACCAGCGACAGCAGAGCCTCCTCGTAGTCGAAGCCCTTGGTCAGGTGAAAGAGCACCGACAGGGCCGCCAGCAGGAAGACACCCGGGAAGGCCCTCCTCTTGCGCTTGAAGACGTTGATCGAGGAGATGACCAGTGCGAATCCGATCAGCAGGGTGGAAAACCGCGACAGATTCAGGACCGCCAGCGGAAAGATCTCGCGCAGCAGCCTCCTGCGCTCGGGCAGGCTGGGCCCAATCACGGAGTACACATCCAGCAGGCCGCTTCCCAAAGTGACCAGCGCGACGATCCAGATCAGATACGACGATTTCTCTCTACGCCAAAGCAATAGCAGCTCCGTATAACATTTTACTGGCAGTCAGGCGGTTGCCGTCCTCGGCCCTGGTCGCGCGGCCGGTCTGGCGCGGGGGCTTCCGCGGGGGTCGCGGACGATAGATCTCACCGCAGAGACGCGGAGGACGCAGAGATCTCGCAGAGAGAAACGAATCATAATTTTCTCTGCGTTTCCTCTGCGGCCTCTGCGTCTCCGCGGTGAAGATATTTCGGTCCTTTGCTAAAGTCGGAGCTTATGGCTGCTTCCGATTCGGCCCCGGAGATGACCGTCAAGGCGGTTGGGCTGGGGCTGCTGCTGGCGTTCGTGTTCGGCTCGGCCAACGCCTATTTGGGGATGAAGGCGGGCCAAACGGTGGCTGCCACCATCCCGGCGGCGGTGATCGCCCTGGCGCTGTTTCGCATCCCGCAGTTCCGCGGGGGAGTGCTCGAGCAAAACATCGCGCGCACCGCCGCCTCGGTGGGCGAGGCGCTGGTGGCCGGCGCGATCTTCACGATCCCCGCCTTCATGCTGGTCGAGATGAACGGGGTGCGGCTGTGGCCGGACCTGCGGAACCACTACTGGGAAGCGGCGTTCATCCTGCTGGTGGGCGGGCTGATCGGCGTGTTCTTCATCATCCTGCTGCGGCGCCCGCTGTGCGTCGAGGCCGGCCTGCCCTGGCCGGAGAGCGTGGCCAGCGCCGAGATCGTCAAGGCCGGTGAGCGCGCCGGCGACGCTCCCCGCTATTTGTTCGGCGCCATGGGTTTTGCGGGTCTGCTTCAGATCCTGTCGAGCGACAAGGGGATCCAGGTGTTCCAGGAATTCTCGAAGGGCTTTCTGGCATTTCCGCGCTCCCTGATCCGGCACTCCGACTCGGACCATAAATTCCTCGGCGAAGTGAGCCACTCGGGCGGAATCGCCTGGTCCACGCCCAGCCTGTCACCGGCCCTGATCGGAATCGGCTACATCATTGGGCCGCGCCTGGCCGCGATCAACACCTCTGGGGGCGTGATCGCCTGGTGGATGCTGATTCCGCTGCTGCTGTTTTTCGATCCGGACCTGCCGCGACGGCTGGGCGCGGCCCCCAATGTTTCCTGGGATGTCCTGGCCTACACGGTGTGGGACAACGTGGTGCGCCCGATTGCCGTCGGCACCATGCTGGTGGGCGCTTGCTACACCCTGTTCTCGATGCGTGACTCGATTGTGCGCTCGCTCGGAGGAGCCTTCAGCAGCGGGATCAGCCTTCAGGCTGGTTCTATCGACCGCACCGAACGAGACATTCCCTCGCGCTGGGTGATGTTGAGCATTTTGGCGCTGCTGGTCCCCATCACCGGCATTTACTACTTCTTCACGCGCAGCCTGGCGGCGGCGATTGTGGCCGCGGTGGTCATGAGCCTCACCGGGTTCCTGCTCTCGGCGGTGGGCGGCTACCTGGTGGGACTGGTGGGCAGCTCGAATCAGCCGGTCTCCGGGTTGACGCTCTCGGCGCTGGTGATTGCCGCGCTGGTGATGCTGGCGATCGGGGTCAAGGGACTGGCGGGAGTGGCGGCCGTTTTGGGCGTGGCCGCGGTGGTCTGCTGCGCCTGCTGCGTCTCCGGTTCGCTCATCCAGGATTTGAAAGCGGGGCACCTGCTGGGCGGCACGCCCTGGAAGATGGAGGTGGTCGAGATCCTGGCGGTGGCGCTGCTGTCCTTTTTCCTGATGGGGCCGATTATCGTTCTGCACCAGGCCAACCTGGCCACCGGCGGCATCGGGGGCCAGGAGCTGCCGGCGCCGCAGGCTGGGCTGATGGCGCAGTTGGCCAAGGGCATCGTGGGCGGGCAAATGGCCTGGGGCCTGGTGGCGGCGGGAGCGGCTTTCGGGGTGGCCCTGATCATGTGCGGCGCCCGCTCGCCGATGCTCATCGCGGTGGGCATGTACCTGCCCTTCAAGACCGTTTCCGCGATCTTCCTGGGGGGCGTGTTGCGCTGGATCAGCGACCTGGTGACCGCGCGGCGTTCCGCGGAAGCCCGGGCGCTGGCCGAGGAGCGAGGCACGCTGGTGGCCTCGGGCTTGATCGCCGGGGAAGCCATCGTGGGAATCCTGCTGGCGGTGGTTTTTGTCTCCGGCGTCCCGTCGCTCACCCACGTGATCGCCGGAACCGGCCAATTCAGCTTCTACCCGGCCTGGGGCGGGTGGCTGTCGCTGGCGGCCTTCGCGGCCATCGCCTGGACGCTGATCCGTGTGCCGAACCGCTGATCTCGCAGAGTGCGCAGAGGAAACGCAGAGAGAACTCATGGCGAATCTTCTCTGCGCAATCTCTGCGTCTCTGCGGTGAATTCTTAGTTCGGTTTTTTGTACGCGCTCTCCGCGACCCCCGGGTTGATCTTGATCTCGGTGATGGTCTGCTCGCCGAACTTCTTGCCGCTGCGGTTGAGCAGGATCTTGAAGGGCAGTTTCAGGCCGCCCGCCTCGCGGTAGTCGGAGTAGATTTCTTCGATCTCCCCGGGGGCGCCCATCAGCGCGGCCACATAGGTCTTCTTGACCAGGAGGTTGGTCTTGGGGTCGACCCACAGCCTGAGCTGGAGCTTGCGCGCCGGGTCCGAGACGGCCACCGCTTCGGCCGGCTTGCCGTCCACCTCCGAGGGGCCAAGCGCCTGCACGGTATAAGCGGGATTCTCGGCGTTTCGCAGCAGATTGATCGTGTCGCGGAAGAAGCCGCCCTCGAGTTCTGCCCGCTGGGAAGCGGGCATGTCCTGGGTGCCCTGCGGAGTGCGCATCCACATGGCTTGCCCGTCGTAGCCCTGGACCATTTCGCCCATCGGGGTGGTCATCTTGGTGAGCATCCGGCCGGCGGAACTCATGGTGGATTCCATCTTCAAGGCGAGTTCGCCCTGCGGCATTGAAATGGTGAGGCTGGCAATCGTGGTGTAATCCTTCACCTGGTCGAGCGCCGCGCCGCCCATGGCCTGCCGGACGCCGCGCAACAATGCTTTGCCCTTGGCGAT
>Ga0315277_10008833_pt1 | contig 12911 bp, 10 predicted proteins | sample YL17G05_15_MG_FD_203695 | JGI IMG/M metagenome (GOLD analysis project Ga0315277, IMG submission 203695) | Sediment microbial communities from Yellowstone Lake, YNP, Wyoming, USA - YL17G05_15 | ecosystem: Environmental > Aquatic > Freshwater > Lake > Sediment | place: USA: Wyoming | collected...
TCAACCGGCTTATCCGGTCATCGAAGGTAGCAACAAAAACGGTCGAGTCTTGAAAGGTAACTATGCCGGAAGCTCCGGAATCGACGTTAAGAGGATTGGATGGGCCGTGGAGGATCTCGCCGGTCAGAGCGTTATAGGAAAACACGTCTCCCTTACCCAGCCAGCCGCCGGCAGCCAGATACGCGATATCATCGGGGCCGATTGATATCTGTCCCGGTTGCCCCCCGATTGGAATGCTGTCGACGATAGTATAGGAATCCGGATCGACGATATAAACTGTCCCGGGGATATCCCCGTAATTCCCGGTACAAACAACGTGAATTCGTCCCATCCTGTCGAAATCCATGAACTGCGGATTCGTTCCCACCAAGATCCCGGCGACAACCGTATCGGTTTGCGCGTCATATAGAGCGACCTTGCCTTGACCCCAATCATAGGTCTGAAAATCAAAGGCGGTAATGGCCACAAATATCTTGTCGTCGAAGGCCAGCACACCCTCGGGGGATAGCCCCACGTAGGTGGTTCTGACCACCTGCCCAGTGAGAGCATCGATCTTAGCCAGGCTGTCTTCCACAAGCAGGCTGACATAAAAAAAGCGGTCATCCAGGAAATCCAGCCAATACGGGTTGCTTCCGGCCGGCAGTGATATCCAGCCGACCGTCTCATCGGTACGCACATCGATGATCTGTATTTCAGCCGTTGCGGACACAACCACGTAGGCGAGTGTGTCCCGGATCATGATTTGATTGGGATACGAGTAGACGTCCGAACCGAGCACTTCCACGTTCGTGGCGATCTCCCCGGTTGCAAGGTCGATTTTATCCAGTGTCTCGCCGATGGTGTTTACCACATAGGCCGCCGCTCCATTACTCGCCGCACTGCCCGCCATGACCATCAAGACAGCCCCCACGACCGCAACGTTACGCCACATATTTCTCATAACTCCCTCCTTAATTGTCTTTCCGGGGATCAACGGCCTACAACCTATACGAGAGAGAGAGGTTTATCCCCCACTGCCGCCCAGGCATTGGATAATGGCCGATGAGCACGTAATTCTCGCCCCAAACGTTCTCCGCCCGGTACGAGGCGTCCAGTTTGAAGGCCGATATGTCGGCCTTAATACCGCAAGTCACATCATCAACCCGGTAGGCGCCGAACCACTTTGTATTGGCATCATTCGCATAGCGAACATCAACCAACCGCACGGTGTATTCTCCATGCAGGATACCGAAGCGAACTGCGCCCTGGACATTGGTTACATAATGAGGCCGATAGGTCAAGTATTTGTTGTAGCTGTTGGCGCCGGGCATTCGATTCCGCGGCACCGTGACGGTATTCTGATACGTCATTCGCACCCGATCATTCCAGAGACTGACGTGGACATAATCCTCGTGCCCCGTCATGCGCACGGCTTGAAGATTGACCGGTTTCCAAATCCCCTGATATCCCGGCTGCCACACGATAAGGTCTTTGACGTAGGAGTGAAAATAGGTCATCCCGGCCGATATTTTTACCCCCCGGTCGATGGTCACTTCGGCGCCGACGTCCGAATGCTCGGCTATTTCCGGCCTCAGCTCCGGATTGCCGCTGGCCCGCACGTCTCCCTTCCAGAACAGCGCATTAACCGAAGGCAACTGAAACGAATTCCCGTAACTGGCCCGAACCGTCACCCGCTCGCGGCTCCCGCGAGATAACGACACCCCGGCTTTCTTTGACCAGTAGACCGCCTGGTGCGTCGAGGACGAATCGCCAGGCGACGTCGCGTCGCGTTTGCTTTCGACGTTGTCATATCGCAACGAAAGATCGACCACCGCGGTATCCCACACCCGCAATCGCGACAGATCGAGCGTATGCTGGTCGGAGACAAAAAGCCCGATATCATCCCTGACAATGCGTCGCATGCTGAAGGCGGGACGGTACAGCTCATCGTGATACAAGATATCGCGCTGCCATTCGAGTCCGCCTCTGATGGTATTCGTCTTCGTAACCTGATAACGGCCGGAAACCTGCGTCCGGGCCACGTCGTCGGTAAATCGCGTTTCATACCTCTCCGTGACCAGGGGGTGATTGGCATTATCGAAATACTGCTCAAAGCGCGAAAGACCCAGCGTCGACTCCAAAAGAAGCGATGAGGAAACGTCGCGCTCCACCTTCAGGTTGCCCATCAGCCGCGTATCCCGCTTCCAGGCGGTCGTGTCGACGTCGGACACGGAGCCGGGAAGCCCCTGCCGCGATCGATAGACCTGACCTGAAAAACCGATCGAAGTTGCTCCGTCCGGGCGATACGTGGCCGAGACGAAATAGTTATCCCGTCTGGAATCGTTGTTCTGGCGGACGCCGGTGTACGATTTCCTCCGGCTGTCAACGGCATAGGCGTATGGGAAATCGCCGTTGGTGGTTTTCTCGCTGTAGGCCAATTTGGTGCTCAGCCGGCTCACCCGGACCGGGTCGATAAAAGTAATGGCGCGGGTGTTGGTCTTCCACTTCCCCCAATAGTTGTCGCACACCACCTCGGACTCGACGGCGGCCTTCGCCGCCATCGTGACAACGTTGATCGCGCCGCCCAAAGCATCGGCGCCGAAACGAGCCGATTCACCGCTTCGGTATACTTCGATTTTCTCGACCATCTCCAGCGGGATAGTGCTCAAGTCCGCCTCCCCGTTTCCGGACGGATTGATCCGCTGCCCATCGACCATAACCAGAACATGACGTGGAGCGCTTCCCCGGATGCTCACCTGAGCGGTCCCGCCAGAGGGACCGCTTTCTTGAATATAGACTCCCGCGATCTTGTCCAAAACGTCACTGATACCGGCCGCCCCGGTCTTGATGATATCCCGCCGGTCAACCACCACCACGTCGGCAGTTGGAACTACCCCCGTTTGTCCGCGCACTTCCCGCACCCCCAGATCATATACCTTTCGCCGAAGCAGGATGACCACGTGACGAGCCACATCCTCTGAGACGTCGACGTCGTCACCGGTCGACGGCTCGTACCCGTCCGCGGTCACTTCCACCCGGTACCGGCCTTCGGGGATGTGCTCGAAAAAGAACCCGCCCAAACCGTCGGCAACCGTCAAGTAATCCGTGTTTTGAATTCGCACGACGGCCTGAGGTACAGGGCGCCCATCGGAGGCGTCGCGGACATAACCGGAAATCCTTACGTTTGTTTGAGGCGAAGCCACTGAGTATAAAACCACGATGGAAATGAGGGCCGCGATAACATGCCCTCGCGGTCGGGCGACCGAAAGATTACTGCCGGACCGTCCACAAAAATTCCCGGCAGCCTGTGATGCGGAGCGGGATACGTTCAACTTTCCCTCCCTCGAGGGCTGTCGATTTTCGGTTTTCCATTCCGGCAGGTCTCCTGGCTTACGGCTTCAGGCCTACTGGGACCCCTTCCCCTTCCGGGTGTCCCGGAAGAGTGGAACTTTGGTCCGTTCGTAGCCGATCACAGTAGCGGGGCTGCAACGGCATCTCACCGTCTTCCCTATTAACCGCGCTTGGGACCGGAATGTATTGTCAGGTACACTATACCGTCCCCAACCGGCGCTGTCAATAAAAAAACCCCGCCTTTCGGCGGGGTCTTGAAACGAAATCTTCAGCCGTTTCGTACTACGGCCGCTGCTTGACAATAAACCGATACGAGGGGTAAACTTCGGCCGGCGGCATCGTCAAATCGATGCTCAGGTTGTTCAGCATGGTCGTATCGCCGTTCCTGATTAAATAGATATCCGCCGCCGTGGTGTCGCTGAGAGTATCGCTGGAGTCCGGCGGTACTTCCCAGGTGTATATCGACAGTCCGCTGGGGTCGATAATCAAACCCTTGGCTGTATCCGGAAACGTGAAATGGATGGTCGTGTCAAACGACGACAGCGGCGGTCGCAGCGGGTCGCCTCCGGGGTACGAGCCCCATCCCCAGTGCTTGTACATCCGGATCTTGGTGCTGTCGATGTAGGGACTACAATCTTTGTAGATGGACACGGTGTCGATAACGGTCATGGGGTAGCCGTGGATATCGTAAATAATTCTCTCTCTTACAGCCAGAGATTCCCGGCACCACGTCGCGGAATCGGACGGGAGGAAGAAGGAGTCGGTTCGGAACCAGAATCCCCACTTGACCGAGTCGATGTAGGCTGTATCGGGCGGAAACCCGAGCGTATCGTCGGGGTTGGTAATCACAAAAGTCGAGTCGATGCCCACGCCGTAGTTCCATCTGCCATAAAGAGATTTTTCGTAATAGATTGAATCAGGAGGAGGCGAAATCGTCGGAGGAAAGTTCTTCCTGACCCTGTCCAACACTCTGGCCGGTGGCTGGCTGGAGTCGGCTACACGCGACAATTTCACCGTATCCGCCGAGAACAACACCCACTGAGAGTCAACGGAAATGGCATAGTCGATCCGGAACGAATCCAGCCACATGAAGGGTTCGGGCCGGCCGAACGAGAAGTTATACGTCTGGGCGGGGTTGAATCCGTAGACCGTATATGTCGTCTCGACGACCATTTCTCCACCTTGGTCGATGGTATCGATACTTGTGATAAACGTCCCGGAAGCCGAAGCTCCGATGAAACCGTCCCTGTCGGAGTACACGGGACCGGGCCACCCCACACCGGGAGTGGTCGTCAACAGCACCGAGTCGATACCGAACGTCCGGTAGTTGTTGTCTATCTTGAGGTGAAACACGGGGTACACATAGTGGAACTTCGGTATCGAGTTCACCGTATTGTTGTCGTTATCGCATCCGATAATGAGCGCCAGCGCCACGATAACAAGGGCTGAAAGAACTACTCTCATGTAATCCTCCAGATAATATCGAAACAGGTCGCCAAAATAACACTTTTGCTTGCGTCGTGCAAGGAAAATTATCGGCTTTTTGTATTGTGACGCGGCCGGAGCCGGTCGTGTGCAATTGAATTCAGCCGCCCCAACCGGCCTATTCCGCCGACGACCGCCCCGCCCACCGCCGTCGCAGCGAGATCAACCCCCCGACCACCAAAATCGACGCTCCGCCCCACAGAACATTCATGGACGGTTTCTTGGAGACTTCAAGGATGAGGGTTTCCGGCGCGGCTGAGGGCGTCAACCCCGGGATCGACACCAGAATTGCCCCACGGTCGGCATCTATTTTCTCCAGCCGGACCGGCAGACTGTCCAGACCGGTCATGAGCGGTACGCCGTCTTTGTGGAGCTGCTGATCGGCGCCGAAAGCCATCGCCGGAACGACCGTCTCAGTCCGTCCCGCGCCGTCGGTAACCTCCAGAACGGCCCCAAACCGGGTGGGCGATCCGGTCGCGTGCGATTGCTGCTCAAATCCCGTAAACTTTATCGCATAGCCGCCCAACGTAACCGTCTGCCCTTTGGACAATTCCAGCCCCGCCGGCGCTTCCGATTTCTCGACTTTTTCAGGGGCAAAATAGAGATCATACAGCAGGTGACGGCGGATCGCCGGCTTTTTCATCAAGGATCCCATCCGCTGGACCCAGAACAGCTTGGGCCGGGCGTCATACGCCTCTCCCTGCCGGCTTATACTCAGAATGATCTCGTTATCCGGGGTGGTAATGTCGGCCGCCATTCCTTTGTAGGCAACGTCCAGTCCGAACACGTTCGCCGAGCGACCCTTTTCAATGACCGCATCCCGGTTCTCCGAATACGCCGACGAGCCCAGTATCCCGATCAACATCAAGGCTAATCCAAAATGGCTGACCTGCGCCCCCGAATGCCACGGCCGACCCCGCAGAACACCGGCCGAGGCGATAAGATTGGAGAAAAACGCCATTGCGACAAAGAAAACGAACAACAGATGCCCGAACGAACTGACCCCAAGGAGCGCTGTCGCCGCCGTCGCCACCACCGCCCCGACAATCGAGGGGATGACCTTTCTAAGAAGGACCGGAAATGACCCGCCGGCCCGCAGCATAAAAGGCGAAAAACCAAGAAAGAACCCGATGACAACGGCCAGAGGGAAGGTCACTTTTGTATATACTCCCGTATCGACCGTCCCGGGCTTACCCAGCGCCGTGGTAATCAACGGCCATGACGTCCCCGACAACACCACGAGGGCAATCAAAACCAGCGCCCAAACCGCCACCATCAGGGCGAATTCCTTTGATACGGCCGAGAGATTGACCGCCGCCCCCTTGATATCCCACCCCCGCACGGCATATACAACCAGCGACAGGATGGTGAACGCCAGCATGAAGGCGATCAGGTAGGTATTCACACCCAGGTCGACGAAACTGTGCACCGAAAAGTTCGCCAGTACACCGGACCTGGTGAGAAACGTCCCGTAGACGACCAAAAGAAAAACAAAGATTGACAGAAAGAGGTTAGTCTTCCGCAATGCTCCCTTGGCCCGTTCCAGGACCATGCCGTGAAGGAGAGCCAAGGCGACCATCCAGGGAATAAACGAGGAGTTTTCGACCGGGTCCCACGCCCAGTACCCTCCCCACCCCAGGGTTTTATAGGCCCAAAAGCCCCCCATGATATTGCCGGCCGCCAGCGCCACCATGGTCAGGGTGACCGGTCCCCATGAAACTTCCAGCCAGTCGTCATAATTCCGTTTGACCAGCGCCGCCAGGGCAATGACGCACGGCAGCGCCGCCGCGGCGTAGCCCAGGAAAATCACCGGAGGATGGATAACCATCCAGGAATCTTTCAGGAGCGGATTCAAGCCGGCCCCATCCGGCGGCACTATCGGGAGTTTTTCAAACGGCGAGAGAACAAGAACCATGATGCCCAAAAAGAGATTCACCAGCCCGTAGAAAACCATGGCCGGCGCCGTGTACTGCCGCCCCCGCAGTATAAGATAATAGCCCAAAAGACCCTGGATCAGAAGCCAAAGCAAATAAGTGCCGGGTTGGCCCGCCCAGAAACCCGACAGGCGATAGAAGAACGACAGATCAGACGACGAATAGTCGTACACGTACTTGAACGAGTAGTCACCGGCGAGGAAATAATAGGCCAGAAGAGCGCCGGCCAGCGCCACCAAACCGATAAAATAGCCATAGCTGACGCGAGCCAGGCTGAAAAACCGTGCGTTGCCGCGCGCCGCCAAGAAAAAGGCGATCGTGCTCACCAGCATGGCGGCAAACGCCAAAAGCATCAACAAACTGCCGATGTTCACCGATTAGGCCCCTCCGTCCAGTCCCTGATATTTGGAAGGGCATTTGACCAATATCTGATCGGCCATCAAGGCCCCGTTCTGATACCGCCCCTTGGCAACCACCGACGTGGCCTGTTCGAAATTCCCCGGCACGATCCCGGAGTAAATGATTTTCAAGCGCCGGCCGTTTTCCGGGTGCTCGAGATCGGTGATTTCGAACACCAGCCGGGAGCTGTCGGTATCGAAAACGACGGCGTTGAAGTCGATCTTGCCCATAACCTGTATGGTCCCGGCGCTGGTAGGAACGTCCTGCAGAGAGACGTATCTGATCGTCGTCGCCATGAACGAGCTGACGCCCCAGACGGCAAACGCAATAATGATAATAATGCCGACTATGTACTTCGCTTTCACTTCTTTTCCTCAAGCTTCTTCGTTTTGCGATCAAGCATTACCAGGTATACGAAAATACCGACCCAGATAATAAGGGTAACTGCCAGAACGGTATAATTCGAGGTCATCGCCATTACTCCTCAAATCCAGTGCGCTCAAGGCCGCAAATCCTCAGGCGCAACGTGTACATCCAGACGAACAGCCCCGTGAAAGCGGCCAGGGAGCAACCGAAGACCATGGCGGTCATCCCTGACATCGTAAACCGCCCGGAAGAATCTATGATCGAATCCGACGGGTGCAGCGAGGGCAGCACGCGTGGAATCACGAACACCAAAAACGGCACCGCCAGAAAAGCGAAAACGGCGTAGACCGCCGCCAGCCGCGCCCGGCGCTGGTAACCGGACACCGCCGATCGAAGCGCGAAATACGCGCCGTAGATCAAAAGCAAAATCAAAATCGATGTTTGCCGGGGATCCCAGTTCCAGAACGACTGCCAGGTCACTTTGGCAAAGACCGACCCTGTCACGGTGGCGAGAACGGAAAACAGTAACCCCAGGGCGGCCGAAACCCGCGCCCGGTCATCGTCGACCGGCTGCCTTTTCCTCAGGTACCTGATCGAGGCCGCCATAGAGACAACGTATGCCAGCACCGCCACCCATGCCTGGGGGATATGAAAATAGAAGATCCGGCTGGCGTCACCGATGGCCTGCTGCGGCGCCGGGAACACGAACGCGGCAATAATCGTCCATGTCATGACGATAAAAAGAAGCGCTTTCAAAATCATCGACGCCATTTCCTTGTCCCGATAAAGGAGTCAGAACACGTTTGCGGGGTCGGTATATTCACCCCGGAGGTCCCATCGCCTGACCTTACCCTTCCCATACGTATTCAAACAGCATGATGCTGGCGGTAATCATCACCACTCCGTAACTGACCAGAAGCTGAAGTTCGGATGACGCCCCCCCCAATCCGCCCCCGGATTCGGAAAAGGCTTTGGTCGTGGCGCTGATCAGTCCGATTAAGAGCGGCAGCAGGATTGGAAAGGACAAGACGGCAAAAAGCGCCCCCTTGACACTGGCTTTGGAGATAATTGCGGCGATGATCGTCGTTGCTCCCGCCAATCCAACCGTCCCCAGTATGAGAAGGATTATAAACAGCGCCGGATCAGTTAGCACGGCGTCGGTCAGGGTCAGGAACAAGGGGGCTATGGCAATCTGTAACAATATCAACAACAATAAGTTATAGCCAAGCTTGCCGAGGTACACCGGGGTCGCGTCCGCCGTCAACTTTAATATGGTGGAGGTTTTTGACTCTTCCTCCCGGACAAACACATGCGCCAACCCGGACATCGCCGAGAAAAAGATGATCACCCAGTATAGGGCGGCGTAAACCTCCGGCGGCAAATTTTTCTGCCCCACCGAAAACGACACTACCGTCAGGGTCGTAATGCCGAAAAGCAAAATCGCATTTATGGCGTACCGCGTCCTGAATTCACACAGGACGTCCTTGCGCAGCACCGCGAGGGACCTATCCGCCAATCCGGTACTGTTGCTCGGCAAAACCGTACTCCTCTTTCTCGTTGGTGGCGATGATCAGAATACCGTTCTCTTTTTGACGGGCAACGATGCCGGAGACGACCATCTTCCCGTCCTTGTCGAGATTGGTCGACGGCTCATCCAGCAGAAGGAAAACCGGGTCATTGAGAAGCGCCACGGCATATTTCAGCCGCTGTTTCATCCCCGATGAATACGCCGAATAATAATCGTTCCCTCTGCCCCCTATCCCGACCATCTCAAGAATCCGTCCGATCAGGCCATCGTCGATTGCGATACCCCGCATGGTCGCAAAAAAGCGGAGGTTTTCGGCGGCCGTCAGCGCATCGTACAGGGCCAATTCCGGCCCGATATACGACAGCCGGCGGCGAACGTCGGCCCGGTCAAGCGGCTTGTCCCCGGACAAAAACGTAATCGTTCCCCGGCTGGGCTCGATCAGGCCGGCCAGGATGCGAAGCAGAGTCGTTTTCCCCGAACCATTCGGCCCCAGGATAGCCAGAGAGTCCCCCGTTGACAGCGAGAATGAGACGTCCTCAAGCGCTTTCCGACGCCCGAAAAACATGAAAAGATGATCAACCGTCAGCGAATGTTTCATTCTTGATGACTGCTCCAAGTTTCGGAAGAATAATGAGATAGCGGAATCGGAAGTCAAGAAAAATCTACCCCAAGGCCAGCCGGCATATGACCACCACCCCATTTCGGCAGCACCTCACCGGAATTAGCCATCGCGCGCTTATGTTGGCGCAAACCAACTTGTTTTTTTTATTGGCAATTGACATTTTACTGATGTATCCGTCAAGGAATTGGTATACAGTCAGAACCAGAGGGATCCAATGAAGGCAAAATCGCTTGTGATCAGAGTCTCTCTCATAGGCGCCGTCGCGCTCTGGGTGTCGCTATTGATTGCGTATACAGCCCCTCTCGCCGCGCCAGGCAACCAGGCGAAATCGTCAGACTATGATACCAGAGAAAGCGAGGTCGCCGAATCGCCCTGGAACTTCGCCTTCCGCCTCGGCGTCGGGTCGACCTGGCCGTTTAGTGATTCTCACAACCTCCTACGCATAGCGCCGGCATTCGGAGGCGACATAACCGCGTCACTCGGCCGCGGATACGGCGTGCGCTTCACCCTCGGCCGATTGGGTCTGCGCGCGGACAAGGGCATGCCGACGGCATCCCCCGCCCCGCCACCTATCGATTCATCGCGATTCTTTGTGGGGCAGACGTTTGACTTGACCGCCATGCGTTACTTCATATCCCTCGAATACACCCCCAGCCGAAGCCGCCTTTTCCCCGGCGCTTCCTTTTTCACGATATTCGCCGGCGCCGGGGCCATCTCGCATTTCGCCGAACATCAGGCTACCTTTCGTGACACCTCCGGACACATATCGCGCATCGGTGCCGACACCGTCATCACTAAGTTCGCCGTCACTTTCGGCGGTAATATCACCGTCATGGCCACACGTTCAATCGGGGTTGACTTGGCCGCCCAAAGCGATCTCATCTTCGCTAGAGATGGTGATGAATGCACCGACTGTGTCAACGTGTTTCGTCACCTTTATGGATACGTTGGTGTTCTGGAATTGCGCCTGGGGATAATTCTTCTTCTTTGATGGGACGAATCGGATTATTGAGCGACGCCGGTCACTCGAGGGCGCGGATGATCTTGATGATGTCGTAGGGTTCCTGTGCGTCCATCAATTGTCGCGAGAAACTGTCGAAACTGACCAGCTCGGAGACCGCCTTGAAGACTCTGAGGTAAAGCGAATCATCGTACGGCGGGGCGGCCATAATGAAGAAGAAGTGGACCGGTTTCTGGTCCATCGCGTCGTAGTCGTACCCCTCGCGGCTGCGCCCGAAGGCGATGAGGAATTCCCTGGCCTGCATCGAGCGAATATGCGGGATGGCGAACCCCTTCCCGATGCCGGTTGAGGCCTTTTTTTCGCGATTCATGAAATCCAACAGCAGTTTTTTGCGGTTGCCGATTCTCCCGGTGGGATCGAGCACGTCCAGAAGCTCGGCCAAAAGCAACTCTTTAGCGTCGAGAATCCACTTTTTCCGGATGCCATTTTCCGGCGGCTCGGGTATCCGGGTCGTCATCTCGAGCTTGATCAGCTCCGGGTCCATATGTCGCGATATATTGAATCCCATTGTACTCTTTATCGGTCGCACGCGCCGAAATTTGAGAGACTATATACACAATTACGCACGTCGTCAAGCCGCATGCGGGAATTAATATCGGGCAGATGATTCCGAGGTTGTCTCATAAGCATTATTTTCACGGTTCGGGCAGGTCCTGATCCGGCGAAGCCGGATTGTGACCTGCCCGTAATTGTTTGTCTGATCGTCGGGTCACACCGCCACTTCGCGTCGGCAAGACCCGACGAAACGACAAGAATCAACTTATGGAACAGCCTCATTCCTTTACGCCCGCGTCGCACTTGACTTTGTCCCCGATATTAGATATTATGGTCGGCCAACCGGAACGATCGGCCTCGGTAAGCCCGGTAAATCTTTGCGCCGATCGTCCGAACCTTTATAAAGAAAAGGCCGGCAATGGCTCAGACCGGCCCGGGAGATGATTTTTTGGCGCCTTTTGCTGAATTCAAACGAACCGTCACATGCGGCGAACTGACCCCCGCCGACGTCGGCCGCAGGGTCACACTCAACGGCTGGGTGCAGGAATACCGCAACCTTGGCGGGCTGCTGTTCATCGACTTGCGCGACCGGTACGGAATCACCCAGGTGGTCTTCCGTCCCGAGGGTGTTTCGGAAGAAACGATGCGACAGGCGGCCTTGTGCCGCCACGAATACGTCATCGCCGTCAAAGGCGAGGTCAAAACGCGCCCCGAGGGAACCATAAATCCCAAACTGAAAACCGGCGGGATCGAGGTCGAATGCGACCGGATCGAGATTCTATCCCGGTCGGAAACGCCCCCGTTCGAGATCACCGATGTGACCAACGCGCGCGAAGAGTTGCGCCTCGAATATCGCTACCTGGACCTTCGCCGCAATCCCCTCCGGGAAAAAATCCGCATCCGGCACGAGGCGACCATCGCGGTCAGGGAGTATCTGGTCCGTGAGGGTTTCTACGAGATCGAAACGCCCCTGTTGATCCGTTCCACCCCGGAAGGCGCGCGCGATTATGTCGTCCCCAGCCGGGTTCACCCGGGGAAATTCTACGCCCTGCCGCAGTCCCCTCAGCTGCTGAAGCAGATCTTGATGATCTCGGGTTTTGACAAATATTTTCAGATCGCCCGTTGTCTCCGCGATGAGGATTTGCGCGCCGATCGCCAACCGGAACACACCCAAATCGACATGGAAATGTCGTTTGTCACGCAGGACGATATCTTCCGCGTCGCCGAGGGGATGTTTGCGCATCTCTGGAAAAAAGTCCTGGGGATCGACATCCCGACTCCTTTTCCCCGGTACAGCTACGAAGAAATCATGAACCGGTGGGGGATCGACAAACCCGACCTGCGGTTCGGCATGGAGATATTCGATTTGGCCGACGAGGTCGCCGGCTGCGGGTTCAACGTCTTTACCTCAACCTTGGCCGCGGGCGGCCGGATAAAAGGCTTTACTTACAAGGGTGGCTCCGGGCTGTCGCGCAAGCAGTTGGGCGACCTGGAAAATATGGCCCGCGAATTGGGCGCCGGCGGTCTGGCGTATATCCTCCGCACCGAAGCGGAGGACAAAAGCGCTATCATGAAATTCATCGGAGCGGCCGTGGCGCAAAAAATCTGCGCCAAAGCCGACGCCCAACGCGGCGACGCCGTCTTGATCATTGCCGACAAGCCCCTGAAGACCGAAACCATCCTCGGGCAACTGCGCCTGCACCTCGGCCGAACCGGCAACGTCATTGATCG
>Ga0315277_10008834_pt1 | contig 12911 bp, 8 predicted proteins | sample YL17G05_15_MG_FD_203695 | JGI IMG/M metagenome (GOLD analysis project Ga0315277, IMG submission 203695) | Sediment microbial communities from Yellowstone Lake, YNP, Wyoming, USA - YL17G05_15 | ecosystem: Environmental > Aquatic > Freshwater > Lake > Sediment | place: USA: Wyoming | collected...
GAATTCCGCGGGCATCCTCCGGCTTTTCCGTTGCTCCGGGACGAGAATGGCGCAACGCGAAGCGTTGGCCCCCGGGCGTTAGCGCGTGTTGCCACCTCTGTGTTCTCTGTGTCTCTGTGGTTCAAAAACGGTGGCACTCAAACAGGGAAGTTTCCGGGGAGGGCGCAAAAAGCGGAGTTGTTTCTCCGCGCTCTCCACAGTGAGCTTTTGCTTTTTTCGACTCCGCTATCTATTTTTTTTATATTGTTGTAGCATGCAACTATATGGTTTCTGTCGCGAAACCCCTGATCCGGTGACAACGCGCGGAATGTAGGGGCGACCAGTCGCCGCACTCCAAAGCCGCTGCGCGGCCGCCCAAAGGGGATAGATTGAGGATCGCTGGAATGGGGACTATCTTAAAGCTTCTATTATGCGTTGCCGTTGCGGCGCTCGCGCTCTTCCAGCTCAGCTTCACGCAGAAGCCCGTATTTCAGGATTCTCAGGCGCCCATGGAAAGAAGGGTCGATGACCTGCTGGGGCGCATGACGCTGGAAGAGAAGGTTTCCCAGCTCATGAATGACTCGCCGGCCATTGAGAGGCTGGGGATTCCGGCCTACAACTGGTGGAACGAGTGCCTGCACGGCGTCGCCCGCGCAGGCCGCGCCACGGTTTTCCCGCAGGCAATCGGCCTGGCAGCCGCCTGGGATGCGGACCTCATGCTGCGCGTGGCCGCCGCGATCTCCGACGAGGCGCGCGCCAAACATCATGAGTTTGTCCGGCGCGGCAAGCGGAGCATTTACCAGGGGCTGACGTTCTGGACTCCCAATATCAACCTGTTTCGCGATCCGCGCTGGGGGCGCGGCATGGAAACCTACGGCGAGGATCCTTTTCTCACGGGCCGCCTGGCCGTGGCCTTCATCCGTGGTCTGCAGGGGGACGATCCGAAGTACCTGAAGGCGATTGCCACTGCGAAGCACTACGCCGTGCATAGCGGCCCGGAATCCCTGCGCCACAGCTTCGATGCGATTGTGGACGCTCGGGATCTGGAGGACACTTATCTGCCGCAATTCGAAGCCGCCGTAAGGGAAGGGGGCGCCTGGTCGGTCATGTGCGCCTACAACCGCGTCAACGGCCTGCCCGCATGTGCCAGTCCGCCGCTTCTGGAGAACTATCTGCGGAAGCAATGGGGATTTCAGGGATATGTGGTTTCCGATTGCGGCGCCATCCGGGACATTTACCAGGCGCACAAGTTTGCCGCCGCGGCGCCCGAGGGAGCCGCGCAAGCGGTGAAGGCAGGAACCGACCTGAATTGCGGGATCGAGTACGAGAACCTCCTGCCCGCGGTGAGCAGCGGCCTGCTCTCGTTTGCCGACATCGATCAGGCAGTGCGGCGCCTGCTGCTTGCCCGGTTCAAACTCGGCATGTTCGATCCTCCCGGGATGGTCAGGTACGCGCGGACTCCCTATGGCGTGAACGACAGTCCGGCCCATCGCGAACTGGCACTTGAGGCGGCGCGCAAATCAATCGTGTTGCTGAAAAACGACAACCGGATCCTGCCGCTGAGCAAGTCGCTGAAGACCCTTGCGGTCATCGGGCCGAACGCGGATGATGCTCAGGTCCTGCTCGGCAATTATTCCGGCGATCCCGGCGCGCCGATCACGCCGCTTGAGGGCATCCGGCGCAAGGTCGGCTCGGGGACGCGCGTGCTGTATGCGCGCGGCAGCGAACTTGCCGCCAACGTCCCCTCTTTCGAGGTGATTCCCACCGAGGCGTTGTTCACTGCCAGCGGCGCCGATCGTAAGCATGGCCTCAAAGGCGAATATTTCGGTGTCGGCAACTTCGACGGCCAGGCGCACCGGGCGCGCGAGCTGACGGCGCCGAATTCAGGCAAGCGGGTCGGGGCAATCCCGAGCAACCCGGCGCCGCTTTTCACCCGCATCGATCCAGTGATTGATTTCCAGTGGTGGGACGGGGCGCCGCGGCAGGACATGAATGATGACGATTTCGGAGTGCGCTGGACTGGATTTCTTTCAGCGCCCACTACCGGGGCCTATCAGGTGGGCGCCATCGGGATGAACGCCTTCGAGCTCTACCTGGACGGCAAATTGATCGTTCAATTCAACGGCATCCACGATCGCGCATATCGCGCGGCGGCCGTCGTGCTGCAGGCGGGGCGGCTTTACCCGGTCTCGCTCAATTTCCACGAATACGTGAACGACGCAAGCATTCGACTGGTCTGGGCGCGCCCGGGCGGCCCCTCCGTGCAGGAAGCCATCGATGCGGCCCGGCAGGCCGATGCCGTCGTGCTGGTGCTCGGGCTTTCGTCAAGGCTGGAAGGCGAGGAGATGCGCGTTCCGGTCGAGGGATTCGAGGGGGGCGATCGCGTGCAGCTCGGATTGCCCCGCGTGCAGGAAGAGCTCCTGGTGAAACTGGCTGAGTCGGGCAAGCCAACGGTGCTGGTTCTCCTCAACGGCAGCGCGCTTGCGGTCCATTGGGCCCGCGATCATATGCCGGCGATCGTGGAGGCCTGGTACCCGGGCCAGGCCGGCGGCGCGGCCCTGGCGGATGTGCTGTTCGGCGACTACAATCCGGCGGGCAGGCTGCCGGTGACTTTCTATAAGTCCGCGGATCAGCTGCCGCCGTTCGGTGATTATGCAATGAAGGGCAGGACCTATCGATACTTCGAAGGCGAGCCGCTGTTCCCGTTTGGATATGGCCTCAGCTATACGAGCTTCGCCTATCGCAACCTGGACCTGCCGGAGCAGGCGAAGATCGGCGACACGGTCAGAGTCTCGGTCGAGGTGGAAAACACCGGAAAAGTGGCCGGCGAAGAAGTCGTCCAGATCTACGTGAGCAACACGGAGGCTTCGCGCCCGGCCCCCATTCGCGCGCTTGCGGGCTTCCAGCGTGTTTTCCTGCGGCCGAAGGAGCGCAAAAAAGTCACGTTCACGCTGCAGCCCCGGCAATTCACGGCCATCAGCGTCAACGGCAAACGAATCCAGCAGCCGGATCTCTTCGAGATTTCCGCAGGAGGAAATCAACCGGGCTCAAACGTCAAAGGCACAATCACCGGCAAGCTCGTGATCCGGTAGGAACCGTACAATCGTCACGCGCGCCGGTTAGAGAAGCAACGGGCCAGGCCGGCCGCACAGGGAGCGCGAGCGCCTCGCTCGCACATGTGATTCTTGCGGGCGGGACGCCCAAAGCCGGATAGTTTTTGCGCAACCACGATGATGACGGGTCAGAGCATGGCGCCGAAGGCGCCTTTGGAGTGCGGCGCCCCGGCGCCGCGTTGTCGATCCAAGTGCTGCCGCAATGGGGCGGCGTGCCGCCCGGGACGTCCATGGTTTGCATGCTGTTACGTTGCGCTCTCGGCCGACGGCAAGTTGAAAATGGCGGCAGGCCGCCAGTTCCAGGGTCGCCTGCGGCCTAGGAAAGCGGCGCCGGGGCGCCGCACTCCAAAGCGCCCTTCGGGCGCTGATTATATCGGTCCGGAGTAAAAACCATGCAGCGTTGGGCGGGACTCCCGCGCTCCATGGTCCCCAAAATTCGGAGGTATGCATGCAAAAGGAAACATCCAGACTCTCCATTGGTGAAAAGGTCGGTTACAGTCTCGGCGACAGCGCCGCCAATTTCATCTTCCAGACGATGGTCGTCCTGCAGCTGAGTTTTTATACAGACACCTTCGGCATCTCCGCTGCGGCCGCGGGAACGCTCCTGCTCGTCGCGCGCTTCTGGGATGCAATCTTCGATCCCATCATGGGAGTGATCGCCGACCGCACCAACACCCGCTGGGGCAAATTCCGGCCGTGGATTCTCTGGACCGCGGTTCCCTTCGGCATCATGGGATTTCTTGCCTTTTCCACGCCCGGTTTCAGCCCGGCGGGAAAACTCATTTACGCCTATGTCACCTACATCCTCCTGATGACGGTCTATTCGGCGAACAACCTTCCTTACTCCGCGCTGAGCGGCGTCATGACCGGCGACGTCGTCGAACGCACCAGCCTGTCCTCTTACCGCTTCATTTTCGCCATGCTGGCCGCGGTGGCGATTCAAGGGCTGGCTTTGCCGATGGTGAAATACTTCGGTCAGGGGGACAGCGCCAAGGGTTACCAGTGGACCATGGGGATCTTCTGCACGCTCGCGGTGCTGTTTTTTGTCATTACCTTCCTGTCTGCAAAGGAGCGCGTCAAGCCCGATCCCGCCCAGAAGAGCTCGGTCGGGCAGGACTTCAAAGATCTTCTGCGCAACGGACCTTGGATCACCCTGTTCCTGCTGACCATCGTCATATTTATCACGCTCGCCATGCGGGGCGGGGACATTCTCTACTATTTCAAATATTACGCCGACAAGGGCGCGATGCTCTCGCTGCTGCAGGCTATTGGCATGGCGCCGGCGGCGCAGGATGCCGACTCGATCGTAGGGACGACCTTCAGCCTGTTCAACGTCTGCGGCCTGGTGACGACGCTCATAGGCATCATGTTTTCCAAAATGCTGGCGGTGCGGTTCGGCAAGCGGAATGTGTTTATTGTGGGTCTGGGATTGACGACCGTTTTCTGGGCGATGTTCATCCTGATACCGCCAGCAGGCGTTCTGACTGCCTTCATCGTTCAAGCGCTCTCGCAGCTCGCCTACGGGGTCACCGTCCCGCTGCTCTGGGCCATGATGGGGGACGTGGCCGACTATGCGGAATGGAAGACGGGGCGGCGGGCAACGGGAGTCGTCTTTGCGGCGATCGTGTTCGGCCTGAAAGCCGGGCTGGGCTTCGGCGGCGCCATCGGCGGATGGCTGCTGGCTCACTATGGCTATGTCCCGAACGTGGAACAGAACGCGCAGGCCCTGATGGGGATCCGCCTGACGGCGAGCATCTTTCCAGCGATTCCCTTTGCCGTCGGCGTCGTGCTCCTTTTCTTCTACACCATCAACCGGGAGATGGAATTCGCCATTCAGGACGAACTCGCCGCCCGGCGAAAACAGTACGCAAAATCGTAATTACGCGTTGTGCATTGGGAGACTTGGATTGCAGACACAAGCTGAAGGAGTCAGGAGCCAGGAGCCAGGAGTCAGGAGTCAGGAGCCAGAATAAAAGCCAGACTGCGGATGCAAGCGAGCCGCGAAGCCCGTTTGGAGTGCGGCGACTCGTCGCCGCTTTTCGCTCAATCTGCTGCCGCACAAGGCGGCTTGCCGCCCGGAATTCCAGGGTCCGAATCCCGGCTGCGTTGTAACTGTTTAGCCAGTTGTCCAAGAGTATGTCAGATGAAAATCGGCCAACTGAAGTTTGAACCGCAAAGATCGCAAAGACCTCAAAGAATCTGTTGCTTAGTACACGATTCCATAAATACGGTGACGTATTTCTTGGGACGCAGAAGAACGCTGGCAAACGCGCCCGTGCGCGTATGCACGCCGCTTGCACGGAAATCCCATAGCAGCGTCCGAAGGCGGTGTTTTTTTTCCGCGTCCTGGAAATATGTCATCATATTTACGGAATTGTGTACTTAGCGGTCTTCGAGGTCTTTGTGGTTCTCTTTTCAAGGCATGCTAAACAGTCGCGCTGCGTTTATAGGCAACTTGTGGCAAATAGGCGACCCCAACTCCACTGGTTTATTGCCAACCGCAAGACTGGCCGGGATTGGCCTGATGAGGTTTTGGTTTTCTCCTGACTCCTGGCTCCTGACTCCTTTTTTTGGGGGGATACGATGAAAACAAGGAAGACTGTGAAAAGGACGGCGGCCTACTTGAATCCAAGGCTTCCGGTCGAGCGGCGGGTGAAGGATCTGCTGGCGCGTATGACGCTCAGGGAAAAGGCGGCCCAGATGCTTTGCATTTGGCAGCAGAAGGGGAGCGCTCTGGTCGATGAAAAGGGGAATTTTGATTTCCGGAAGGCCCAAAAGCGCTTCCAAGCCGGCAATGGCCTGGGCCAGGTGGGGCGGCCGAGCGACGCCGGCGGCGGGCTCGATGCGCGTGAAATGGCGGAGCTGACCAACACCATTCAGAGATTCTTCATCGAAAACAGCCGCCTCGGCATTCCGGTGATTTTTCACGAAGAATGCCTTCACGGCCATGCCGCTGTCGATGCGACCAGTTTTTCGCAACCGATCGGCCTGGGTGCAACCTTCGATCCGGAACTGGTCCGGCGCCTATATGAGATGACTGCCGAAGAAGCCCGGTGCCGCGGCACGCACCAGGCGCTTACGCCGGTAGTGGACGTCGCGCGCGAGCCGCGCTGGGGACGGGTGGAAGAGACGTTCGGCGAGGATCCCTGGCTCGTGTCCCGCATGGCGATTGCCGCGGTGCGTGGTTTTCAGGACGACGCGAAATTTCAGGACAAGAAACATGTCATTGCCACGCTGAAGCATTTCGCCGCGCACGGCCAGCCGGAATCCGGCACCAACTGTGCACCCGTGAACGTCTCGGAACGCATTCTGCGGGAGGTTTTCCTTTTCACTTTCAAAGAGGCCATTGAGAAAGGCGGCGCCATCAGCGTCATGGCCTCCTATAACGAAATTGACGGCGTCCCGTCGCACGCAAACAAGTGGCTGCTCGGCGACCTCCTGCGCAAGGAGTGGGGATTCAAGGGTTTTGTTGTGTCTGATTACTTTGCCGTCCGCGAACTGCATGAACGGCCGGAGCTGTTCGGCAATCACCTCGCGCGGGACGGCAAACAGGCCGCGGAGCTGGCAGTCAAAGCCGGTGTGAATATCGAGTTGCCCGACCCGGACTGCTACGTCCACCTGGTCGAACTGGTGCGCAGGGGGATCCTCAAGGAATCGCGCCTGGACGCACTGATTGCGCCCATGCTCGCCTGGAAATTCAAACTGGGACTGTTCGACGATCCCTATGTGGATCCGGAGGCCGCCGGGAGGATCGTCGGCTGCGATGCGCACCGTGAGCTGGCCTTGCAGGCTGCGCTCGAGACCATCACGCTTCTCAAGAACGAAGGCGGCATTGCCCCGCTGGACCCTGGCAAGATCAAGAAACTCGCAGTGATCGGGCCTAACGCCGACCGTCCGTTGCTGGGCGGCTACAGCGGCAGGCCAAAGCATTGCTCCACCGTACTTCAGGGGATCCGTGACCGGCTTGGTGATTCCGTCGAAATCCATTACCACGAGGGATGCAAGATCACCATCGGAGGAAGCTGGCAGCAGGATGAGGTCATCCCGTCGAATCCGGAAGAAGATCGCGGAAGCATCGCGGCGGCGGTCGAGGCCGCCGGGCAAGCAGATGCGGTCATCCTGGCCATCGGCGGCAATGAGCAGACTTCACGCGAAGCCTGGGCGCTGAACCATCTGGGGGACCGCGCATCGCTCGACATGGTCGGCCTGCAGGACGAGCTCGTCGATGCGGTCGCGGCAACCGGAAAACCGGTGATTGCGCTCCTCTTTAACGGGCGGCCGATTTCCATCCGCAAGCTGGCGCAGAAAGTGCCGGTGATCTTCGAGTGCTGGTATCTCGGCCAGGAAACCGGCCGGGCCGTGGCCGCGGTGTTGTGCGGCGACGCCAATCCCGGCGGCAAGCTGCCGATCACCATCCCCCGATCCGTCGGCCACATCCCTGCGTATTACAACTACAAACCGGCGGCCCGGCGCGGCTACCTCTTTGACGACGTCAGCCCGCTGTTTCCTTTCGGATTCGGCCTGAGTTATACGAAATTTCAATTCGGCGAGCCGCGTCTCAAAAAGGCGGTCATCCGCAAAAACGAAGCCACGTCGGTATTGGTGGAGGTCGCCAATATCGGCAATAGCGCCGGCGACGAAGTGGTCCAGATGTATATCCGTGACAGGGTCAGCTCCGTCACCCGGCCGGTGAAGGAGCTCAAGGGATTCGCGCGCATCCGGCTCGAGGCCGGCGAAAAAAAGACGGTGACGCTGGACATCAAGCCGGAACACCTTGCTTTTTATGACATCAACATGAAATATGTGGTCGAGCCCGGCGAGTTTGAAATCATGACCGGCAATTCGTCCCGTGACGATGACCTGCAGAAGGTCCTCTTGCGCGTCAAGGCTTGAAGGATCAGAGCCTGGCGCCGGCGGTGCGTTTGGAGTGAGGCGACTGGTCGCCGCTAGCGGCCATTGGCGCGGATTATTCATGAAGAGCCGACCCGATGTGTGCAAAGCCAACGGAGCCGCGACCGTAAGGGAGCGGATCGCAGCGTGCGAATACCACAGAATGTAAGATTGGCAGCCAATCCGCTCCCTGTTAATCTGCCGCGGCACCGGGCGGCTTGCCGCCCTTCGATATCGAGACGCCTCAGGGCACGGCCGGAAGTCGGTTTGTGGTATTTCAGGCAGCAAGCTGCCTGGTCTTGCCAGTATGCCGATCTCCAGAGCGGCGACCAGTCGCCGCACTCCAAAGGCGCCGTCGGCGCCATAACTATGCGGCATCGGGAGTCCCGCCCGCGCTTCAATGTCGGCAGGAGAGGTATGAAGCTCAAAAAAAGATTGCTCGTGACTTGCTGTATTTGTTTCCTGGTTGGATATGTGATGGTTCTGGCCCTTCCCAACCTGTTTGGCCGGCAATCAACGCCGGTTTCGAATGCGGCACAGGCGAACACCGGCGGTCTGCCGCAACCGATGAACTGGACCACAACCGAGGACCATAAGAACATGATGGAGCAGCTGGGAATCAAGGCGCTCCGCCCCGGCCCCAGCGGCAACGAGAGCGCGCCCAATCCTGCCAACTACGACGAGTCCCTGGCTAATCCTTACCCCAACCTGCCGGAAGTCCTGACGCTCAAAAACGGCAAGAGGGTCACGGCGGCGGAAGTATGGTGGAAGCAGCGCCGCCCGGAGATCGTCGAGGATTTCGAGCGCGAGGTAGTCGGCCGGATTCCCAAGAGCGTTCCCAAAGTGACGTGGACTGCGACCAGCACAGTGAACGCGATGGTAGGTTCCCGTGCAGTGATCGGGAAACAGTTTGTCGGGCATGTGGACAACACGTCGTACCCGCTGATCAATGTCGATATTCAGATGACCCTGGTGACGCCGGCTGATGCCGCACGTCCGGTTCCGGTCATGATGATGTTCGGCCGCGGCGCACTGCCGCAGGCCGCGGGAGAGGCGGCGCCCGCCGCGCGCGGCGGCTTCATTGCTCCAGCAGGCGGCGATCCGCCCGCCACCCAGCAGCTGATTGCCGGCGGCTTGGGTTACGCAACCATCAACCCTGCCAGCATTCAGGCCGACAACGGCGCGGGCCTGACGAAGGGAATCATCGGGCTGGTCAACAAGGGCCAGCCGCGCAAGCCGGACGACTGGGGCGCATTGCGGGCCTGGGCATGGGGCGCCTCCCGCGGACTGGATTATCTGGAAACGGATAAGGCCGTGGACGCCAAACATGTCGGGATCGAGGGTGTGTCGCGCTATGGCAAGGCGGCCCTGGTGACGATGGCATTCGACACCCGCTTCGCGGTGGTTCTCGTCGGCTCATCCGGCGAGGGGGGCGCCAAACTGCACCGCCGCAATTGGGGGGAAGCGGTAGAGAACCTCACGGGGTCCGGAGAATATCACTGGATGGCCGGCAACTTCCTGAAGTACGGCGCCTCTGAGGCTGTTTTCGGCAGCAAGAACGCCGGCGACCTGCCCGTGGATGCCCATGAACTGATCGCCTTGTGCGCGCCCCGTTTGACCTTCATCAGTTACGGCGTGCCGGAGAAAGGCGACTCGAAATGGCTCGACCAACAGGGCAGCTTCATGGCGGCGGTCGCGGCCGGGCCGGTTTTCAGGCTTTTAGGCGCCAAAGATCTCGGCACTTCGGACGACTATCGCATCGAAAGGATGCCGCCGGTCAATACGGGCCTGCTTGAGGGCCAGCTCGCCTGGCGCCAGCATGACGGCGGGCATACCGACGGACCCAACTGGAAATATTTCATTGCCTGGGCCGGCAAGTTCTTCAGCAGCGCGGCGGCATCCTCGATGCCGATTCCGGCCGATCAGGCCGTTGCCCGGTCCGACCAGAACTCTCTTGCCGCTCATGCCCAACTGTTGGAGAAGGCGAGGACCGGCCGGATCGACGTCTATTTCGAGGGCGACTCCATCGTTCGCCGCTGGGGAGCTACCGACTATCCGGAATTGCTCGCCAACTGGAAGCAGAACTTTTTCGGCTGGAATGCGGCCGACTTCGGATGGGGCGCCGATACCACGCAAAACATCCTATGGCGGCTCAATAATGGAGAGCTGGATGGAGTCAACCCGAAAATCATTGTCCTGCTCGCCGGCACCAACAACGTCGGGAATACAAATCCTTCCGCGGGCGATGACGGCATAGTAGCGGATGTTACCAAGGGACTTCAGGCGATCCTGCAAGTTATGCGGACCAAAGCCCCCAACGCGACAATCATTTTGATGGGCATTTTCCCACGCAACGACAACATGGCCGTGATGCCGGCGATCAACCGGATCAACCGCAACCTGGCCAGGCTGGCCGACGGTAAAAAGATCCGTTATCTGAACATCAATAACAGACTGGCGGATCGGAAAGGCAAGCTGTTCGACGGCATGATGAACGATCGCGACAAGCTCCACCCCACACCCAAGGGCTACCAGGTCTGGGCGGATGCCTTGAAGCCGATCCTGACCAGATTACTCGGCCCGCCCGGAAAAGAGGACCACGCCCCGCCCCCGACCGGCGATCCCAGCGCCCGGCGCTGAACAAACGGGAACCAAAGGATCTCAAGCACGCTCCTTGGATATCCTGGCGCTGAATTCTCCGGGCGTGACAGCGGGCACTGGCGAGTTAAGGTTATTACTTTGCTGCTGATTGCTTGGAGGCGAGATATCCTTTGCGCGCGCGGACCTTGAGGCCCGGGCGGCCGACTTCCACGCGAATGCTCCGGAAGGATCCGTCGCGCCGCTGGTTGCCGGGATAGTAGCAGAGCGTGTACTGGTGGCGCAGTTCGTCGGCGATGCCGGCGAAAACCGCCTTGAGGTTGCTGCCTTCCTGGGCAAGATAAAGCCGCCCCCCGCTGACGCTCGTCAGGCGTTGCATATATTTGTCGGCGCGCGCGTATATCCCGCTGCTGTCCAGGACTTCATCGGGCATCAGGAACCATTGCGATATGCCTGATGGGATCTTGAGCCTGTTTTCCTGTTTTGTGTCGTACTGTACGCCATAGATAAGATCATTAGATTCTTCAACGCCGGCGAGGGTTCCGGCTTGATCCGCCAGGCGGCTGCGGGTATCCACCCCGTCCGTGATGAGCAGGGTGGCCTTACGCTCCTGCAGACTCCTGATCATAAATCCGAGTCTGCTGACGCCGATCATTTCACGGTTTAAGGATGTGCAGGTCCAGATCCTTGACCGATTTGAAGTGCCTGGCGTTACTGGTCGCCAGCGTTATGCCGTTTTCAACCGCAGTCGCAGCAACGATTGCGTCGCCGGCACGCATGCCGCTCGAGATGCCATACTCTTCTATATATACGAGTGCCCGATGTCCGATGTTTTCCGTCAAGGGAAGCAAAGTGAATCCGCAATCGGCCAGAAACCTTTTGGCCATCCTGTGCTGCTCTTTGTTTTTCGCGCACTGGAGCAATTCCATCAAGGTATGAACCGAGAGAAAGGGCTCCACCGTGCCGTCGATCAGTGCTGCGGCCTTGCGATTGCCGCGCTGCACCCAGATGAACACATCGGTATCAAAGATCATGGCGTCCGCTCCTGAGATCGTGCATGATGCCTTGCACTGATCCCTTCTCTTTTGCGCTCATCCCGAAAAACGGGTGATCGTGCACACGGGCGCGCTCTTTGCCATGCAGAGGCACGATCATCCCCTTGGGCTTCCCATGATACAAGACGATGATCGTTTCCCGGTTTTCCAAAGCCTTCAGGATATTCCGTGTCCTGTACCTCAAATCCAGAATCGACGCATGCATGCTGTTTCTCCTAAAAATGTCTATAATAATAGAGACATATTATCATCAGAAGGCCGTGGCGTCAAAAAGAGAAAATCGGTTACATGCTTATATCCGGTAAAAGCAATAGGCAGCACTGTCGCCCGAAATGCCGCGCAGGAATGCGGGATCAGTCGACGCCGCTTTTAGCCCGGCGTCGGAGAATTTCCAGCGCCGCAGTAGAAATCCGGGGAGAAATGCAAGGCCGGGAGCCTGCAGGATTTCAGTATCCTGCAAGTTGGTTTTCGTCTAGAATTCGCCGCTGGGTGGGTCTTCGCTTCAGAATTGACATCGGGACCTTACAAGAATCGGGAAGGAACGTATCCTGGATCAGCTGTGCTCAACAAAATGGCTGCTTGTCCAGCTTACTCTTGTTCTGCGGGTGGCTCGAATTTGTCATCCTGCTCAGTGCAGTCGTCGCAGGTACGCGTTCGCTTCCGCTGCAATGACGTGAGGCAGATATGAGAAAGATGCTGGCAGGTGCGGCCCTGGCGGGCGCTGTTGCGATATTTTCGTTTGCATTCTCCGGTTCCCTGCACTGTGATCCGCAGGAAATCGGGGACGGCTCTGCGCTGGCCGAAGGCGGTCAGGCGCTTCGGGCAGGATCATCATCCCAAGCCGGCCAGGCTTCGGGCGCAAAAACTCCCGAGACTAAGAAAGCGGCCGCTGCCTCCGGCTCGGAGTTCCGGGCAGAAGACGGCTTGTTCACCTGCCGCATGCCCGGCGGCTGGAAAGTTCGTCCCGCCAACATTGGAGGCACGACAGTCCAGGTGCTCGAACCGGAAAAGGGCGGCGATGAGCGCATTCTCGTCACCGCTGCTCCCTCCACCGCGAGCAGCCTGCAGGAACTGACGCAGCAGGCCATAGCGCTGGTGACCCAGCAACTCCTGCCCGGGAGCCGTGTCGCAGAGATGCCGAAATTCACCCAGCAGGGAGATTCGCAGGTCGCGGAGATCCGCTATATGGTGATGACCGGCGCAGGACAAGCTACGTGGTGGCATGGGCTCATGCTCAAGGACCGGATCGCACTCGGCGTGCTTGGAGGCGCCCGGC
>Ga0315277_10008835_pt1 | contig 12910 bp, 10 predicted proteins | sample YL17G05_15_MG_FD_203695 | JGI IMG/M metagenome (GOLD analysis project Ga0315277, IMG submission 203695) | Sediment microbial communities from Yellowstone Lake, YNP, Wyoming, USA - YL17G05_15 | ecosystem: Environmental > Aquatic > Freshwater > Lake > Sediment | place: USA: Wyoming | collected...
TTGCGCGAGTGGGCCGATGCGTTGTGGGTCATGGGTCTGCGCGCGGTCGAGGGCGACCTCGTCATGGACGGCTCGCATTTTGCCTCGGGTGAGGAACGGGCCAATGGATGGATCAAGGACTACGAAACGGCCGAGTATGCGCCGCGCACGAGCGCCATCGGGATCATGGGCAATCGCGTGACGGTGAGCATCCGTCCCACGGACAAAGTCGGTCGCGCGCCGGTTGTCTCGCTCATGCCGCCCAATTCCGTTGTGAAGATTGATAATCAGGCCGTGACGGGCCCTCGCCGCAGCGCCAATAGCATTTCGATCGAACGTGTAGGAAACGGTCCAGACCACCTCGTCGTGCGCGGCCGGATTCCCAGCGGCGGTCGGGAGGAAGCGCAGCGCGTGCCGCTCGAGCAGCCCGCTCTGGTTGCCGGTGAGGTTTTTCGGTCGGCTTTGCAAAAGAAAGGCATCGTGGTACGCGGCGTCGTTCGCGTGGCCAATGGCGATTCCGACACAAGTCCTGTTCAATGGGTGCGGGTTGCCGAGTATCAGTCGCCGCCGCTGCGTGAGATTCTGGCGGTGACCAACAAGCACAGCGACAACTACTGCGCCGAGCAACTGTTCCAGGCGGTCGTTTTCGCCGAGACGGGCCGCGCTTCGTATGCGGATGCGAAGAAGTTTGAGGAAGCGTTTCTCGCGCAGATCGGCGTTCTGCCCGACGCGGCGAATTTCGAGGACGGGTGCGGTCTGTCGCGGCTCAATCTCGTGTCGCCCCGCGCGGTTGTGCGGTTGCTCTGTTACATGGCCGCGCACAAGCATGGCCGCGAATTCATGGATTCGCTCGCGGTCGCCGGTCGCGACGGCACGCTCGCGGGACGCATGGGACGGCGGGCGTTGGGGCGCGTCCACGCCAAGACCGGCGCGCTTTCAATGGCCAGTTGCTTGTCGGGTTATGCCGAAACGCGCGCGGGTGTCATCGTTGCCTTTTCGATTCTTGCGAATGAACGCGGCGGACGAATCTCCGAGGCCACCGCTGTTCAGGACCGCATTTGCGAAGCGCTGGTGAACACGAGCTTCTGATCGTCGTGGCCGAATGCGCCCGCGATTGGGTCACGTGAGCAATATCCTGTCATCACGAGAACGAGTCTTGGCGGCCATCGCGCGCGAGACGCCCGACAGGGTCCCGCGCGACTTCTGGGTGGAACCGCCGACGCTCAATCGCCTATTCCAGTATCTCAGCCATTCCGACGAAGAACGCCTGTTGCGCGAACTGTCCATAGACATGCGCCATCTCAATGCGTTGACCCCACCCGACCGCGAAATCGGCGGCGGCGTGTACCAGAACTTCTGGGGCGAACGATTTGTCTATCGTCCAACGCCCTGGGGGCCGATGCGCGAGGATGTCAAAGGCGCGCTGGCCGATGCGAAGAGTCTGGCGGAGCTCGAAGCGTTTCCGTGGCCAACCGTAGATTGCTTCGACTACTCCAAGCTGAAAGAAGAATGTCGCCGCTATGAGCCATATGCTCTAATCTACGGATTTGCTGATGTGTGGCAGCGTCCTGCCCTGGTGCGAGGTTGGGAGGGAATGTTCCTCGACATGGTGGAGCGGCCCGAGTGGGTGCATTTCCTCTGTCGCAGGTTCACCGATTTCTATCTCGAAGACTACAGGCGAGCGGCGGAAACCAGCGGCGGGCGAATAGATCTGTTTCTGCTTATCAGCGATCTGGGGAGCCAGAACGGCCCGCTGATTTCCTTAGCGATGTTTCGCACATTTGTCGCGCCCTATCTTCGTGAAATGATCGAACGGATTCATAGTCTCGGAGCGCGAGTGATGTTCCACAGCTGCGGCGACATGTACTCGTTTATCTCCGACCTCATTGATTTGGGTGTGGACGTGCTTGACCCCATCCAACCGACGGGTCCGGAGATGGCGCCGGAGCGCCTCAAGGCGGATTTCGGCGATCGCCTCTGTTTCCACGGTGGCATAGACATGCAGCGACTTTTGCCCCAGGGCGCTCCGCAACAAGTTCAGGCAGAGGCAAGACGGTATTGTGAAACGTTGGGGCGAGACGGCGGTTACATTCTCGCGCCTGCCCACCTGTTTCAGCCCGATGTCCCGCCGGAGAACATCCTGGCGATGTATGAAGAAAATGATGAACGATGAATGATGAACTGAAAAAAAAGGTGCATTGCTTATGTCTTTTCAATATTCTCGATTCGTTCAGCGTTCATCATTTCTCGTTCATCGTTTCAAAAGAATTCGGCTGTCACGGCGTCCGCGACGAGAAGGCCTTCCTCGGTAAGGCGGAGTCGGCCTTCGGCGAGTTCAACCAGTCCGGTCTCGGTAAGCCGTGCGATTTCGCTCGCATAGGTTGCCGTTAAGTTGGCGCCGAAGCGCGATTGGAACTCCGCCAGGTCAATGCCTTCGAGTCGGCGCAATCGCAACATCACCTGCTCGCCCAAACGGGCGCGTCCTTCGGGCGGTTGTTCGATGCGCCGTGGCAGTTGGCCGCCTTTGAGACGCTGGCGATAGTAGGCCATGTCGGGCGGGTTGGCCCATCGCACGCCGCCAAGGAAAGAATGGGCTGCGACACCCAGGCCCAAGTAATCGCCGCCGGTCCAGTAGCGTTCGTTGTGGCGGCTTCGGAATCCGGGCAACGCGTAATTCGAAACCTCATAGTGCTCATAGCCGGCTTGCGTCAAGCGGCGGCGGGCGAGAAGAAACATCGCGCGCTGCGTTTCCTCGTCAGGCAGATCGAGCCGTCCCGCGCGGTGAAAATCACCGAACGGCGTCCCTTCGTGGATCGTCAGGCCATAGACGGAAATGTGATGGGACTGCCGGGCGCCGGCCTCGTCGAGATCGCTCTGCCATTGAGCGAGGGTTTGGCCGGGCGCGCCGAAGATTAGATCAATCGCCCAGATGAAGCGTCGCGTCGTCACGCCGTTGCGAAGTCCATCGAGGAGGGCACGCGTTTCAGCGCTTCGATGGACGCGCCCTAGCCGCGCGAGTGTTTCCTCTGAAAACGATTGGGCGCCGATGCTGAGCCGATTGACGCCCAAAGCCAGAAACTCGTCGAGCCGGTCGGTGTTGATCGTACCGGGGTTGACCTCGAGCGTCCACTCGAGCGCGGGGTCAATCAGGAACGTTCGGCGCACGCGTTCGAAAAACTCGCGATAAAGCGACGGTTCGACAAGGCTCGGCGTCCCACCGCCTATGTAGAGTGTGACAAGCGATCGCGCACGCAGGCTCTCATTCTCACGAAGCAGAAGATCAAGTTCGCGCCCGGCGAGATCGAGATACTCATCCGGTTCCACGCCGATCTTGCCCACCGCCGCCGAATAGAAATCGCAATAGGGACATTTGGCCAAACAGAAGGGAACGTGAAGATAGAGCGAGAGACCTCTGTTCAAATCAGCAGCCGCTACTTTCATTATTGGATCATGCCGCCGTGAAGACGGGGTTCAGCGTTGCGGCGAGGGTCCGGAGTTCCCTCTCTATGTCGGGCGTAATGGGCTTGAAGTTCATGGCGGTGTCGAGAGCGAGGCGGAAGAGCGATTCTTCGCCGGGTGGAATTGCAGCGGTGACCGGCTGGCTCAGCGTGAATCGCAATCCGAGTTCGGCCTCGTGCGGATCCGTGAGCGGTTGATACCAGCACTTGCCGGTTTTTTCCGTTGCTGCGGTCCCCTCTCTTGTCAGCGCGCCGTCCGTCGCAAGACAAGCGGCCGACAGGGTAGCCGTTTTGAGAAAATCGCGCCTTTGCATGGAAGATTCCTTCTGAGGGGGACGTTCGCTCGAGTCGGCTAACTCGGTTTCAGGAACGGCGAGCTTCGTGAGGCCAAATAACGGTCGAGAACCACGGCATCTTCGTTTTTCATCGGCTCGAAGGCAACCGCGAGCTTGCAAATCGAACTGGTCGCATCGCTTTTGTAATCGTAGCCGACCAATTTGCCGAAGAACATAATGGGCTGTTCGGCCCCCGGTAGTTGGCATGTGGCGCGGACGTACCGCGGTTTGTGAATCATCTTGGCGTAGCTTTCTTTGGTCAGGTCGCGCACAAGAATCAACGCGCCCGTGCGGTTAATGTCCTGGCAGGTGCCGTCGAACACAAACGGGCTAAAAGTCTCCTCTTCCACTAGTATATGCACTGTCATCGGAAGTTCCACATTCGCCCACCTTTGTTTGGGATTCTGCGCCGGCTCGTTCCCCGCCTTTTCGCCTCCTAGCATTCTCGCGCTCCTTGCGTAAGGTTTCGGGTTTCCCGCATGCCTTGTATCGTTCCTTTCATCCCACCGATAGCGTAACACACGTCCGAGACAGTCTGTCAAGCCTTTGGGCGAAAAACCGGAAAGAGACCTCCGTCCGGGCGCATCTTGATACTGCTGCTTGTTTTTCTCCCTCACCCGCGCGCGGGGAAGGGAGTAACGCCCCTTCGGATCCACGGCGGTGTCCGATGTCCATCATGCGACAGTGACGAGATGCGCCCCCTCAGTCCCACCCGGCCATCGGTTGGAGGTTTGACGGGCAATTCCACACGGCTGGCCTTTGGCATGTCGAAAATCTGTTGCGGCAAGGCAGAGCAACGTGGCAGAGAGGTTACGCAGTGGGAAGGGGACGATCTTTGTGAATGTTGTTAAGCTGTCCAATTAAGAGACGGGAAATCTGATCCGCCGGAGAATGGGTTGGCACGGGGTCCGGAATGCAGCCGATAGACGAATGGTTGTATCCAGTGGTTGAAGCCGAATCGAGCGGGCAGATCGTGGCCCTGAATGAGGCGACGCGACGGTTGCTGGGCGAAATGGGTCTGACCGAGAGGGAGATCACCCGGATTCTGCCGCCCGATTTTGCCCAATTGGTCGCGCATTGTGCCGTCGCCCAAGGGCGTCTGGTTCAGGGTGCAGGCGGGATCGGCCCGTGCGAGATCGTCTGGATTTTTCAACGGCTCGCCGACCCAAGCCGGGTTCGTATTCACGGTTTGGACATTGCGCCGGTGGCTCGCCGCGAGAGAGCGCTCCGATCTGGCCGCGAACAACTAATGAAAATACTCTCGTCGGCGGGGAACGGGATAGATGTTGTGAACAGTGATTATGTGATCGAGTATGAAAACGATCTTTTGGTCCAACAATTCGGCGACCATCGCGGAGAGAAGTGCTACGAGGCTTTTGCACGGCGCAAGGAACCCTGTGAGAATTGCGCTATGGCGCGGGCCCTTGAGACCGGGACCGTGCAGCGAAACGAGAATGTGAGAGTCGGAGGACGCATCTACGAGATTTCCTCTTCTCCGTTTGTGGACATGGATGGGCAGACCAAGGTGTTGCAGATCGTGCGGGACATGACCGACTACCACGAGATGGCCCGCGCGTTGCAGGAAAGCGAGGAACGCTTTCGCACCTTGTTCACCGAGATCCCTGAAGCGGTGATCGTGTTCGATCCTGCAACTTATCAGATCGTGGACGCCAACCGAGTGACCGAAGAGCGCTATGACTACACGCGCGATGAGCTGTTGCAGATGACCCTTCTCGATTTGCGGCCGGCCGAAGAGGTGGAACGCTTTCGTGCCATGGCAGCGAACATCCACCCCCAGGGTTTTTACGTGCGTGAAGGCATCCTCCATCGCAAGCGCAACGGCGAAGTCTTCCCGGTGACGGTCTATGCGGCTATGCGTCCGATTGGAGGACGACTTCTGGTCATAGCCATCGTGGTGGATATGACCGAGCGCGTGCGGGCCGAACAGGCGCTGCGCCAAAGCGAGGAGATGTTCCGTGTTCTTGTCGAATCGAGCCACGATGTTTTTTACATCCACGATCCCGACGGGGTGCTCCGCTACATTAGTCCGAACGTGGAGGAGTTGTTTGGCGTTACGCTGCCGCCGGGCCCGTTGCGTTGGACCGATTTGCTGTCGGATAACCCTGTCAATCGCCACGGCATTGAACTGACGGAACAAGCGTTTCGAACGGGCGAAAAGCAGCCGCGCTATGAATTGGAGCTCCAGAGTCCCGACGGACGGCGCTTTTGGGTCGAGATCACCGAGTCGCCGCAGATTCGCGATGGCCGGATCGTTGGGCTGATCGGCGCCGCCCACGACATCACTGCCCGCAAACGGGCGGAGCAAGCGTTGTGTGAGAGCGGAGAACGCCACCGATCACTGATCGAACAGTCGCCCGTTGCCATCAGCATTGTTCAGGATGGTCGGTTTGTTTATATGAACCCCACAGGCTGCGAATTGATCGGCTGCACGTTGGAGGAGTTGGCTGGCCGGGAGGTCTGGACGGTTGTCCACCCGGATGATCGCGAGATGATCCACGAGCGAACCTTTCGCCGCCAGTTGGGCGAGCCGTTGCCGCCGCGGTACGAATTCCGCGTTGTCACCAAGAACGGCAAGATGCTTTGGGTTGAACTGGCAGCGGTCCCGTCCGTGTATGAGGGACGGGCGGCGGTCATGTGCTATATGGCCGATGTCACGGATCGCAAGCGCGCCGAACAAGGATTGCGTCTTGCGGAGGCCCGCTATCGTGAATTGTATGAAAACGCGACGGACATTATTTACACCCACGATTTGGACGGTCATATCACGTCGGTCAACGTGGTGGCCGAGAGAGTGTTTGGCCGGCCGCGCGAAGCCTTGCTCGGGCGAAATCTTCGCGATCTGATCCATGCGGATTCCTTGCCGATTTTCCACCGTGCCATGGAAGAAAGACTGTTGCATCCCAATCGGCCCTCGCAACCCTTTGAGATCCAAATTCACGATGCCAAAGGTGAACTTCACTGGCTGGAGATCAAGGCGCGCCTGATCTTCGGACATGAAGATCCCGTTGGAGTCACAGGAATCGCGCGTGACATCACCGAACGGAAGCAACTCGAGACACAATTGCGCCAGGCGCAAAAGATGGACGCTTTGGGTAAACTGGCCGGCGGGGTTGCCCACGATTTCAACAATCTTCTCACCGGGATTCTTGGCTACGCGCAGTTGTTGGCCGGTCGGGTTGGCGAGGATGCGGAGGCGCGGGCCAACGTGACCCAGATCGAGCGTGCGGCCGACCGCGCCGCGCGGCTGACCCGCCAGCTGCTGGCTTTCTCGCGCCATCAACAATTGTCGTCGGTCTATCTCGACCTCAATCAGGTGATCTTGGACATCACCCAGCTTCTCTCCCGCACGGTCGGCGAGCACATCGAGTTGACTACCACGCTGGCCCCCGATTTGCCGGCGGTTTACGCCGATCGGACCCAACTCGAACAGATCTTGCTCAACCTTGCGGTCAACGCGCGCGATGCGATGCCCGAAGGGGGGCAACTGACGATCTTCACGCGCATGGTCGAGTTTGATGCTCCTTTCGTCGTGGCCCATCCGTGGGCGCGTCGGGGTCGGTTCGTCGAAATGTTCGTAGCCGACACGGGCGTTGGAATGAGCGCCTATACCCTCGAACGGGCGTTCGAACCTTTCTACTCGACAAAACCGCCGGACAAGGGGACCGGCCTTGGGCTGGCGATTGTCTATGGGATTGTCAAGCAGCACGATGGGTTGATTCGCCTGGAAAGCGAGTTGGGTATGGGCACGACAGTTCATTTGTATTTTCCGGCGGCAGAGCATCCGGTCCAGAAGAGCGTCCCCGAAGAAGTCTCAGCGGTCCGAGGGGGCCGCGAGGTCATCTTGTTGGCCGAAGACGAGCCGATTGTCCGCGATTTCGTCACACAGGTTCTCACCGATTCGGGCTACAGCGTCGTAACGGTCAGCGATGGGGAACAAGCCTTGGAAATACTGCGGGAACGTCCGGACGGGTTCAACCTAGTGATTCTGGACATGGTGATGCCCCGGAAGGGCGGTGCGGAGGTGTGGCGAGATGTTTGCACACTGGCACCCAAGGCCCGCATTCTCCTGATCAGCGGGTATGCGCCCGAGTCCATGGATACGCGCGTGGGTGAACCGGGCGGACCGGCATTTCTCGGCAAGCCTTTCACGCCCGTGGATCTGTTGCACAAGGTACGCGATCTGCTTGACATTGGCAAGTGAGCGAAGGAAAGAACGCAGGAGGCGGCAAGGGTTAGCCTTCCAGATTGAGGGAACACGAGTGATTTGGGAGGAAATGTGTGAGAATCCTGATTGTCGAAGATGACCCCCTGACGTGCGAAATCCTTCAGCATCTCTGAGAACCGCCGGCCACGAGGTCTTGGCGGCTACAGACGGTCTCGAAGCGCTGGAGTTAGCGGGTGGCGCACGGCCGGATATTGTTCTGACCGATTGGATGCTGCCCAAACTCGACGGGGTTGAGCTTTGCAGCCGATTGCGGTCGGCCGCGCCAGGACAACCTTATACCTATATCATCATTCTCACGGCTCGCGATCGCAAAGAAGACCTGCTGCGAGGCCTTGAGGCCGGGGCCGATGACTACGTCGTCAAGCCGTTCGATCCAGATGAACTGATGGCGCGGGTGCGCGTAGGCGAGCGGATTGTTCGACTCGAAACCGTGCTGCGGCGTCGCAACCAAGAGATGGAAGAGTCGCTTCAGACCATTCGACGGCTCAAAAGCCTTTTGCCCATTTGCATGTTCTGCAAGCGGATTCGAACCGATCAGAACTATTGGCAGCAAATGGAAGCTTACATCCATGAGCAGACGGGGACGGATTTCTCGCATGGTGTTTGCCCCGAGTGTTTTGAGAAACACTATCCGGAATATTACCGCCGCGTCCGGGAGCAACAGCAGGCCGAGAAAGCGGATGGCCAGAACGGATTGCCGAATCCTACAGGAGGAAAGACCGGATCGTAACGACTAATGGCGGGACACTCTCTTCTTCAATCCAAAATCCAGAATCCGAAATCAAAAATCCCTCTCGGAGATGTTTATGACCAGTCTGCGTGACAAGGTGTTTGGTTCCTACTTGGGTGCGGCGATAGGCGATGCGCTCGGCGGCCCGGTCCAGGGGATGCACGCCGAGCGGATTCAGAATCTCTTCGGGGGAGTCAACGACCTGCTTCCTTATCGCAAGCCGCCCGGATTGTTTGACTTGGGAGCCGGCTATGCTCGTCACGCCGAGCCGGGAAGTGTGACGGACGAGACGCTGATCCGCGCGCAGTTTGCAAATTTCGTGGCCGACCATCCGCGCTCGCGCACAGCGGTCGAGTTGGTGCGTCATGTCACGCGCTATGGCGATCTCAAGGTTTGGCTGCCGCGCTTCGTTGCGCCTTTGCAGCGAGTGTTCCGGGGATTGACGACGCCGGAGACGGCGGGCTTGTCGGTCGAACCCGGCGGAGGACTGGGTTGGTGGGCGCCGATGGGCATTGTGAATGCGGGCCGACCCGACAGGGCCGCCAGCGAGGTGTTGCGTCTTTCGGCGCTCTGGAAACGACCGCTCGAACAAGATCTTCTGGTGGCGGTTCAGGTGGGTGTGGCCCATGCGCTCACGGCCCGCGCCACGCCCGAAAGCGTGGTCGAAGCGGCACGCTCGGCGGTCGGCCACTTGGCGCGGAAACTGATTGACCGGGCTGTGAATGTCGCACAGTCGGTTTCACGAGGCGAGGTCGCGGTCTTTGCGAAACGGATTTACCAAGAGACCTTGGTGGAGCAGGCGCCGGACAGTTTGGATGGAGAACTGCCGCCGCCGGCTGTCCCGCCGCAGAATCGCGATCAACCGACTCTGTCGTCGCTTCTTGCCGAACAAGTGCCGCTGGCTTTTGCCGCGCTGGTCTTCGGCGACGGTCGTGCCCGAAGGACGCTCTGTGCGGCCGCCTCGCTCGGTCGCGATGCCAAGGCGATCGGGTCGGCCGTCGGCTCATTGATCGGGGCGTTGGTGGGACGGTCGCGATTGCCGCGCGAGTGGGTGGGGGCTGTCATCGCTGTCAATCAGGCCGACATTGACCTGGTCCATGAAGCTAATGAGTTGGCCGATCTGGTCGAGCCCGAGACCCCCGTCGAATGATCAACGCCGTGCGGCGACCTCTGAAGGACGAACATGGAAGCAGTCTCAAGTTTCAGGGGTCCGCAATCCGCAATCGAGCCTTCACGGGGTTAGCGTTGACAGCCGACGCATTCGCTCCACAGTGAGCGCCTTATGATCGCCCGGCGCCGAGCCATTCTTGCGATTTCGTTCACGGCAATTCTGTGGGGCCTGCCCAGTCTGTTCATTCACTATTTCACGCGGTATTTCGATGCCGACACGCAGAATTTCTGGCGCTACCTTTCGGCGCTGGCTTTTCTGTATCTCTATGGTTGGTGGTCGGGCGAGACGACGATCTGCCGCGACCGCCGCGCGCTGGTTCGTATTCTCGTAGCGGCGATCATGCTCATCACTTACCAGGTCTGTTTCACCTCGTCGCTCTATCGGGCCATGCCGGCGTTGGTCAGTCTGCTGATTCAGATCGAGCTAGTGGCAGCAATCGTATTGTCCTGCCTGTTCTTTCCCGACGAGCGCCGCGTGGCGCGGTCGCCGTGGTTTCTTCTCGGAGCGAGCGCGGCGCTGGCCGGGGCTGTGGGCATGGTGGTTTTCAGCCGTGGGTTCGCTGCGCACGGGACACCAGGCGAGGCATGGAACAATCTGGCGATTGCCGTCGCGCTGGTTGTCGGTGCAGCGGTTCTGTGGGCCGGCTATTCGGTCGCCATCAAATGGTGTCTGGCGGTTGCCCCACCGTTTTCGGCGTTCACGAGCGTTGCAACGATGGCAACAGTAACGTTTCTGCTCTTCTCTGCAACGCGTGGAACAATTGGTGCGATCCTGCAAACGCCTCCTTTGGTCGTCCTGGCCATCTTCCTTTCGGGAATCGGCTGCATTGCGATTGCGCAGATTCTGTATGTCCGGGCGATTCAGCAACTGGGTGTATCGGTCTGCAACACCGTGATCCTCACGTCGCCCATTGTGGCGGCGGTAGCTTCGCGGTTCTTGTTTAGCGAACGGTTGACGCGCTGGCAGGTCCTCTCGGCGGCGGTCCTACTGGCCGGAGCCGCCGCCGCCATCCAGGCGCAGAATCGCCGCCGCACCGTTTCGCCTCCGGCGGGTAATGCGGTGGAAAATACTGGACAAGACGCCCTCCTTCGATAGCAAACTATCTTGCATAGAGATACGTGGCAGTATTGTCGGCGGGTTTGACTTTCCAGTCGCAAGAGATCACGGGCACAAGACCCCGTGCCACCACAGAAATGTGGAGGGGGCGCGGTGGCCACGAAAAGCGGGCAAATCCACAGGAAACGGCTGGCGGTGGGATGGAAGGCCGTGCGGTGTTGGTTTTGGCCTTTCTTCAAGTCGCGCTTCTATGATAGCCATTTCCGTCCGGTCTTGTCCTTCTTTTTCACCGATCTCGCCTGCAATTATCGCTGCTTCTATTGCTATGGCTCGCATGTCCCCCAAGAGGCGGGCATGACGTGGGAGACTGCCCGGAAATCGTTGGATTGGCTGCACTCCGCGGGCTGTCGTGTTCTGGCTTTTATGGGCGGCGAGCCGTTGATTCGAAAACAGTTCATTCTCGCTGTTGCGCGCTATGCCGGCGAGCGAGGCTTTTACGTCTATTTGCCGACCAACGGCATGCTGCTCGACGAGAACTTCATCATCGAGGCGGCGGAGGCCGGCGTGGACGTTTTCAATCTCGCCGTGGATTGTATTGACGAGAAACCAGGGCTGCCCAAGGCCCTCAACCGCGTTCGTCGCCAGTACGAGATGCTTCGCGAGCTAAGCGCCGAAGGCAGTTTTCTCGTCATGTTCAACGTGAGTATCACCCCGCGCAACGTGGAGGATGTCAAGGAGCTGACCGAGATCGCCTATCGCGACCGGATCAACGTGGATTATCACGTGGTCGAACCACCGCTCAACGATCAGTCGCATTTCCAGACGCCCCGCGACGAAATCCTCTTCCCGTCCGACGACTATCAAAAGGTGGACGAATTGCTCGATTGGCTGCTTGCGAAATATCGCCAGGGTTATAATATTGCCAATTCGCCGCAGCATTTCCTTGCGGCTAAGCGATTCATCCGGGGCGAGCCAGTCCGGTGGAATTGCCGCGCGGGGATCAATACGTTGGTCATTCGCACCGACGGACGCCTGACGCCCTGTTTCGAATTCTTCAATGACCCGAATGACTGGGGCGTTGTCGGAGAGCCGAAATTCGACCGGGCTCGACTGGCCGAACTCAAGAAGCGATGCAACGGCCGCTGCCTGTCCACGTGCAACTTCACCTCGGCGTATTATGGCCGTTTGGCGACGGTTTTCGAGTGGGTGGGCAAGTACTTTCGCGTCCGTAGCTAGTCGCACGCGAGCGTTTGCCGGCCCTTTCTTGAGGCTATTGCGCATAGGATCAAGCAGGACCACTTTTGCCAGGGAGAGGCGAGCACAATGAAAAACAGGAGGCGGTCTCGTGTCGGGACGCTGTGGGTGGCCTTGTTGTTTGCGATGTCCGGCGGGGTCTTCGCAGCGCCTTTGGCGGAATTCACCGGCATGTCCGGCAATGCCGCGGGTTTTGATGTCAACTGGGCCTTGGGGCAGCAATTCACCCTGGCGACGGCAGCGGACATCACCGAATGATCAAGGATTTACCCCAGTATCGTTCAATGGTTTTATTCCTGCACACGTCTGAAGCATTTCGATTTGGATTTTCGACAGGATAACAAGATTCACGGGATTGTGAAATCCGGGCGCTCGTGTGCCGGCCATCCTGTTGATCGCCCCATGCTTCTTCGCCTTTCAAAAGGAACATACGCCAGTCGCTTCAACGATCCCGTTCATTCCGGCCATCGGCAGGTTGGCGAAGATGGCCAAAAGTCGAAACGATAGAAAGATCGTTTTTCGGGACAACCGGTGTTCTTGAAATGTCGGTGGACGAAACTTCGCCCGTCTCGGTTTTCCTCCGATTCACCGGAAAAGTCCCAACCTTCCGATTGACAGGATTCTTCTTTTCTCTCCATTCGGTTCATCCTGTGATCCCGGCAAAAAAGAAACTCATAGCCC
>Ga0315277_10008837_pt1 | contig 12910 bp, 6 predicted proteins | sample YL17G05_15_MG_FD_203695 | JGI IMG/M metagenome (GOLD analysis project Ga0315277, IMG submission 203695) | Sediment microbial communities from Yellowstone Lake, YNP, Wyoming, USA - YL17G05_15 | ecosystem: Environmental > Aquatic > Freshwater > Lake > Sediment | place: USA: Wyoming | collected...
AATCGGATCGACCGTCGATCCGTGATATATTTCATATATTACATGAAACATCTTCATATGTGAATCCTATATTTAGAGAAGGTTTCCTATCTCCCGATCCACGATACCGGGTTCAATATTTGTGGTTTTTAAACCATCGGTTGGATCGAGCCGAGATGCGGCATCAAATGGATCAAATGAAGCAAGTCGGAGCAGGCGGGGCAATCATGCACGCCCGGGTAGGCCTTCTCACCCCTTACATGGGCGAGGACTGGTTAAATGTAATCTCCGATGCCGCGAAATACGGATCAGAACGTAAATTTCTGGTATGGCTATATGATGAAGAGGGTTTCCCCAGCGGGTATGCCGGGGGTCAAACCATCGAACCTAATCCGAAAGACTTCTCCGCAAATTTCCTCGTTCTCCATGATGCGTATGAATGCGAATCGGGAAAGTCCATCACCATCCAAATTCCCCCGCTCGTCGAAACCGCCGAAATTTATGGAATCGTGGCAGTTCCCGTGATTGAGGCCCTAACCGGGTACGAGATGGTGAATTTTCCAGAATCGGTTCAAACTCTTGATGTGAAGCAAGTTTTATCCCAGTCTCAGCCGCAATCCAAAAAAGAGATAAGATGGACTTCGCCGGATGATGGAAATTTATGGTTCGTTATGTTATTTGTCCGGGAATGGAATCTCCAGGCAGCCAATGTGCTAAAACCCGATGCAATGCAGCGATTTATTGCATTAACTCATCAGAAATACTACGATCACTTTGATCGCCAAGGGCTCGCTTCTTTATTTGGATCGACAATCATGGGTATTTTCACGGATGAACCCGGCGTCATGTATTGCAACGGGGACAAATCGTATCGCCGTATTGTGCCCTACACGTCTGAAATCGAGGCGTATTTTGCATCAATTGGAAAATATTCCTTGTTACAAATTATTCCGGCCGCATTTTTTGATACAGCGAACCATAGCATCCAGTATCGGGTGATGTACTGGAATGCTGTGGGATCGAGTTATCAACAAGCATTTTTCCAGCAAATTTTCAACTGGTGTGAAGCTCACCATATTGCATCTATCGGCCACGTGGCGAATGAAGGGAATTTATTCAATCAAATCAGGGATCAGGTGGATTTCTTCAAAGGCGCGCGGTATATGAGTTATGGATCGAGCGATCAGCTCGGGGGAATCTACCGGGCAGTATTTGAAGCTAATTATTCCCTTGCTTTGTGCGATAACATGGTCACGCCCCGACTCGCCGCCTCTGCAGCCCGTATATACCAGTTGCCACGAACCAGCAGCGAATGCTTCGGGAGCTCTGGTTGGGCATTGTCCCTTGAACGCCAAAAAATTCTTGTTGATTGGCAAGTAGCAAACGGGGTCAATCTGTTCTTTCCCCACGATTTCAGCTATTCCATTGAAGGCATCCGGAAAGGGGACCATCCCCCAGCATTTAATGGCTGCGGATATTTTCCAGAATTACGGGTTCTTAATGATTATATCGCCCGGTTATGTTACCTCTTTTCCCAACCAGCAGAAGGAGGGTTACCCCGGGTGGGGATTCTATACGGGAATGATACAGTCTTAGCGTCGATGAACCCTGGGATGATGCAAGATGCCTTTGATGCGCATTATGCACTGCCTTATGCAGTAGATCTGTTACAACGACTGCATGTAGATTTCGATATTCTCCCGGGTGATTATTTGGGGCAGCTGCAAACAACGGAAGGGGTTTTGCGAGATAAAAACAATTCCTATGATGTGATAATATTACCTGCCATAACTCTGATGGCGCAGCGAACCTCGGATGCATTAATCAAGCTTATACATGCAGGAGGAAACGTGATTTGCATTCAGAAAGTGCCCAAAATGATCACGGATGGACTTGAGATGCCCTTGGTGAATTCCTCAAATATCGATCAGTTCCCCATCTATCCCCATACAGAAAAAGTTCACCAGCTCATCCATCAATCCGATGATGCATCCCGTCTCTTTTTTATCGATACCCCCCAGAATCCGGTCTACCGAAATCACATCGGGTCCGATTTAGCAGTGCTGTTTGATAAATTCCATGTGTTCGATCATCGTGTAATTTCGACAAGGAATGAAGAAGTGGGAGATATCGTCATACGCCGGTCAGATCTTGTCAAGCCTTTTGAAGGAATTCTCGTGTTTGCGGCAAATGTTTCCGACAAGGAATATACAAATGTATCGATCATTATCGGGAAAAATATTCAATACCAGTGGGAACACCAAGTCATCCATTACCTTAATGCGGAAAATGGAAGCATTTCCCGATTGGACCCGACTTCTTGGCAGCTTGACGCCAATCAGAGAATCCATATTAATTGGTCTTTCTCGCCTGCTGAGAGCGTGATGTTTTTGGTAACATCGACTGGATGGACGGATGAGGTGGAAAATCCGATTTACCTGACCTCGAAATCACTTCCCGATGATTCCAAATCTGTGGTGGTTCAGAGCATCACCCCGGCAGATTGGGCGGTTTCTATCCCCCATTGGAACATCTTGAATTTGGAGCAATGGACGATATCTTACTCGGTAATTCAATCCGGTGAACGAGCCTCGTATTTAAAACGGGCAATGAACCAGACCTACACCTTTGAAATTACCGCATTACCCATTGAATTGGAATTGATACTGGACTCGTTAGGAGAAGTTGGAACGGGGAATATTGAAATAAATCTGAACGGAATCAAAATTGGACCCTTGCACAAGGGATCGCGTTTAGACCATGCCATGTTTGAATCAATAGGCTTGTCAGCCAGTCTAAAGGCAGGGATGAACACTTTGACCATCATAACATCCGCAGTTCTTGCATCTGATTTGCACCCCCTCACGGAACCGGTGCGATTAATCGGTTCATTTTTGGCAACGCCCGGAACAGGTCATTGGGTTATACAGCCGCACATTGGACTGGTGCAACCGCGCTCGTATGATTTGCGGGACAGTGGATTGCCGCAATATATATGGCCATTGGTCTATCGCTTTGATCTCCACATTCCTTCATTAGATGGAACCTATTGGCTGGAATTGCCCAAGGAAAATGCTCCGCTCTGTAAAATACGGTTTAATGACGGCCCGATTTCATTGATTTGGTATGGTAATTATCGAGCGCGTCTCCCAAACTTTACATCTCACGAAGTGAGATGTGAAATCGAATATATTCCCTATCCTACGAACCTTTACGAAAGCGCCGGCGTTAATCTGGGATTTTCAAGGCCAATTTTATTGCGAAAAATGATCTGATCTTACTTTTAAGATTTTGATTTCTTATTCATATATTTGCCGATTCAGAACACACCATTCAAATTGCCTTCGGATCTTTCAAAAGGGTGATGATCGCTTTTAAGGATATGTTTTTGATCGAGTTTAATTTAGCTTTTAAAGCCGGATTGAAGGGCTTTTTTTTGTTAGAGCTTTTATCCCGGTACAACTAACTGATGTGATGATCAACATGTATTTTCTCCCACGTGTTGATCTTGATAAAATAAGTTGGTTGGTGAATCATTATGGGCAAAAAAGTAGCAGGAAAACCAAAGAAAGAAGGAAAGAAACCCGCAGATAAGCCAAAGGAAGAAGCCAAACCAAAGGAAGACGAAAAGAAAGAAGAATGATTGGATTTCATCCTTTGCACCGGGAATTTTCAGTCGATTTTTCACGGGGACTTCCTTGAGAAAATATCGCGGACAAGTAATTTCTTGATGAAAAGCAAGATATGTGCCAGAATGAAAGATTTACTTCTCGTGAAAATCTGACGGGAAGCCCCTGTTTTTGACTTTAATTTATTAAAATCAAAGGAAGGGAAAAAGAGCAAAGAGCAAAGCACATTAGGAAGTTTGCTTGATCCGGTAAAATTCCCCTTTTTTTTCGATGTAGTCGTGCTGCTGGAGGCTCTTGAGCACGGCTTCCAAAAAATCCGGTCGTATAGGGATCGCCGATGCAAATTCGGCAAACGGAATGCCTTCGAGTGCCTTCGCGGGATGCGCGAGCATATATTGCAAGATTTCCTTTTCTTCCTCGTCCTCGAAGCTCTCGTCGATGCGTTGCCGGAGGCGATTGAGTAACTCGACCTTTTTCTGGTACAGCTCGCGATGTTTCACCACGAGGTCATTTATGTCCGTGTCCAAGCGTGACAAGTCCTCGAAGCACTGCCTCATATCGATCGGATACGTTTTTCTTGCTTCAGCATCGTGCTCCTCGTCAATATCACCCGGGAGCAAGAAAAGCCGCGTCACGAGAGGTTCCGTGAAGTTGGGGTTCACCTCGTATTCCACCTTAAAGAACTTGACCAGGTTATACACCCGGGCAGGTGGACCTTTCTTCTTTTCCTCGTTTTCTATTTCCATGTCGTGCGAATCCACGAGGCCCTTGCTCCGTAATTGTTCCAATTGCTTGAGGATTGCTTGCCGGGAGACGTTCACGGAATCGGTAAACTGTTTCATGGACATCGGGCCGCGGGCAAGCAGCTGGATGATCTTGCGCCGGATATCGTTTCCCAACACGTCGAAAAACCATTCGTCTCCTTCATTTTCAAAGGTCATCGTTCATGCACCTCGTCTTGTGGATCCTTGCCGAGCCGTACCGCGTGTTACCAAGCCAATCTTGGTAACTGGAGTATGAAAAAGTGTCGTTGTTGCCAAGTTGACACGGTCGCAGGATCGCGGGTTTCACGGCTCTAGTTCTCACGGTCACCGCCATCGCCATCCTTGTCTCGTTGTATCCTTGTAAACGTGAGCGCTCCCTTCGAGCCATCCAGCCCGACCCCGATCTTGTCACCCTCGGTAAAATCGCCGTTCAAGAGGCGCGTGGATAGCGGGTTCTCCAGATCGGATTGGATCGCGCGCTTCAACGGCCGGGCACCGTATTTCGGGTCGAATCCTCGCCGGGCAAGGAACGCCTTGGCCGCGGCATCAATGATGAGCTCGATCTTGCGGTCCGCCAAGCGAGCGTTGAGCTTTCCGATCTGGATCTCCACGATCGCCTGGATGCGCGACTCATCGAGGAACTTGAACACGATGACCTCGTCGATCCGGTTCAAGAACTCGGGTCGGAAATGCTGCGACAGAATAGCGTTCACGGTTGCCAGGTCGATGCCCTCGCCACCTCGTTCTCTCGACTCGAGGATAACCTCGCTCCCGATGTTGCTGGTCATGATGATGATCGTGTTCTTGAAATCCACGGTCTTGCCGTGGCCATCCGTGAGGCGGCCATCATCCATGATCTGGAGCAAAACGTTGAACACGTCGCTGTGCGCCTTTTCGATCTCGTCGAACAGCACCACGGAATAGGGTCGGCGCCGCACGGCTTCCGTCAAGTACCCGCCCTCGTCGTAACCCACGTAACCGGGTGGCGCGCCGATGAGACGGGCAACGGTATGCTTTTCCATGTACTCGCTCATATCGATGCGGACCATGGCGTTCTCGTCGTCGAACAGGAATTCCGCGAGTGCCTTTGCTGTCTCGGTCTTGCCAACCCCCGTCGGGCCCATGAAGATGAACGTGCCGATGGGACGGTTCGGGTCCTGGATGCCCGCGCGGGCACGCCGGATGGCATTCGAGATGGCCTTGAGGGCAGCGTCTTGCCCAACCACGCGTCGTGCGAGTCGATCTTCCATCTGCAGCAGTTTGGTGCGTTCTCCTTCCAGCATACGGGAGACGGGGATACCCGTCCATTGGGCAATGATGTTGGCAATGTCTTCCTCGTCGACCTCTTGTTTCAACATCTTCTTGGTTGCCTGGATCGTGTTTAGCTCGGCATCAAGACGTCCCAGTTCCTTTTGAAGGCCGCTGATGACCCCGTATTGCAATTCTGCCATCCGCCCGAGATTGCCCTCGGTTTCCGCGTGTTCTGCCTCGACCTTTGCAGCGTCGATTTTTTTCTTGACTTCGCTGATCTTTGCTATCTTCTCCTTCTCGTTGCGCCATTGCAGCTTCAAAACGTCCCCCTTCTCGCGCAAGCCGTGCAGCTCTACCTCGATTTTTTCCAGTCGTTCCTTAGAAGCGGGATCTGTCTCCTTCACCAACGCTTGCTTCTCGACCTCCAGCTGTATCACCCGCCGCTCCAGCTCGTCGATCTCGGTAGGCATGCTGTCGATCTCTATGCGCAATCGCGATGCAGCTTCGTCCATCAAGTCGACTGCCTTATCGGGCAAGAACCGGTCGGTGATGTAGCGGTGCGAGAGAGTCGCTGCCGCGATGACAGCTGCATCCGAGATGCGCACCCCGTGGTGAACCTCGTATTTCTCCTTGAGGCCACGGAGAATTGCGATGGTATCTTCGACGCTTGGTTCGTCAACGAGTATAGTTTGAAACCGCCTGGTAAGCGCGGCGTCCTTCTCGATGTATTTCCGGTACTCGTTCAGTGTCGTCGCGCCGACGCAACGCAACTCGCCCCTGGCCAGGGCCGGCTTGAGCATATTCGACGCGTCGATGGCACCTTCTGCTGCCCCGGCACCGACCAGCGTGTGGAGCTCGTCGATGAACAAGATATAGCGTCCATCCGATTTCTCAACTTCCTTGAGCAACGCCTTGAGCCGGTCCTCGAACTCGCCCCGGTACTTGGACCCAGCGATCATAGCCCCGAGATCGAGGGCAACGAGGTCCTTGTTTTTCAACGATTCTGGCACGTCCCCGTTCGCGATCCGCTGCGCAAGCCCCTCGACGATGGCCGTTTTTCCAACGCCGGCCTCGCCGATCAGTACAGGATTATTTTTCGTCCGCCGGGACAGAATGTGCATCACGCGGCGTATCTCGTCATCCCGTCCTATCACGGGGTCGAGTTTGCCCCGCCGGGCCAGGTCGGTAAGATTTTTCGAGTATTTCTCGATGGCCTGGTATTTACTCTCGGGGTCTTGATCCACGACAGAATGGCTGCCTCGCACGCTCACCAGGGCTTGCATAACGCGTTCTTTCGTGATCCCGTGCGCGCCGAGCACGCGCTGGGCTGGACTGCCATTGCTGGCAGCCATGGCCATCAATAAGTGCTCGCTGCTCAAGTACCGGTCCTTCAAGAACTTGGCTTCCTTCCACGCGTCCTCGAAGAGCGCCGATGTCTCGCGCGAAACGAGGACATCGCTCGTCGCCGAGCCGTGAACGGTCGGGATCTTGTCCAGTTGGGTATCGACATCCTTGTCGACAGCCACGATCCGTGCTCCCAATTTTTCCAGCAAGGGACGGGCGATGCCGTCCTGCTGGTCGAGCAAGGCTTTCAACAGGTGAAATGGTTCGATGTATTGGTGGTTGCGTTCTTGCGCGATCGCGCGTGCCGCGACCAGTGCTTCTTGAACTTTTACCGTGAAATCATCCATTTTCATCATAATAGTCTACCTCCTGATATTCCCGGGTCACAGCCCCGATTCTCGCAATTCTTCCAGCAATTGCTGTTGCTTGACGCTCACGTGGCTCGGCACCTGGACCTTGATCTCGACCAGCAAATTTCCCCGCTCGCTAGTCTGGAGCCGCGGGTAGCCTTGACCTTTCAACCGCAGCGACGTGCCATCCCTCGTCCCTGGTGGTACCGTGACCGAGAGGGGGCGGTCGATGCCTTCCACGCTCACTTTTCCTCCCAGTGCAGCCGTGGTGAACGGGATTTCCGTGACAACGGCAACATCATCGTTCTCCTTCCGGTCAAAGCCAGGCCGAGGCCGGACGTGTATGGCAATGTACAAGTCCCCGGGCGGCCCGCCATTCTCCCCAGGCATACCGAGCTTCGCCAACCGCAATTTTTGCTCGTCTTTTACGCCGGCAGGAATCTTCACCGTGATGGTCCGCTGCTTGCCGGTCGACGGGTCCTTGAAACTGACTTGCTGCTGCCCGCCGGAAAATGCTTCCATGAAATCTATCTCCATGTCATAGCGCAGGTCCTCGCCTTCCCGCGGCTCGGCTGAGCTGAATCCACGGGCCCTCGAGCTCCCACTGCCACGGTTGAACACGTCGAAGATGTCACCGAGATCGTTAAAAAAATCGAAGCCTACGGATTCCGGGCCCGCGCGCTTCCGCTTTCCAGTCTTCGCGCCCCCGGCACTACCGAAGATCTCGCCGAAGTCGAAATCGCCCCCGGTTCCTGGACCATTGGTATAATAATAGGTCGTGCCATCCGGTCCCTGATAAACACGAGCACCATCCGGGCCAGCCGCACCACCCTGCCAATCACCAGCACCGGGATACGTTGCCTGGTCACCGTCCACGACGCCGAACTTGTCGTAGAGCTCGCGCTTTTTATCATCATCGAGCACCATGTAGGCCTCGTTAATCTCCTTGAACTTGTCCGAGGCCGTCGGATCGTTCGGGTTGACATCCGGGTGGTACTTTCTCGCGAGCTTCCGGAAGGCTCGTTTTATCTCTTCCTTCGTCGCGGACTTGGGAATCCCGAGGATCCCGTAATAATCCTTCTTTGGAGCCATTGACGTCACTATGTCGTTTTTTTGATTTGTATTACGATCATTTCATTCCCATCTGTTTCCTAAATGGAAAAAAATGGGGAAAATTGTTTTACGGTCCCGAATCGTGCTCACGAGTAATCTGCATCGACGACGTTATCGCCATTTCCCGCGCCGGTCGCGCCGTACGACCCATCGACCCCGCCCGACCCGGCCGCGTTGCTACCATTGCCGTTTGCAGCGCCGGCAGGACCCTTCGTGGCATACAACTGTCTGGCGAATTCATGCAATGCCGTTTCGAGCTCGTTCTTGGCCTCGTCGATGGAATGCTCATTGTCGCCCTTATTCTTGACGATGTCACGCGCCTGATCCAACGCTTTCACGAGCCGATTGCGCAGCCCCGCATCGAGCTTGGCTGCGTTCTCTTTCATAAGGCGCTCGGCCTGGTAGGTCATGCTGTCGAGCTCGCTGCGCTTCTGCATAATCCCGCGCAAGCGCTCATCGGCTTCCTTGTTTCGATCGGCCTCGTCGTGCATCCGTTTGATATCTTCCTCGGAGAGTTTCTTCGTACCCTCGATGCGTATCGACTTATCCTTTCCCGTGCCGAGGTCCTTGGCGGTGACTTGTAAGATGCCATTCTCATTGATCTCGAAGGTCACCTCGATCTGCGGCAGGCCACGAGGCGCGGGTGGAATGCCTTCCAGGTAGAACTTCCCTAGTGAGAAATTATCTTTTGCCAACGGGCGTTCGCCTTGCAAGACATTGATCTCGACCGATGTTTGATTGTCGCTCGCGGTCGAAAACACCTGGGATTTCTTCACGGGGACGGTGGTATTGCGTTTCACCAGCGTGGTGAATGCTTCGCCCAGCGTTTCAACGCCCAACGACAACGGCGTGACGTCCAGCAGCAAGATATCCTTCACCTCGCCGCTCAGCACCGCGCCCTGGATACCCGCACCGATCGCGACGGCTTCCATGGGGTCGACGCCGTGTTCCATCTTCTTGCCAAATACCCGTTCGAACCGTTCCAGCACGCTAGGCATACGCGTGGGGCCACCGATGAGGATGACCTTGTCAACCTGGCCGGGCTCGAGCTTTGCATCCTTCAATGCGTTTTTCATGGGTGCATCGAGGCGATTTAGCACCGGGTTGATGACTTCCTCAAGCCTCGATCGCGTGTATTCCATATCGAGATGCTTGGGCCCGCTGGCATCTTGCGTGATGAACGGTAAGTTGACCTGCGTGCTAAACACGGTCGATAACTCGATCTTCGCCTTTTCCGCGCTTTCGAGAAGCCGGCGTTTCGCGGTCGGGTCGGTGAGCAAGTCGATGTTCTCCTTTCGCTTGAACTCGCGGGCAATGTCTTCCATAATCAACAGGTCCATATCGGTGCCACCAAGTTGCGTGTCCCCTGACGTGGAGATGACCTCGAACACGCCATCACCCATTTCCATGATGGTCACGTCAAAGGTACCGCCGCCCAAGTCCAGCACCGCGATTTTCAAGTTCGTTCCCTTTTTATCCAAGCCATATGCAAGAGCTGCTGCCGTAGGCTCGTTGATAATGCGGACAACGTCCAAACCCGCGATGCGACCCGCATCCTTCGTGGCAGTGCGCTGTGCATCGTTGAAATACGCGGGTACCGTTATGACCGCTTTGGAAATCGGTTCGCTCAAGAAGGCTTCCGCATCAGCCTTAATCTTCTGGAGGAGGATGGCCGAGATTTCCTGGGGGCTGTATTTCTTGCCGTCGATCTCCACCTTGTAGTTCGTGCCCATCTTTCGCTTGATGGCTGTGATCGTGCGTTCGGGGTTGGAGACTGCTTGCCGCCGCGCAGGTTCACAAACGAGGATGTTCTTGTCCTTCGTGAAGGCGACGTAACTCGGGAATGCTTTGCCACCGCCGATGGTCGTTCCCTCCGCCGCGGGAATCAAGACCGGCTTGCCACCTACCAGCACGGATGCGGCACTATTTGACGTGCCGAGATCGATGCCAATGATCTTTTCTTTACGTTGCGAATTAGTCATTTGTTTCACCTTATTCGATTTCTTTTTGATTTGCACTGTGTGTATATTTTTGTGTGCAACCATTGGTTGCTAACCAGAGGATCGCAACAATTGCTTATATATTTGTCGCACATTACCACATAAGCCGGGAGCCCCAGGACCCGATTTTTGAATCACCAGAATTCCACCCCATAAACGTGACCCAAAACTATACGTAGGTTTATTTAAATTGTTTTTAAATCCAAGAATCAAGCACTTTTTGAACGATCAACGGAATTGTTAACCAAAAATAAATGTTTTTATGGGGTCCTTCTCGTTTTCAACTCGTCCACGGTTAAAATAATACAACAGTTTAAATCATCGATTGCACGCAAAACTGGTTCAATAATCCTTCTTCAACGAAGAAAGAGAAGATTCCATGGTCAACGAAGAAAGAGAAGATCCCAATAAACAACCGCTTTCGAAGGCGAAGGATTCACGGGATGAACTAGAGCAGAACATCAAGGCTATGGAATCAACCATTGGAAAGGCCATCGAAACGGCAGGAAACGGTAACGGGGGAACTAAGGCAACACCAAGCGATCAAGCTTCACCTGGCGCCGTGCAAGAGGTGGAATCTAGAAAAAAAGCTCTTTTAGAACTCGATGCGAAGATCGCCGAGAGAAAGACCCAGTTGACTGAACTCGATGGCAAGCTCGCCCAGGTCAAGGATATTTTTGACCATAAAACGAAGGATCGCGACTCCATCGACGCCGAACTCAAGATCTTGCGTTCGAACAAACAAAACTTGGATGAAAATTTCAGCAATCTTAGCAAGAATATGGAGGACCTGTCAAAGGAGTTGCAGGCAAAGCAAATAGAGCTGATGAGTAGTACAGAGAATATAAAGCAGAAACAGCGCGAGATCGTAGATGTTTCGGCAACCGTGGAAAAAAACAAGGCAATGATCGATGAACAATCCAAGGCTTTGAAGGATTCTGCAGAGAAAGCAGAACAACTGAATGCAATAAAACAGAAATTGGATCTTGACCTGCAGCAATTGCGAGCTTCGCAAGAGAACCTCAAGGGGGAGACCGAAAAACTTGGGTCCACCAAAAAGAATCTGGAAGTCGAATTGAAGACATTACGTGAAGACCAGGAAAAAGTGAAGCTTGAAAATGCTGCGGCGCTTGAACTTCTCTCGAAAAATAAAGCAGAGGTCTTGGAAAGGGAGGAGAAAAAAAGCGTTCTCCTCGCGTCGATCAAAACCTACGATACCCAGCTCGCAGAAAACCTGCAAAAAATTTCGGAATTTGAATCCCGCATTAGTGACTTGAAAAAAAATGTTGAAAATCTCAACGAGCAGCTCAAGAACCAAGAAAGCTTGATCAAGATCAAGGAGCAGCGGGCAGACGAGTTGAAAAACCAGGTCGAAAAAAATAACGCTGATTATGAACTCCAGACGAAAAAGATTAATGAAGCCGAGCAAAAAATGAAAGATAACCGGGAAAAGAACGAGACCCTGGAAAAGAGCAACCAATCCATAGAATTGGCCATGATTGATTCTAAGATCCATATAGAGCAATTCAAAAAAATTTTGGCTGACCAGGAACTGGTCATCCACGAGAAAGAAAAGGACTTGCACAAGCTTGAAGTGCTCTCCTTCCTGTTCCGGGTTGTGAAATTTGTCGGTGGCATTCTGCTGGGAGTCGGGATCATCTTCATCCTCATTGGCTTGAGCTACGTGTTCGGAATCCTCGACCTGGGTGCCCTGAACAAGGACTTGATCATCTACATCACGTTCTTTGGAGGCATATTCCTGCTAATTTCAGGGATAATCCAGCTGGAACGTACTTAATTGCTATTATTTATTGATCGACAACAGCGATGCTAGAATGGAACCGAAAGCAGTGCAATCGAGCGAGAAGGCCGCGGGTTTCACCTATACCAGGAAAAGCGGCTTGATCGCCACTACATTTCTCGCCATAACGTCCCTCACCGGCGCGGGGATTTACTCGCTTCTTCGCCCGGTTGCGGAGATTGCTGGCGCTGCGATCATCTTTTCGTTTCTTCTAGATCTGGGCATCGCTCTCCTTATCGCGGGATGTTATGGTGAATGCGCGAGCTTATTTCCCACAAATGGCGGAAGCTTGGTGTACATCCGCGAAGCGTTTGGCAACAAGGGATTGTACGTCGGGTGGTTAGTTTGGCTGAGTAATATGGCATACGGATCTTTATGCGCGTACACCGCTGCTATGTTCGTTGGTAACCTTTTAGGAATAAACTCCGCGGTGCTCATCGTTGCATTGAGCATTGGGTTCGTGCTATTATTCACGATATTCAACTTGAAGGGATCGAACGTGCTGGCCGCGATCTCGAACCCGATTACGGTCGCTCTTTTGTGCACGCTAGTAATCGGGGCCATTTACTTGTTCCTAAATCCAACAGGTAGTGCACTTACTCCTATTGTACCAAACGGATTTACATCGATTTTCATTGGAAGTGCCTTGTTGATCGATGTTTTCATCGGATTCGAAGAT
>Ga0315277_10008838_pt1 | contig 12909 bp, 11 predicted proteins | sample YL17G05_15_MG_FD_203695 | JGI IMG/M metagenome (GOLD analysis project Ga0315277, IMG submission 203695) | Sediment microbial communities from Yellowstone Lake, YNP, Wyoming, USA - YL17G05_15 | ecosystem: Environmental > Aquatic > Freshwater > Lake > Sediment | place: USA: Wyoming | collected...
CGCCGCCCGGAAACCGGTGGAGGTTTTGTCAAAGCCCCAACCCCTCGAATACAGCGCGCTCTACAAGGGAGAACGCTTCCCCGACGGCCGACCGAAGGTCGCCGATTCGATCATCGAACGCGTGAAGAGAATCTCCACCGAGGAAGCCTGGTCGGTGCTGCGGCGCTATGGGTACAACAATCAGTTTGAGGGCAACTGGGTCACCAACCCGGCTGACCCGCTCCTGGTGGGAAGGGCGGTGACCGCATCCTTTATGCCGCTCCGCCCCGATGTGAACGACATCATCACCGCCAAGGGAAAGAGCGAGGGAAGAATCGGCGCCCAGAACTCCTGGGTGATCGACACCCTGATCGATGGCGATGTGCTGGTCGTCGACCTGTTCGGCAAGGTGGTCAACGGGACATTCGCCGGCGACAACCTCAGCAACTCCATCAAATCGAAAACAGGGAAAGGCATCGTCATCGACGGCGGCTGCCGCGACGTCAAGGGAATCGCTGAAATAAAGGACTTCCCGGTCTTCGTGCGGGGTTGGGATCCCTCGTTTCTGAGCGATGTCACGCTCATGAGCATCAACGCACCCATCCGCATCGGCAGGGCGACTGTTATGCCCGGTGATGTCGTCCTCGGCAACCGGGAGGGTGTCCTGTTCATACCCGCGCATCTCGCCGACGAAGTAGTCGAAGTCTCGGAATTCATCAGCCTCCGCGACGAATTCGGCCACCAGCGCCTCAGGGAGGGAAAGTACACACCCGGTCAAATCGATAGCCAGTGGACGGCTGAGATCGAGAAGGATTTCGATGAGTGGCTGAAGAAAAACGGAAAGACTTTGACGCCGTATCAACGGGAGAAGCTCCGGCAAGGAAGAACATGGTAGTGGCTGCTTATTCCCGGAACAGCCGGGCTCCCCAATCGCATTGCACGGCATAATCCAGGCATCTTTTGAAGCTATCATAAGTGAGATCGGGACAGCGAATCCCTTTTTTATCGAGGATCGGGCCGGCTTTTTCTGTGCCAAAAACCCTCCGGTCCCTCATGTACGGCCCGTAGGCCTCGAGATAAGTCTCGAAGACCGCTTCCAGAGCATTCCGCGGTTTCCCCTCCATCTCCTGCGCCGGGCACGCCGAGATTCCCCGGATGTGAAAAAGAGCCTGGGTGTATTCGATGATGTCATCGAGCCTCGTCTGGCGGCTGTTGACGATATGAAAGACGCCGCCGTCGCTCGCCCCTTCCCTGATCGCCCCGAAGGCGCGGACAAAGAAGTCAACCGGGACGATATTGATGCCGCCTCTATCTCCGACCATTATCCGCAGCGGCATGACCGTCCAGCCGTCCCCGTCTAAGTGTACGCCCATTTCCGCCGCTCTCCGCCCGCCGCGCTCACGGATATCCGTTTCGTAGAGGTTCTTGAGAAAAAGGGCTGTCCGGACAGGATAGTAGAGGGCGTTGAAGAGGAGGCTCCGGCCGGTCTCGGAGTGGCCATAGATGATGGAGGGCCGATAGACCGACAGCCGGATACCGGCCTTGGCACAGCGTTCAGAGGCGAGCCACTCGGCCCGGCACTTGGTCTCTTCATAGACATTGGTGAAGGCGGATGGATGGACAATTTCCTCGGTACAGGGCCCGGCCTTGCGTCCGGCCACATAGGCCGTGCTGACCAGATGGAAACGGCGGCAGCGGCTGCGCTCGGCCAGGTCGAGCACATGGCCTAGCCCGTCCAGGTTGACGTCTTCGACCTCGGCCCTCTTGCGCTCGGCGAATGAAGTGCTGGAGGCGCATTGGACGATCTCGTCAATCTCCCGGGATATCGAGGCCGAGGCATCCGGTTCCAGTCCGAGCCCGGGGTGGTCGAGCCGGCCTTCGACCAGCTGGACATTTTTTCTCCAGCCCGCCGCGACACCGAGCCAATCCAGAAGCCGGGCGAGGCGGGCCGCGGCCGAGAGGCCCTGCTTAGAGCGGGCCAGGAGGATGACCTCATTCCCCTGCTCGATGAGGTGGGCGGCGATGTGCGCCCCCAAGAAACCCGTTCCGCCCGTGAGCAGGATCATCGGTAGAGGAAATTCTCTTTCCGGGAACAGCCCTGGGAAAAGACGTACTTGAGGAATGTCACTCCTTTGGTCCGCTCAGCCAGCGCATCGAGCCAGGGCCCTATCTCGGCCATCGCCCGCCCGATCTTCTCGCGCTCGGCGGGGTCGGTGTGGTCGATATAATAATCGTACTCCAGGATCGCCCTCTTTCCGAGGTCCATGGGAGTGAGAAACCCGAAATCATGGTCGAGGCCATGGGCCGCGGCGATCCGGGCGAACTCCGCATTGATATGGTTGATGACGTCATTCCGGTCGAGCGGCACATAGACGAGAAAAGCGAACATGTGTTTGCGGCGGGACATACGGGAGCTCACGATCCGGAACATGTTGAGCCAGGTCATGTTGGTGAAGCGCGGTTGAGAATAGAGCCCGGCGTAAAGCTCCCGGAGGTCCTCCTCCATGGCACTGGCGAGCGTCTCGGGCGACGGCCTGAGCACGGCCTCGATGAGCGGCCTCATCTCGAGCCGGCAGAAAATCTCATAGGGAGGCCGGCCGGCCTCAAAGCCCTTGACCAAGTCCTGCCACTCCCGGTCCAGAAGCCGCGGAAGACCGAGCGTCAGCGTCCGCCAGAGACTGCTGTCGATGACCGGGCCGGCCAGCTGTCTGATGGATTCCCGCGCATAACGGTCTCCAATGGCGAAGACGACATAGCGGATCCCCAGGGTCTCGGGCAGGACGTCTTTCAGGCGGTCGGCCAGGACCTTGGATGGCGACATAAAGTTGGCGATGTAATGGACGCCGAGGACGGCGACGGCCAGGCCGATCCGGCGGCGGCCCAGTTCACGGGCCAGGGCCACGGCCTCGTCGAAATCCCAGAACGGGACGAGCACCCCGTCCTCATCATCGGTAGTCGGCTGGAGCTTGACCGTCGCCTCCGTGCAGATACCGGGCGCCGGGATGACGGCGTTCTCGAAGGCGAAGACATTGGGAGCCTGCTTGTCGTTGAGCCGGAATATTTCGCCTCCGGCATTGACGAACTCCATGTCGATGAACCCGTCGGCCGCAGTGCCATAGGCGTATGACCAGGTGGAGAATGTCCCAGTGCAGACGATGTTGCCGCAGACCGTGGCGGCCGGCTCGGCAGTATTGACTCGAAGGCCATGCCGGAAAGCTTCCTCTTGCAGTTCGAACGAGGTGACGCCGGGCCCGACGGCAGCGCTCCAGTTGTCCTTGTCGATGACGATGCCTCGCATCCTCTGCATATCGAGGACGATTCCTTCGCTGAAAACGAACCCGAAGACGCTCCCGCCGTTCCCGCGCACGGCGTAGGGCAGGCCCAGCTCATTGGCCAGCTGGACGACGGAGGCGACTTCCTCCCGCGTGCCGGGCAGGACGACATACCGGGGCATCCGCATGTCCGCCAAAGGGAAGGGATCGTTGGCGTAAGTGACGAGAACGGCCGGGTCGTTCGACGCCCACTCCGCACCGACGATGCCCCGGAGGCGCCGGAGCGGATCGTCGGGCGGGATCGAAGCCGGTTTCCCGCCTCCTTTCAGGTAGTTCTCGACCCGATCCTTGAGCGCCTTCATGACTTTGAGCGGCCGCAGGCCGGTGACAAAGTGGCACTGTAGGTCGCAGACGCCGCACAGCGTGCAGGTCTCGGCGATGTGGACGAGCCCTTCGGTGATGGGGATGAGGTTTTCGGACAGGGCCGCATAGAGATCCATCCGGCCTTGGGGGTAGTAGCTGACGTAATGATACCTTTTGCCCGGAGGGCAGAGCCCTGTCCCCAGGTAATCGATCTTGCACATGGCATAGTGCCGGCACTGCGAGGCCGTTTTTAAGATATCATCGGCGGCCTTGACCATTTTCAACCTCCTCGCTCAAAACTCCTGCTTTTCTTTCCTGGCAGTATAAAGGATCGCCAATCCCTGGGAAAGCCTCTGGAAGCGGACATCCTGATATCCGGCTCGAGAGATGAGCTCCGCCACTTCCTCGGGAGGCGGGAAAACGCGGATGGACTCCGCCAGGTAGCGGAACGGTCCGGCTGTCCCGCAGATGAGCCGGGCCACGATGGGCATGACCCGGAACGAATAGAAATGATAAAGTGACTTCAGCCCGCGCCGCGCCGGCAACGAAAATTCCAGGACCAGAAGCCCGCCTCCGGGTTTAAGGATCCGGTAGATCTCCTTCAAACCGAGCTCGACGTGGACGATATTGCGCAGGCCGAAACCGAGCGTGACCGCTTCAAAGCTCTCGTCGGCGAAGGAGACAGCCTCCGCATCTCCCTGGACGCAGAGAATGTTATCTCCTCGGAGCGATCGCCTGATCTTCCGCCGGCCGGCCTCCATCATCCTCCGGTTGAAGTCATAGATGACCACTCGGCTGTGATCGCCCGTCCGCCTTGCGGCCAGGAGAGCGAAATCGCCCGTTCCGCCGCAGAGGTCCAGCACGCGGTCCCCTTCCTTAAGCCCCAGGAGGCTGATCCCCTTTTTCCGCCAGCGCTCGTCCAGGCCCGCGCTCAGGACGGCATCGGCCAGGTCGTAAGTGCCCGCGATGGGGTCGAACTGCTCGCGGACGAGTCTCTTCTTCTCTTCGGCCGAGACCTCGCGGTAGCCGAAGGGAACCCTGTCCGGCGTCATCGGCATATATTAGGCCTTTCATCGGCGCGAGACAATAAAAAAAAGCGCTTGATTATTTTCCCCGTTCCGGATATCTAATCTCGGATGGCTGCCCAAGTCCTGACACCCCATCAAGGAGTCCACCCATGAGTGACCCCCAGCCTTCTTCCGCCGTCTCCGTTAAGTCCAGGATCGAGCTACCTCGAGTCCTGGGACTCTGGGACGTCGTTTCGATCGTCATCGGCGGCGTCATCGGCTCGGGCATCTTCCTCGTCCCGGCCGAAATCGCCCGCGGTGTCGGCGCTCCCCTTCTGATCTTCGCCGTCTGGATTGCCGGCGGTATGCTGAGCTACTTCGGCGCTCTCTCCTTCTCGGAAATGAGTGCCGCCATGCCCAAAGCGGGAGGGATGTACAATTTCTTAAAAGAGGCCTTCGGCCCCCTGCCCGCTTTTCTGTTCGGCTGGACGCTCTTTCTCGTCATAGACTCAGGGGCCATCGCCACGCTGACGGTGGCCTTCGCCTCCAATTACCTGCCCTATTTCGTCAAGATCTCCCCCTTCGGCCAGAAGATCGTGGCGGCGGTGTTCATCCTCTTTCTCGTCATCGTCAACTACGTCGGCGTCCGCTGGGGGGCCAACCTCCAGAACTTCCTGACCGTCATCAAGTTCGTCGCCCTGGCCGCCGTCTGCATCATCGTCTTTATTTTCGCCAAGGATGCCAACGCGTCCAACTGGATCAGACCTTTGCCGTCGGGCCTGTCCGGGAGCATGTTCGGGGCGTTCGGGGTCGCCCTCGTCGCCTCCCTCTGGGCATACAAGGGATGGGAAGGAGCGACCTACAGCGCCGGCGAAGTCAAGCGTCCGGAGCGGAACCTCCCGATGGGCCTTCTCATCGGCACCATGACCTGCGTCATCATCTACGTCGTTGCCAACATGGCTTACCTCTATGTCTTTCCCGCCAGCAAGATCGCCGAATCCCCCCGGATCGCCAGCGACGTCATGAACGTCGTCGTCGGCCCACTGGGCGCTTCGATCATCTCCTTCATCATCCTCTTCTCGATCATGGGCGCCGCCAACCAGACCATTCTCTGCTCGCCACGCGTTTATTTCGCCATGGCCCGGGACGGGCTGTTCTTCGACAAGATCGCCGACGCCCACCCCAAGTTCCTGACGCCGCATATCTCCATCATCGCCCTGGGGGTCTGGAGCCTTGTTCTGACACTGCTCCTCGAGACCTTCCAGTCCCTCTTTACTTATGTCATCTTCGGCGAATGGATCTTCTTCGGCCTGACCGTCGGCGCGGTTATCGTCCTCCGGAAGAAGCGGCCCGACCTGCCCAGGCCATACAAAACCTGGGGCTACCCGATAACGCCGATCATCTTCATGCTGGCCGCCCTCTACATCTCCGGAAACAGCCTGGTCAACACGTTCAAGGAGTCGATGTTCGGGCTGATCATCATCCTCCTGGGTGTGCCGGCCTACCTCTACTGGAGGAAGAGAAAGAAGTGAACCCGACGCGCCTCGTCAAGATGGCGAGCGCCTTTTACGAATCGAGCGTTCTGTTTGCCGCCTCGGACCTCGGCCTCTTTGCCAAGCTGGCCGGACTGGGTGAAACCGATGCCCAGACCATAGCCGAGTCCTGCGGACTCGACCCGCGCGGCACCCGCCTTCTCCTCGACGCCTGCGCCGCCTTGGAGCTTCTTATCAAGGAGGGGGAACGCTACCGCAACAGCCCCGAGGCGGCCGCCTTTCTCGTGCCGGGATCGCCGGCTGACCTGAGCGGCGCCATTCGCTATAACCGTGATGTCTACGGGGCCTGGGGAAAATTGAGGGAGATGGTCAGGATGGGCCGGCCGGTCGAACGGCCCGAGCTTCATCTGGGGGAAGACTCGGAGCGCACGCGCACTTTCGTCCTGGCCATGCACGGACGCGCTATGGGCATTGGCCAAGCCGTTGTTCCCCTGCTCGATCTGTCCGGCCGCAAAGCTCTCCTCGACGTCGGCGGCGGACCCGGGACGTATTCGATCCTCATCGCCCGCGCCTTTCCCCAAATCAAATGCACCGTGCTCGACCTCCCCGAGGTTGTGCGCATCGCCGGAGAGATGATCTCTCAGGCCGGCGTCGAGGACCGGGTGAGGACGCTGGCCGGAGATTATCACACTCTTGCTTTTCCTGCTAATCAGGACGCGGTCATCATCTTCGGTGTGCTGCACCAGGAAGATCCAGCCGCAATCCGGAACCTCCTTCGGCGCGCCCAAGGGGCTCTGCTCCCCGGAGGTTCCATCGCCGTGCTCGACATGATGACTGATGCCAGCCACACCCGGCCTAAGTTCTCGGCGCTCTTCGCCCTGAACATGGCGCTGACGACCCCGCACGGGTGGGTGTTTTCAGAGGACGAGCTCAAGACGTGGCTTGGGGAGGCGGGCTTCATCGACTTCAATTGCCGCCCTTTGCCGCCGCCGATGCCGCACTGGCTGGCCACCGCCAGAAAGGCATGAGTTCATTAATACACTTGGGAGATGAGGATGATCATGAAAAGAGCCCTGCTTGTCCTGTTTTCTATTTTTGCGCTTTCGCTCGGAACCAAATCCAAAAGCCGAGTCCTGGAGGATCGACCTGAGTTATTCGGCCAGCGGACTATCGTTCAGATCGGAGTCGTGGTCAAGGACATCGAGAAAGCGTCCGCGGCCTACGCTGACCTTCTGGCAGTCGCCGTCCCGAAATGGTCCTGGACGGATACGGAGGACAAGGCCCACACCCGTTTTAAGGGGAAGCCGTCGCCGGCCCGGGCCAAGCTGGCCTTTATCGAGCTCAAGAACATCACCCTCGAGCTCATCGAGCCGGACCGAAATCCAAGCACCTGGCGGGAGTTCCTCGACGCCCAAGGCGAGGGCGTCCATCACATCGCCTTCGAGATAAAGGGGATGGATGACAAGACCGCGCTCCTGGCAAAGAAAGGAATGCCGCTCCTTCAGAAGGGCGACTATGAAGGCGGACGCTACGCCTACATCGACGGAGCGGCCAGGCTCGGCCTGATCCTGGAGCTCCTGGAGAATTTCTAAAAAGGGCCCTTACCCGACCGCGGTCATCAATAATATCGCCCGATCAGCGGATGTTCGACGATGAACTTCCTCAGAGCCAGTGGGTCGACCATGCCCTGACAGCGATAGACAATCTTTCCCCCGGGTTCGACGACCAGGGTATAGGGTAGGGCTCCCTGCCAGGCCGGATCGATCGTTTCGATGAGCGGATAGATGCTCTCCCCCGTGAAGATGTAGTTCTTGTTGGAAGCCTGGTTTTTCTTGAGAAACTCGAGAGCCCGGTCGCGTTTATCGGCCTTGTCGGTGCTGATGGAGACGAATTCAAAGTCCCGGCCGCGGTACATGCGGTCGGTTTTGACTAGCTCGGGAAACTCTGCAGTACAGGGCGCGCACCACGTCGCCCAGACGTTGATAAGACGGAGTTTTCCCGAGGAGTTCGCCAAAATCTGTTTTACGGTCGCTAAATCAATCGGCTCGAGGTTCACGGGCAGCTCTGCCCACTCCTTATAAAGCTGCTTCGTGTATTCATCCTTCCAGGCCCATTTGATGGAGCAGCCGAATACTTTCGTCGTGGCGGTCGAGGGCTTCTTCCCGGCGAGAAGGGCGTCGAGGGCGTTCCTCAGGTCTTCCGCATTTCCGCTGCCGGGCTTTTCTTTCTCATCCACCCGTCCCGCGTATTGGAGCAGGCGCTTCTCGTCAAAGATAAAGACGTGGGGCGTCGCCACCGGGCCATAAGCAATAGAGGCCCTTTGATCGTCTCCATCGTAGAGATAGGGAAAAGGGAATTTTTTATCCCTGGCCCGGATTTTCATGTCCTCCAGCGTATCCCCCACATCGGTGTATCCCATCTCGGACAGGTTGAGCGCCTTCGGGCTGTTGGGTGAAATCATGACCAGGCCGACGCCCTTGGCCTGATAATCGAGGCAGACGCGGATCAGCCGGTCTTCATAAGCTTGGGCCGTCGGGCAATGGTTGCAGCTGAAGACAACGACGACCAGCTTGTGCTGGTCGAAATCCTTGAGACTCCAGGTTCTGCCGTCCGTGCCCGCTAGACGGAAATCCGGCGCTTTTGCTCCTATAGCCAACGTTTGGGGGTCCGGATGCGTCGGCTGAGCCGCCAGGCGCAGTCCACCTAAAGCCAGGATTAGCATGATTGAGAAAAATGTATGTTTCATCGAATTCGGATCCTTCACTCCCAACTCCTCTCCGAAACCGGCGGTTTTGGAAAAGACCAGCACGTTTAATGGCTGCGAGTTTCCGCCAAGACAGAGAGCGCAAATGATGATTGCGAGAAGATGAATCATGACCTGGACGATATTATCAGCTTAGCGGACTGAAGACAACTGGCCTTCGGAGAGCTGATTCGTCGCGCCGTGAAAATGAGAATTTGTAGACGGCGCCAAAGCACACCACCAGGACGAGGAGCGACTTGGCGCCGTGGGCACCGATGACCAGGCACTGCTCGATGTCCGCAGTCTTGGATGGCCCGGAGATTAAGAAGCCGCTCCGCAGCCGAGTGAAGTTTAGCCGAGCGTAGGCGCTTTCCATGTCCGGCACGATGTCCCGGCCCTCCATGACCAAGATGAGGTTTCCCGAGAGGAAAAGGAGGGCCCGGTGACGGAGCGGGCCGGCGTTGACCCAGACGGCCCCGTTCTCGACTACTCCGAGCTCGCCCCGGACGATGGTCAGGTCGACGTCCGCGCATTGATGGGCGTCCGCTATCGCTTCGGCATCGAAATTCGACGGTTCAACTTCTCCTTGTCACCGTTTTTCATCCTGGGTTACTCGAAAACCTGCTCCTTCGCCATTAGCAAATCGCCAGAATGAATGGAAACCAATAAAATATGCCAAATGCAAGCCACTACCGATCTGCCCGACGTGTGCCGGTTATAATTGGGAGGTTAACAACGAGTCTGGAATGCGAACAACATATAATTGTGCGGCATTTAAGCTTGAAGTTTTAGCAACCGCAAAACTCCAGGCAATTCGATTGAGTAAAAAAGTTCTGTCAGGCACATGTTAGATTTCCCCTGGGGAAGCATACCGCATGAGAAACAAGATAGATGCGATAATGTATTTAACAAAAAACGAAGTATAATAATTGGAGAATTCTTAATAGGGCATCCACAGTCCTTCCGGATAGGTAGTTTTGAGTCAGGATTGATGGTATGCTTTTGTAACGGACGTTAAAATGTACGGGGGCCCAAAAAGGAAAATCGACATAGGTATTTATGCTTTATTAGCGATCTTTTTATTCTCTTTTTCATCGAGAGAACGAAAATTGGCCGAATTTCAAGAGCCATTTAAATATATAACTTTAACCGTAGATGAAGACAAAATTTATGTTGCCGATAAAAAAGACTGCGTTGTTCACATTTACTCTAAAAATGATTTCCATCATGTAGGTCAATTTGGAAGAATCGGCCAAGGCCCCGAAGATTTTGAGTTTATTGGATTCTTGCGGGTCTTTCCTGATTACCTATTCATAAGTTCAGGGAGGAAAGTATCCTATTTCTCCAAGAAGGGAGATTTTCTAAGAACAGTGACTCCCCCGTATCCGGCTACGGGAAGTTACATCCCTTTAGGTTCGAATTTTGCGGGAAAGAGATATCTACCTGAAGATCCGAAAGAAACGCGGTCCGAAATTATGGTTGAACTTTTTGATTCAAAGTTCAAAAAGATGAAGGACTTGTATTTGGCTGAGCTAAATAAGCTCGAGAGCTATGACTTCAAGAGTGGGAAAAAGAACCTTTTGGTCGTCGGTGATTGTTTTAAGCTCGAGGTTTACGAAGATAGACTATTTGTCAGAAATACTGCTATCGGCTTCTTTTTTAGAGTTTTTGATACCCAAGGTAAAAAGCTCTATGACATTAACCTGCCGTATGATAAGCGGAATGTATCCTCGGAAGATCAGAAGGCAATACTTGATGACATGCGCAAGATGGTGGGGGAACAAAGATTTAACAGAGGGAATGTCCAGTTTAAATATGTCTTTCCTAAGTTCTATCCAGCCTATTCAGATTTTGCGATAACCGACGATAAAATCTATGTGTTTTTATATCAGATACCCGGGAATTCCCAAGACGTTTTAATATTGGATCTTCGTGGTAACTTCATAAAAAGAATAACGATCCCGGGGGCTCAAGGTATATTCACTTATGAGCTACCATATTGCATTTACAGAGGCGAGTTTTATTACATGATCTATAATGAAGAAACATATAGATGGGAACTTCACTTTGAAAATCTTGGATAGTCTGCATTTTCTTTCACTCGTTTTCGCGAATCACTCTTTTGGTAACAAACTTAGTTCCGAACGTAAAGATTGCTTTCGTAATTAAGGTTTGCCGATGGCGGTACTCCTAATAAACTTGAGCTAGATGAAGGCAATACTGATCCAAGCTCCAAGCTGGTCTATACTTTTTCCGCCGCTAGGTATTGCATATCTTAAGAATTATCTAAACGAGAATGGAGTTGATGCACAACGCAGGGACCTTAATATCGAACTCAATATAAGAAATAGGAAGATCTGGAATACCCTAGGGATAATAAGTTCCTTTTTTTATGCGCTGACTGAATGAGCGTTCATGTACCAATTTTGCCTCGTCCCATCGTTAGGGATGATAAATCGTGAAGAGAGGGGACGTTAAGTCGAGCTAAAAACTGCGGAAATCGCAAACAATCGGACAGAAAAAGCCGTGGTGCCGGAGCCCTTCTATTTCGGATAATAAGCGGAAAGGCCCCTGACGCTGCTATTTTCATTTTAAGTCTTTAAACCTTGCCTTCATATCGGCATCCTGCCTGATGGCGTTCATGAGGTCCGGGGGCTTTTTCAACGCCTTCCGAAACTCAAAGTTGGGGAAATTCTGGACTGCTTCCTCGAAATTCTCATTGTTGATGAACTTCTCGTCCACGGTGCAGCCTTCATAATCTTTGAGATGCTTTTGATAGATATACCCGTCGCAGAACGTGCCCAGGTCGAATTTGTCATATCCGTAAGCGTAATATGTCTCCGGGTCCTCGAGCTTACCGAAGGGCGAGCCAAGGACATCGAACCCCACTCTTTTATCCAGAAACTCATCCATGACGCTGTCGATAACGCCGCCGACAGGATAATTATGCTCCTCAAAGCTTGCTTTTGTGCTCCAGGGCGAATGGAGAAAGATGTTAAAAACTTTGTTAGGAATTTTCTGCATAACTATGTTCCCCATCCGGGTGGTGTTAAACCGGATCAGCTGCTTTTTTTCGAAATCGACGACCGGCTGATGGTAGCCCGTGAACGCATGGTGCGAGCCGGAATAAATCAAGGCTTTAAGGTTTTTAGCTACGAATTCTTTGATGATGATACTGGCCATGTGCTCATCGCTATCGCCCTTGGGCCAGACTTTTTTCCAGAGCTCGGGGGTCATCTTTTCCTCCATCGCACTCCAGTCGGGGCGGTAGTTGAGGTTGATGACGCGGAACTTGGGTTTATCCGAGGGTAAGGATTTGTTCAACTCCCAGGCCTTACGATAGATGTCGATGTATTCGACATAGCCCCAGGCTACGAACTCTTTGAACATCAACCAGCGGGCGAGATCCTCGTCATAGGCGGAAGCGGTGATCAGCTGGTCGACTTGATCCTGGTATTCATAACAGCCGAACTCGATCCCGAGGTTGCGGATGCCGGCCGCAGTCGGCTTCTGACCTCGATGAACCCATCCAATCCTTATTGACCCCCTACTCAAAGAGGCCAGGGACAAGATCATCAGTCGGGACTTCCGTTGACTTCGCTCACAGCTCTGGGCTATCCTCAATTCCCAGGGTTTTGATCGCTCTTCAAGCACTGACGAAAGGAGACCTAATATGCGGGATGCCGACGACAGCCGGGAGATCCATCAGTATCACTTGGATCAGCCGCAAAAAACGGATGGATTTTTCCTCAAGGGAGCCGGTTCGCTCGACTGGGGAATGAAAAACAGGCTGGCCCGCATTTTTAATCCCGACTCGGGCCGGACCGTCATGCTGGCCATCGACCACGGCTACTTCCAGGGACCCACCTCGGGTCTGGAGCGGGTTGACATCAGCATTCTGCCGCTCATTCCCTATGCCGATACCATCATGCTGACCCGCGGCATCCTCCGGACCGTGATTCCGGCCTCGACGCCGAAATCCATCGTCCTCCGTGTTTCCGGCGGCACGAGCATCCTCAAGGAGCTCTCGAACGAAGGGCTGGCCGTCGATG
>Ga0315277_10008842_pt1 | contig 12907 bp, 14 predicted proteins | sample YL17G05_15_MG_FD_203695 | JGI IMG/M metagenome (GOLD analysis project Ga0315277, IMG submission 203695) | Sediment microbial communities from Yellowstone Lake, YNP, Wyoming, USA - YL17G05_15 | ecosystem: Environmental > Aquatic > Freshwater > Lake > Sediment | place: USA: Wyoming | collected...
CCTTCAACCCCGTGGTGATGGTCGAACGGAAGATCCGGTAGTTGTCGCTCGCCTCAACCCAGTCCGGGGTAGCGTGGACCTCCATCGTCCTGGGGAGTGCCTCGTCCCTGCCACAGATGCGTGCAGCCTGCACCAGGGCACTTGGGAGGGCCTCAGGCACGTCGGTCCACTTGTCGGGGCCTGGCACGTCGTCGAAGGGCAGATGCACGTCAGCGGACATGGTAATGCCCGCCTCACGCTTCTTGCCCTTGACGTGCAACTCCTGTCCCTTGGTGAAGACTTCCAACTCCTCGTCCGGGAACTTTGCCAGGAGGGCCAGGAGGTCTTCAGCGGGAACGGAACCAGACACGTCAGGAAGGGGGGAGGCAACTTTGGTGAAAATCTCCCCGTTGAAGGTGATGAGGTTCTCGGAATCGACGATGAAGGAATTGGACTGCTCCAGAACCTCCCGCTTTGTGATCCCCACAGAAGCGGTGGTCAGTACGTCGAGTAGTTCCTTGCGGTTGACTTTCATGTGTCCCCCTTGAGATAGAATGGGCACCCGAACTGTTATTGCTCGGGTGCCCACTCGGTCAGTGAATCCAGAACTACTCTTCCTCCTCGTCCTTCTTCACCTTCTTGCCCGCCTTCTTCGCCGGCTTCTCCTCCTCCTCCTCGTCCTTCACCTTCTTCGCCGGCTTCTTGGTGGGCTTCTCCTCCTCTTCCTCGGGCACCTCAACCTTCTCGAGCTTGAAGAGCTTCTCCTCGGTGATGACCTTTCCGCCGAGGAACTTCGGGTCGGACTTGCCCCTCCAGATCGTTCCGTGGTAGGTGTTCTCCTTGTCCTTCCCGAACTCGTCCAGGAACATCTGGAGAAGCTCACTCCTCGGGATGGCCTTCTTCACCTTGAACTGCTCGAGGACCCACTTCGCACAGGTTATACGAGGCTCCTTCTCCTCGTCCTTCTTCGTTGCCTTCTTCGTCTTCTTCGCCGGCTTCTCCTCCTCCTCTTCCTCCTCTTCCTCCTCCTCTTCCTCCTCATCCTTCTTTGCGGTCTTCTTCTTCGCGGGCTTCTCCTCTTCCTCCTCCTCTTCCTCCTCATCCTTCTTTGCGGTCTTCTTCTTCGCGGGCTTCTCCTCTTCCTCCTCCTCTTCCTCCTCCTCTTCCTCCTCCTCTTCCTCCTCCTCTTCCTCGGGCTCCTCCTTCTTTGCCTTCTTGGCGGGCTTCTCTTCCTCTTCCTCCTCCTCTTCCTTCTTCGCTGCTGGCTTCTTCTTGCCGGGGACCTCAACCTCGTAGCCCAACTCGTTGAGGATCGTGGCCTGCTCCTCACTCAACTCCTCAGGAGCCTTGCCCTCATTGATGGCCTTCTCGAGCTTCGTCTTCGCCCCCTCGAGATCTATCTCCTCCTTGTACTTGATCTCCATCCCGTCGAGAACCCCCAGGAGAACTCGGAGCTGCTTCTTCTCACTCGCCATTTGAAGTCTTTCCTTTCAACTTGTTGTTTGGTGGGAATCTTATTCCCGTCTATGTGATGTTATTGTACGAGCCCCCAAACGAGCGTCAAGTAAAAAATTAACCACCAAAAGACGAGCAGCACATCGCCCTTCCCAGAGCAAAGCAAGTGCCAACGTAGAGAGGGCGGTTAGAATTGTAGGGTGCTTCGCGAAGCACGATCCAATTTAACCGCATACCACCCATTTCCTTCTCAGCCCAGGTCTGGTTGAGAGCAAACATCCCGGTGCAGTGAGCCAACTTCCGCTTGTCCTCGGAGAAATTACCCATAGTCTGGAGCTTTGCACCCTCTGCGTTATTGTAGGAGAGTGCATTGGCCTGGGTGGGTGCAATGATGAGGATGTGTCTTTCCTGACTCAACCGCCTCATCGCCTTCCAGGTGTCGTTCACTTGGTCCCTGGCTTGCTTCTTGGAGTCCTCTGGTGCGAGGATATCAGGGTAGTCGATGACACAAACATCAGGGCACCAATCGTGCTCCTGCTCCCACTGGTCGAGAATACCAGAAATTCCATGTACAGAGATAGAAGCGGTGGGGTGGACACTAACCCGCAAGTAGGACGATGAGATCCCGCACCCCCGCATGAAGGACTGACTGCCCTGCCATGCTGCCTCGCGCGTGAGTGGTTTCCAGACCGTGAAGGTCTCGTGCTCGAATGTGTACTCAGGGTCCGCAGCCTCGTCAAGGGTGATCTTGAGTGGGACCTTGATCCGCCCGCACTGACGCTTCCAGAGGGGGCGTTGCGCCCAGCGAACCCCGAAGCGTTTCATCACCTGATTCTTGGAGAGGTCCCCCACCTCGAAGAAGGCTACCTTTCGACGTTGACGAAGTGCCTTTACCGCAAACTCAATGGCAAAGTAGGTCTTGCCCATTTTTTCGGGTGCCTGTATGCCCACCAGGGCGTCCCTGGTGAGCGCCGCGTTGAAAAATTGGCCGGAAGGGCCTTCGTATCGGATGAGAGGCTTGGCGGGCTCCGCAAACGCCTCCTGCCACGCACCCCTGTCACCAAGGGGACAGAATCCGGTGCCCTGTCCTACTTCCACCTTCCGGTAGCTGGAGAGGGCTGCCTCTGCTTCGGAGACATCTCCGTGGGAGAGTGCGTAGTCTACGGTTTCCTTGGTGCGGATGATCGCTCGCTTGGCAAGGAAGTCGCGTAGTTGGTCGAGCAGGTAGGGCACGTTGAGTTCGGGTGCTTTCTCGTACTCCTCCCCCAAGGACTCGAGGAAGTCCTTCACAGAGTCCACCAAGTCGGTGTTTTCGTTATCCTCCGACCACTTGTGGAACATGTCTTCTACGTGCTGGACTGGTGCTTTACCGTAGGAGCGATGGTAATTTAAGCACCAATCGGCCACTACCCGGAATAGCTCGGAGTCGATCAACTCGAGGTCCAGCACCCGTTCAGCCTGGGCGAGGAACTCTGAGGAGACTACCAGGGCTATGAGGATTCGCCGTTCACGTTGGGACTCTACCTTGTGGCGTTCCATCGGTTACTCCCAGTGTTAGGCTTCGTAGTAGTGGCTCGTGCTTCCCTTGGGCTTGGGACCGTAGAGGGACTCGTCCCAGATGGGCTTCCTCTTGGGGAGTGGGGGTCCTCCTGGTTGGAACTTCGTTCTGGTCTGATCCCTATGCATTGCAATCTCAAGAGAGTCCCACTTCTTGATCCACAGTGGTCCCGAGTAGGCTATGGGGTAGTAGCAAGGTGGAGGAACCCGTATGAGGTCACCTACGCGACGTAGGAGTTTTTCATACCACTTGAGGACGGCATCTATCCGTTCCTGGGAGATTCCTGTTCTGATGAGGTGCTGGAAGGACCTGGCCCAGAGGTGGGGCTTTGAGGTGGCGTTTACTTTACGGACGGATGAAACTACCTCATTCAGACGGTTGGCGAACTCTTCACTTCTATCATCTTTTTTCCTCACACGGATAGAAACGCGATTCTCGCGTTTCGTAGTTATATATCTACTTGCTATTATATGGGGGTCTTTTCCGACCCCTCTGCCAGGTCTTTTTTGACCAGGCTGCCAGGTCAATTCCGACCCCTCTGGTAGGCGCGACCATGTGGTTCGCATGTGACGTTGACGCCCATTGAAACCCGTCCGTATGACGAGCCCTGCCTCCACAAGTTGTCCAATGAGGTGTTTGACCACCTGCTCCTTCACCCCAATCTCTTCCGCCAGGTATTGATTTGATGCAAAGCAGTCTTTCTTCTTCAGGTTTACGAGACTGTCTATTACAAGTAGAAGCCATGCCGCTTTGGCTGAAATGTTCCCGTTGCGAACCAATTCAAAGACCTCTGGTCGTGCCCATACCCCCCGAAAGTGTCTCCTGGGCTTCTCCTCTTCCGAGTCTTCGTAACTGTCTACCATATTTCACCAGCCCTATCTGCGGCGGCACGGAGTGCAAGACAAAGCCAGTTGGCCATTTTTGGGGTGAGGCGAAACTGAATATGCTCCCCATTCTTGGGATTCTTCACGTCAAGGAAGATGTTGAATTTCTCTGTATCATACTTCACTGTGAAGGAACTACTGACCCTATGTATTCGTATCCTTCTCACGTCTTCTTCTCCTTCTTGGCGAACCTCTCTGCCGCCAACTTCCGCACGTCGTATGGTCGAATAACCCACTGCGCTCTCTTACTCCTCTTGTCAATCTGTTGAGCGGGTAGTTTCTTCGCCCAGATGAATTGGAACACCCTCATCTTGGTGAGGCCCATGAAACGAGCAGCTTCAGCGACAGACCATAGTTCCTCTGGCATTTCAGCCTCCTAACAGTTCTCGCCTGATCTTACGGACCGTCTCATAGTCCAGACTTCCCGGGTCACTTGGGAGGCCGTCCACGACCTCCGTCTCGCCAGGGAACATGGAGAGGTACTCGGCTAACAGGTGTGCTCGCTTCTGTGCGAGAGGTTCAGGATCGAACACGATAGAGCGGTGTCTGAACCTCCGCAGTTTATTAGCTTGCTGCTTTCGCCAGTCGATTCCGAAAGTAGCAACAGCTCCAGGTCCGATTTTCCACACGTCCCCGGGTCCCTCCACCACAATGATGGAGTCTCCCCTGACCTGGTGTATTCCGTAGAGGAGTCCATCTGGGTCGTCACCACAGTCCTTGTCCTCCGTCATCCTGTACTTTGGATCTGCTTGAATGATGGAACGACCCACGTAAGCCACCAGTTTGTGATCCTCGTTGTAGATGGGAGAAATCACCCGCCAGGACCACTTCCCACTGGCTTGGCTGGTGCCCTTTAGCTCCCACTCCTTTGCCAGTGCCTTGGGCCTCAGAATGCCCCTCTGGTTGCGTAGGTACGACAGGTGCTTGGGGGTTAGGGGTTCCATGTCGAGTGGCCTGGGGACCTCCCCACCGCGCACCCGTGGGGCTTTGCGTGCGCGTCTGTGCTCCTTGTCGTCGTACTCCCACCTAATGGCCCATGCCTTGTCGGTGGAGATGTGACACCACGCTTTGATTGCATCCACGATACGGATGCGACCACAACGCCAACAGTTAAAATAACCCATCAGGAGGTTGAAGCCGAGGTGCCAACCCTCTTGACCACTGGAGCAGCACATGCAGTGGGTCTGCAACCACCCCTCTTTGCAGTGGTGGTGTCCACCAGAGAGAATGGGGATGTGGTGGTCGTTTGCAAACTTGTTGAAGTTGAAGGCCATGTTACTCCGGGTACTTCTCGATCATGCGCTCGGCGGCTTTCTTCTGCTTGGGTGATAGATGCCGTGGTTTCGGCATCTTCTTGATTGAGCTGAGGAACTCAGCTTCCCAGTCGTCCACGTCGATGTCCTCACTCTCATCGATTCTGCGAAGCTCTTCAATGATTTCATCGTCGTCCATTAGCCTGCCTTTGCCTTTCGTATGAACATTTGAAGGAGCCTCATGGTCCCGCTCTTCCTGCCATCCAGCACCCGGCTGATCGTTTCGTCCTTCTCATGGATGATGGTGAGCAACCTCAACTCGATCGTTCTCTTACCCACCATGTAGTAGATGGAGACCTTGTTCAACTGACCAATGCGGAGGAGTCTGTCTTCCGCTTGTTCGTGAGCACTGGGTGTCCAACCCAACTCAAGGAACAGAGCATTGGACGCTGATGTAAGATTCAGACCAACACCACACGCCTTGATCTGCCCGAACAGGAGTCGTGCCTTGGGGTCCTCTTGGAACTTGTCCACGGTCTGTTGACGCTTGGAGGTCTCGTGGACTTTCCCGTCTGTGCCCACCTTCCTGATGAGCTTCCCACTTACGGAACCATCAATCACCAGGGCCTCGGGGAAAGCTTTCTTCAGTGCTGCCATGATGGATCGATGGATCACGAACACGATCAACTTCTGGTTGGAACCTTCAAGCCAATCGCGAATCCACTGGATAGCTGTCTTGAGCTTGCCCTCGGCCGCAAGCAGCTTGAGGGCACCAAGACGGACGATGGCCTCAGCCCTTGAGGCCCGATCCCAGGCTGCCTTCCCCTTCTTCTTGAGAAGCCATTCAAGGAACTCCTTCTCTGCCTCTTCGTACTCATGTCGGTTGTCGATGACGATTGGCAGGATGGTCCGTGTCTTGGGGGGTAGATCCTTGAGCACTTTCCGCTTGAGCCTGCGGATCATGACCCCTTTGAGTTCTTTTCGCAGGGCGTCGAGGTTAGAAGAACCAGAGAAGTCCCACCCACCACTCCAACGGTTTTTCTTGGGATTAGTGAAGCGGAAGGCGAACCTCCAATAGGATGGAAATTTGTCGGGTCGAATCATCTGAAGTACCGGGAAGAATTGAATGGGTCTCCCGGTGATTGGTGTCCCACTCAGGGCAATCACATGTCTTGTTTGACTTGCAAGCTGTCGGCAAGCCTTCGTGCAGGATGCCGATCTTGATTGTACCCTGTGGCACTCGTCCATGATGATGGTGCTCAACCCAAGCTCCATGAGGATGGGAAGCCACCCACTGAGTATCTCGTAGTTGATGATGAGAATCTTGTGTGTCTTGAGGTTTACTACCTTTTCTTTCTGTTTGAGCCGACCCTCTTTGTAGCGTTCCTTCGCCTGTCGGATTGCCGTTCGCACTGCCCGTGGTCCGTGTCGTCGGTGTCGTCGCTTCAGCTTCCCGATTGACTTCCGAAGCCGCTCCTGTGCCTGTTCCTCTGTGGTGACAGCACCGTCTATGACGTGGGATCGCAACCCTGCGTGCTTCACCCACTCCCGTTGCCAGTTGTACTTGACTGACGCCGGGCAAATTATGAGGAGTGGAAATGCTTCTGGGTGGAGCACAGCCCACCCGATGGATTCCACCGATTTCCCCAATCCCATATCATCAGCACAGAGGGCACGACCACGCACCTGGTCGAAGAAGTGTACTCCCCGAAACTGATAGGGGTAGAGTTCGGTTCTCAGCCGACTCCGTACACGTTCATCGAAGGGGATCTTGCGAAGGATTACAGGCACTCTTGCACCTCAGTCCACGCAGCGTCGATCTGTTCGTCCGACCAGCCGTGGGACTGTAGGTGCTCTATGAGAGCCAGCCTTGCGGGGATACTTCCTTTGCGGAACTCCCTGGTGAGCTGACCCGGGGCCTCCAGGACAATGAGGAGGAGGCTCCAAGCCTCTTCACTCACTTCCCTCTTGAAGTACTCCATCCAGGACTGTTTGATGGGCAGGTCAGAGGGGATCTCGTTGTGTTCATGCTTCCGCAACTTCGATGCACACAACCCCCGGAGTCGCCAGTAAATCTTGGTCCAGATCCATGTAACGGGTGCGGCACCTCGAGAGGGATCGTAGCTTCTCTTCCAGTCGGCGGCCATCTCGCTGAGTTCGGAGATGGCTTCGTCGGCCATCTCCTGGTGGGTGCGCCCACACTTCTTTGCTACTGCCTTAGCCGCGCTGCACGCAGCCCGTTGATACCGGAGGAAGATTCGTTCGGCTTGGACTTCGGGTCGGAGTTGTATTTGAATCGGACGCCTGCGGATGCTGTTGTAGAGCATATGCGCCCCCGTGGTTTTATTGTAGGACAGAAAACGATATTATAGGCTGATCTTTAGGGGAAATCAAGGAAAATCAAATCCTTGTATCTCTTATGTTTACGTTGCAGGATCTTGCTGTAAGTATGAGGAGCAATAGTGGGGGAACAATATAAAATTTGTGGTTTCTCGGTTGAAGCCCTGTCAATTTTCGTGTAACCTCCTTTGAGCAACAGGAGGCAAGGATGGCGATTACAGAGCAGCGAGCACGGACCTACGCCAAAGCTACGGCGAATCTCATGAAGCACCGTTTTGACGTGACGGGGATGCATTGGCACTGGAGGAAGAGTAGTGGCGTCCGTATTACCAAGGAGAACATGCTCAAGGCCATTCACATGTCCTATGGTATTGTGCGCCGCATAGCCCAGCGTCTTGACTGCGCTGTGGTGTCAGTCAAGAACTTCCTCAACAGACCGGGGAATGAGGATTGTAAAGCAGCGTATGCAGAGGAGTCAGAATGCATCGTTGATCGTGCCGAGTCTGCTCTGATGAAGTCCATGGTGCAGGACAGGGACCCCCGAACGGTTCTGAACGCAGCCCGTTTCGTCCTCTGTACGAAGGGGAAGGACAAGGGGTGGCAGAAGACGATAACAGTAGAGGGGGGAAAGCACCCGATCAATGTGCAGGCAGCCATTGTGGACATCGCTTCGTTGAACCTACCGATTGAGATGCGGCGCGACCTGCTTGCGCGAGCGGAGTCCACCGACTCTCTGACGATCGAGGCACCCAAGCTCCTACCTGCTCCTGGGGAGACCCCCATTGACAAGCCGAAGATCACCATCCGTGTTGGTACTAAGTCGAAGGTGGTGATCCGCAAGAAGGCTGGGTGAGGGTCATCTCAAAGTGCTAATCAATCGCGATCAGCTCGAAGCATCCATCGTGCGCGAAAGTTTCAAGGACTTCGTGCAACGATTCTGGGACACCATCGTCCCAGAGAAGCTCGTCTGGAACTGGCACATGGACGTTCTGTGTCAGTACCTCCAGGAGGCCGCAGAGAGGGTGTTCAAGGGGGAACCGAAGAAGGAAGATATCATAATCAACATCCCACCGGGCACCACGAAAAGCAGCGTGTGTAGCATCTTCTACCTCCCCTGGATCTGGACTCGGATGCCCACCGCTCGGTCTATCAACGCCTCTTACTCCTACCCACTTGCAATGGACCTCTCTCGCAAGTCTCGTGATGTGGTGACCTCAGAGAAGTACACCCGTCTCTTTGGTGACGTGGGGGTTAGGGAGGACCAGAATGCCAAGGGTTATTTTGCCACCGAGGCCGGGGGTATGCGTTACGCTGTTGGGACTGGTGGTTCTGTTATGGGTTTCCATGGCCACTTTCTTGTTGTGGATGATCCGCTTGATCCCAACCAAGCGGTGTCTGAAGCCAAACTCGAAGCAGCAAACCGATGGATAGCTGAGACCCTTCCTTCCCGTAAGGTGAACAAAGAGGTCACGGTCACCATCCTCATCATGCAGAGGCTACACCAAAACGATCCCTCTGCGGTGATGCTCCGTCGTGCTGATGAGGGTGTAGCAACACGTCATATCAAACTTCCTGCGGAGATTCAGGGCTCGGGGTTTGAGCAGGTGAGGCCGCGCAGGCTGGCCAAGTTCTATAAGGAGGGGCTACTCGACCCACAACGGCTCCCGCGAAGGGTCCTCAGTGAGGCTCTGGCTTCTCTTGGGCAGTATGGTTACGCAGGTCAAATGCTTCAGGAACCCGTTCCTCTTGGTGGAGGAATGTTCAAGGCAGAACGGATTCAGATTGACGTTCCACCACCCAGGGCGGATCTCATTAAGGAGGTTCGCTACTGGGATAAGGCCGGCACCGCTGGGGGTGGTGCATTCACCGCCGGTATTCTCATGTCCAGGGATTCACGGGGTAGGTTCTGGATTCTGGATGACGTGCGTGGTCAGTGGGATGCTTCGGTGCGTGAGCGGATCATAAAGCAGACCGCAGCACTCGACACCCGCAAGGTTTCGATCTGGGTTGAGCAAGAGCCAGGGTCAGGTGGAAAGGAATCTGCACAGGGGACCGTTCGGAACCTTGCTGGTTACAATGTGCATGTGGAACGACCTACAGGACACAAGGAACTTCGAGCAGATCCCTTCTCCGTTCAGGTGAATGGAGACAACGTGTTCATGCGTGCTGGTCCGTGGAACAAAGCCTTCCTGGAGGAGCTTGAATACTTCCCACACTCCAGGTATAAGGACCAGGTGGATGCGGCGAGCGGTGCCTTTGCTGCATTGGTGCGGCCCATCAAGGTTGGTGGTTTTGGCAGGAGGAGTAAGTGAGCAAGCAGCGAAAGGTTTTAGACCTTCGTAACAACTCGGAGGTTGTGAAGAATGTGACTCCTGCTAAGGAGGACCCCGACAAGGTTCGCGCCAAGCGGTACGCGGACATGATTGCGAATCAACGTCTGGCGTTCCAGGCAAGGGGAATTCAGAACGTAGAGGGTCTCATTGAGGCCCAACTCCTGGTTCGCCGCTCCCTCTTCGATCAGCTACTCGACCCTCGCCACGACATCGACCGTGACTGCGGATACCCCGAGGAGATATCCGTCACCATGTACCGCCTCATGTACGAGCGAGACGGGATCTCGAAGCGGGTGGTAGATGTCTTTCCCGATGAGAGCTGGGCTATGTACCCGGAGGTCATCGAGACACCCGACCCCAAGCAGGAGACGGAATTTGAGAAGGCTTGGGAAGAGCTGGTGAAGAAGTTCAACCTGTGGCACCTTCTGCATCGTGCTGACCGTCTCTCCGGCATCGGGACCTTTGGGATCATTCTCCTTGGCCTTGCCGACGGAAAGAACCTGGAAGAGCCCATTGACGGGATCGACGAGTACGGTGAGATCACCGAGGGGACGGAACACAAGCTCCTCTTCATCCGCCCGTTTGATGAGTCTGTAGTGCGGGTGGACACGCGCGAGTCGAATATCCTCAACCCTCGCTTCGGTTGCCCCATCTACTACACGTTGACCTTCCGGGATGTGGACCTCCTGGGTATCTCGGCGGCTACGAGTGTGACCGTGGGGGATATCACCAAGAAGGTTCACTGGAGCCGTATCATTCACCTGGCCGACAACCGGGACATGTCCGAGATTTACGGCACCCCTCGCATGAAGCCGGTGTTCAATCGTCTCATGGACGTGCGGAAGGTTCTGTCTGGGTCGGGTGAGATGTTCTGGAAGGGAGCATTCCCTGGGATGTCCTTCGAGTTCCAGCCTGGTGTTGGGGATGCTGAACTTGACACGGCCACCGTTCGCGATGAGATGGAGAGTTACCAGCAAGGTCTCCAGAGGTATCTCGCGTTGACCGGCATGACTGCGAAGATGCTGGCACCACAGGTGGCAGACCCAACCCACCACTTGGACGAGCAGATCAAGGCCATCTGCATCGCTCTTGCTGTTCCCTTGCGAATCTTCACGGGGACTGAGGAGGCTCGTCTCGCTTCGTCTCAGGACGCGAAGACTTGGGCTCGTCGGGTGGGTCGTCGCAACTATGAGTATGTCTCTCCGATGGTTGTCAGACCCTTTGTGGACCGACTCATAGCCTTCGGAATCCTCCCGGTCCCGGAGGATTACGACGTGTTGTGGCCCGACCTCTCTACCGTCACGGATACCGAGAAGGCACAGATCATGCTCACCAAGACGCAGGCTATGCAGTCCTACGTCCAGGGTGGTTGTGACATCTTGATTCCACCGAACACCTATCTCCAATCCATCCTCGAGCTGGCTCAGGAGGAGATAGACCAGATTTCTGAGGCTCGTGTACAGGAAGCGGTCCTCGACCGTGAGGCGATAGCCCCCCCGGCCCCTCCTGAGAGCGGTCCTCGCCTTCCCCGCACGGACCGTCCCAGAACAGGGACCAGCACAGGCAGCCTTCCCACCGCTGCCGAGAAGGCGTAGCAATGGCCATCCGTCGTGACCCGACGATGACGGGTCTTCTCGTTCGGGCTTACACCACCGAGATCCGGCGCTTGCTCTCTGCGATCTCCCGACAGGTGTGGGTGAAGATTGTTGAAGAGGACGCTTTGGGTTTCGAGGCCCCCGTTGCCCATCTGATCCTCCACGCAGAGCGGGGTGTGTGGAGGTTCCACACCAACGATCAGAAGCTCAAGGCTTTCGACACCTGGTTAGAAGGAGTCATCGAGGCAGAGATTGCCAAGGCGGGTGGTCGTAAGTATGTCGAAGCTGCCCACATGAAGGGGGTGAGTCGGGCTTTTACCGATGCTCGGAAGACCGAGTGGAAGGCTTCCTCCGAATGGTTCCAGGGGACGAAGGACCAGTTCCTTCGGTCGATTGCCGGTCGTCCCGACATGATCGCCAAGATTCGACTTCTCGCCTCTCGTTCCTTCGAGGAGCTTAAGGGAATCACCAAGGTGGCTTCCACCCAAATCAGTAGGGTCCTGGTGAACGGGCTTCTCCACAACCACGACACGAAACGGATCGCCACCGACATGGTTCGGCAGGTGAAGAACCTGACGGCACAGAGAGCCAACCTGATAGCTCACAACGAGATCATCCACGCTCATGCAGAGGGACAACTGGATGCCTTCGATATCCTGGGCATTAAGGAGGTGGGGGTCTACGCTGAGTGGGTGACGGCGGGTGACGATCGGGTATGTCCTCTGTGCCAGCCCCTTGACGGTGTAATCTTCACTGTTGAGGAGGCCCGAGGACTGATCCCGAGGCATTTGAGGTGCCGCTGTAGTTGGGTTCCAGCGAGCTTCTACTCCCCGAAGGACAGGAAACGCACCATGAGGCGGAAGGTGACTGACTCCATTCTTGCCGAGGAGAAGAAGAAGGGTAAGGGCACCAAGGCAAAGAGACTTCAGCGGGTGCGGAAGCAGTCATCGTGGGTGGGTAGGGAGGTCCTATGATGGCTCCTCCTCGGGATTACGGCAAGATTCGGAAGCGGGAACAACAGAGGGCGTGGTTGCTCCAGGTCGTGGCCCAGTTGCAGAATGAGGACTGGTACGGGGAGGTCACGGTCATAATGGAGGCCGGGGTCATCCAACGCCTGAAGAAGGTGGAGAGCGTGTTACCCCCTACACCCAAGGACGAGTCAGGTAAGGGTTTAGGAAAATCTGAATTTACGGAGTTGCCCCTGTCGGACGGGTAGTGTACTATTTCATGAATTGGGAGCTACCCGACAAGAGGGGGCACCCGGGGGACCTCACAAGGGTTTCCGGGTGCCCCCTCTCTATTTGAGGAACAAGACATGGGGAACAAGTTGAAGGTTGCGGCGAAGAGGGATGGGGCGACTCGTCGCACCCGGCTTGCAACGACCCTCAAGGGTCTGCGGAAGAACGAGTTCTCCACCCTACGGATGAACCTTGAGGGGGTGAAGGCCCGTCACGAGAAGTTGCAGGACCGAGAGCACCTGGTGGTTCCGGCCGTGATCCTGACCGAAGGG
>Ga0315277_10008843_pt1 | contig 12905 bp, 7 predicted proteins | sample YL17G05_15_MG_FD_203695 | JGI IMG/M metagenome (GOLD analysis project Ga0315277, IMG submission 203695) | Sediment microbial communities from Yellowstone Lake, YNP, Wyoming, USA - YL17G05_15 | ecosystem: Environmental > Aquatic > Freshwater > Lake > Sediment | place: USA: Wyoming | collected...
AGAAGTTGCAAAAAGAATTGGTGACGAAGGCGGAGCCTTCGCCGACGAACATCTTCCAATGATGATGAATGATAAAAATCCTGATGTTCGTGAGGAAGTTGCAAAAAGAATTGGGATTGAACATCTTCCAATGATGATGAATGATAAAAATCCTGATGTTCGTGAGGCAGCTAAAGAATCACTTAAAAAGTTGAAGAAATGGTGACTTTAATTCCGGCGAGACGAAGTCGTAAAATAAATTCTTCGGCTGGGACTGCAGTTTCGCCGTCAAGCACACCTTCAGACGATATTGATGAATCCATAATCATTTGTGCAAGAATTGCTGCACTAAAACCAGTCGTTTGTGCCATGGCTGATAAATTAAGTTTTTGATCATATCGACAAAATACACTTATCGTTGTTGACAATCGTTGTTGGGTATTTTGATCTGTTCCTGAAGCTGTAACTGTTGCAATTACGATATCATCACTTGTTTGGCTTTTAAAATTATGTTCCAATAAACTTCTTAGCAATGTTCGATTTGACATAAAATCAGAATATGAATTATCAAATAATCCTAATTTACGTAATGTTTTAGTGATATTATTATGACCACGATATCGAATTGTTTTATAAGAAACATTTCTTGCTTTCCCGCATAATAATTCAGGAAGATTTGAACTGCCCCCTCCTGTAATAAATGCTTCGAATTTATTTTTTCCAGACCAAGGCGTTCTTAATTTAAAATCTTCACATTCACTTAGTGGGCGAAGTTTAATATGTTTTCCATCACGAAGCTCATCAGCTTCAATATCATATTCATTTATTAAGCCATCTGCAGACCACGTTAGCGTATATTGCCAAGGATTTTCATCCATTGTTCCTGGATTGAAAGGGAGGCCTCCCACTTTCATATTAACATCAATATCTGTACATCCTTTTTCATTTAGGATATTAAATGTATGCATGCCCAAAATGTTTATCATTCCGGGTGCAAGACCACAATCAGGAATATGTGTAACACCCTCGTGCTTAGCATCATGATCCAATAACTTTTGTTTTAAAACAACGTCACGATTGCCACCCAAATCAATCATATGAATACCGTTATCAATACATTGCTTTGTTAATTCAGGATAGATTTGGTATCCGGCCGTTGCAATACACACGACAACATCATAAGGTTGTCGATTATGAAGTTTCAAAGGATGTGTACCTAATACGGGTACGGGAATAAGAACGGTGTCGATTGTTGTTTTTGTACCAAACGAAATTAATTCTTTTTCTAAATTATCGAGAGATTTTTTATTCATATCAACAAGTCGAATATGACCAGTTTCATGTTTGGCAAGATGTATTGCGACTGAACGACCCATACGACCGGTGCCGTAAATTATAAACGTATTAGACATATAATCATTATATTATACGACTGTTTTAATGTTCAAGTTGTTTTTCAAAGACAAAATTACCTGAACCAAAAATTTTATGAACTTTATTTTCTTTAGCAACTTGCTTTTGTTTTTTGTCGCCTTGAGCACGAAACTTAAAACGATCATATCGATTAACAAAATCCGTCCACCAAAATCGAGGACCAGTATGTCTAATAAATAAAAATCCTGACTTTATATAACTTGATCCGTCGCCAACTCTTGTATCTACGTAAGAAAGCAACGATTTATATCCATTACTTATTGCCCATTTTTCTACACATTTAAGCAATCGAGAATGACCACCAACAACGGTGTGACCAATAAGATGTGCAAACCTAGCAAAAATTTACGACATCAAAAATCAAGTCTTATGCGAAGCGTAAGATCACGTTCGGCACTCTTTTCAACGGGGCGACTTAGTTTTGCCACTGCCAGAAGGTTATCATTCGCATCATATATACCACATGAAGTTATAAACGTGAAGCTTTGTTGTGTATCTTCTTGCCCGGCGTCAATAACAACAATTCTGCTATCGGCATCTGTAAATGTTGGATTTGATGAATAATTGAATTCATCAGCGCCTGCTCTACAAAACACCAATGTCGAATTAATATTTGTTACATTTTGAAATGTCATAGAAGTTTGTGAACCAGAGCCCATACGACACCCTGCAATATGATCAATAATATTGTCTATGGAACCTGAAGTAACAAAATCTGGAATAAACCTGGCTCCAACTCCGTTACCCGCGGCGGTTTCCGTGAGGCGGCCTGCTAGGGTTGTTTGACCTAACGCAGCCATTGCATCAATTGTACCTGACATTAATTGGCTTGCTGAACATATCTTGGCAAGATCTAATACGGCAATGCCACGATCATAAAACATCAAACCAACCGTTCTGGCTGTATTTGAGGCATCGACAATGTTACCTACTTGGCCTCCGAATGTTGCGAGTTTATTTGTTGCCGAACCGACGTCTGTGAATACAGTTGATCCTGAAATCGAATTTACGTTTATATTTGCTCTCCAATTTTGATGCCGCGCGCCAGCATTGTCTTGCTGCGCGTGCGGACCAACTGCACTTGCAGATTGAAAAAATCGCATTGCAAATGTTTCGCGCTTGATCTGATCTCTTGCAAATAAACGCTTAAATGCAATGAAAAGAGCAACATCAATAGTGTTTGTAACGTCTGATGAGTCAAGTGGTGCAGTAAATGCTAATGAGTTATCGCCCAAAAGTGCCTGTGAAAATTGTCTATAAATGTCCATTTTTTCACGCATCATTAATGAACTACTTGGAAATAATTCTTTTGAAGCGGCATCAGTACCAGTTTGTGCTATAGTAACCGTTGAACCAGTGGGTAAAAGACCCATAGTAATATCAAAAATAGGATTTGCTGTTTGAAGTGTAAAATCTTGATCATACACAGTTTGAAACAAACTTGAAGTTACACCTGGGCCCACGCCACCGGTGACAAACATTTGATATTTTCTACGTGAACTTGATCCACTAACATCTTCTTGAAGAACATCAACAAGTTGATTTAAGAATGATCTAGTTGTCTTGACGTCCGCTGGAAGAATTTCTTTAAAAATTGCCACTTTTATGCTCCAATATTAATCATAAGTTTTTATCAATTATTACAGCAATATCTTTTACTGCACCGGATTGAACACCGGTTACTTTAATGAAAGTTTTAATTTTTGCTTTATTCGCCGTTGTGCCATAAACTGTAAACAAGGCATCTGTTAATGACTTAACATTTAAAGTGAATTGAACAATTGAACCACCATATGAATTTTCTGATGGTGAGCGTGTCATTAGGTATGTTGCACGTTGTTGTCCATCGACGTTCTCAGGGGTATTTCTTGCAATTTGTAAGAACAAATTGGACACCTCAACAACGAATGTTTGGTCACGTAACTCAACATCTATTGTTGTTTCAAATTGAATTATTTGTTCAAGACTTACAGTGGCACTTTTTTGTGCATTACGACCAATAGTAATAACGCCTGACAAACCATCAACAATTGAATCACCACTCAATGACAACGTTGGAAGACGTAACAAATTAGGATTTGAAACACTAATTAGTTTGTATTTTTGTGAATGATTTTGATTAGTTAGTGCCTCAAAAATTGGAGTATTTTTTTCAATCTTTTCACGACCAACTGTTCTTCCATATTTTGTAATAATATCGTAATTTACTTCATCATCGCCGAGGGCGAATTTATGCATTGAAAAACTGCCGTCATTGCGAGCCAAAAATTGGCGGCCGGTGTCTGTAAGTACTGCATCAAGAATTATATTGTTTGTTGATCCGTCAAGAAATCCCATATCATTACTCTTTTATTTAAGGAAACGTTGCATTTCCATATGTATCACGTGGCACGACATTACTAACTTATTTTCAATATATAATTTATACTTTTATCGTCTCTTAGTAAATACTACTCTCTTTTATTTTCTCTACCAGGTAAAGATGCGTTATGTATTATATCTGAAACATTACGATTTATACGATTATCAATACGAATATTGATATGTTGACTTTTTTGATTGTCAACATTTATAAACTGTAACTTATAAGATCCTTCAGTTTGTTTTGTTTCAAAAACGTTTGTTGTTTTTTCATTATCATCATATAATTGATAAAACTCAGGATTGAAATATATTTTCATTTGTTTGGAATATTCACCACTAACATTAATTGTATCAACAAATGTATCCGCTTCTAAATATAGATTAGGATAAGACTTGGGAGCACCTGAATGACTAATTAGTTTTTTTAATAATTTATTAGAAAAAACATCAAATTTTAACTCAAATTGGGCACCATAGTTTGATGTGAAACCATGAGCGTCAATACAACAAACTGTATAAATGTATATAGATTGTTTGTTGAAATCATCATCAACATAATTACACAATGGTGAGGTTACAAATTCAACAAGTGTTTTCGCTGGTGATTCTGTAGGTTTTGCCTTAATGACAGAATCGTCGAAATCATATTGTTTAATAAGTTCAAATGAATGTTTAATTGTTGGACGACGAAAAACTTGAAATTTCTTAATATCACGTTGTGAATTTGTGGGAAAGCTCCAATGGACTAACATTTTGTTTTTTTCATAATCCCACGTAAAATTAATGTCGTTTGCTGGTGGGGGTGCCGTTTCATCAACACATGTTGTATAAATTTTTGTTGAAGGTTTTGAACTTATCAACATGCTTAGTAATGCTGTTTCATGTGATTCATAATCGATGGCCGGGACTTTAAATAATGCTATTGATCGTATTGAATATGCATATGTTGAACCATATTTTGTATGAAAATCAATGGCAGATGCTGATTTATGATTTTCAATAATAATTGGTGGGAATTCTTTAATAATACCATTTTCTAAAATTTCAAACTTATCAATAATATATCCAATTATTTTTGCAGTTTGTCTTTCTGGGAGTTGTGAAGATGCTGCAAACGTAAGATCAATATAAGGAACAATTGTTTTATATTCATCTTCATTAATTGAAGTTGAGGCCCTGAACGCCATCAGCGTATTCACCCTCTTTGACATTTTATGTAGTGTATGCAAATCACCAGCAAATTGATTATTTGGTTGATGAATACTTTGATTTATCACACTATGTAATAACTTTCCACTAATTTGTGTATGAAACGCTACGCTTTTCATTTTTTCAAAATATTTATTATTTATACGTTTTCCACCTTTATCAAAAAATCGACGAGCTTGATGCTTATCAGATCGCGTCATTGATGCATATAAAAAATGTGGTTTAATATTTTTAGGAAGTAATGAAATTAATTTTGAAGCCGCTTTTGAATTAGATGAATTATGATCATGTGGTAAATTAAGTGTTAGTTGTTCAAGTGTTCCTGATGCAAATGTATAAACTTTATCTTCAATTTCACAATCACTAAAATTTATTGAAACATAATCAAGCGAAGAAAAATCATCTTCTGACAAAATTTTATTAATGTTTTTTGTAATTAAATTATTTGTTCCATGGGTTGGTTCAATTGCATTATTACGAACTTGATGTTCTTGTAGTGAGTCATTTGATACATTTATTTTTGTTGGTTTCCAATTTAAAAAAACGTAACGGGGTACACGCATATTAACATGTTGAATAAAACCAGAGTCAATTTCGCCGGCGGGGTGGGCCAAAACATTTTTTGGAATTCCACTTATTTCAGAAACTGATTCATCGGGAACAAAAAAATCGTACTTAAAATCCGCAGACAGATCTTTTACTTCTGGTACATCGATTACGTAAACTAATTTTGAAGGTAAAGAACTTGCCATTTATTCCCCCTCGTCTAATGTTTCAACAGCAACAAAATATTTTTCAAATAACAATCCATTAGCAGATTTGCTGTGATTACGAAACTTGTATTTATTTACGTGACTCGAATTATCATTTCCAGATGATGTTTGTTTTTGTACTTCAACAATTTCACCCTTTTTAATTAATTGATCAAATTCAATCTTTCCACTTTGGGTTTTCATTGTTTTATTATAATCAATTTCAAAATCATCTGGTTCAACAATAAGATTAAAAACTCTGTCGAATTGTTTAGGTTGCACAACTTTCTTTGAAAAAGCCAAATTGTTTGATAACGGAGTTGGCATTTTTGTAAAACTACTAATTGTCGCTGCGGTGTGGTATGCTAAGGGAATTTTTTTAGATGGTATTTTTGAAAGTATAGTAGAAATAGAAGGTATAGTCGTATTTAATAATGTTTTAATAAATTGATCATCAAATTTGTTAGAGGGAGAATTATCTTCTTTTTCTTTTGTGTGTTTACTATTTGATGAAGAAAACAAAATATTATCACTGTGAACTGTTTGATGAATATTTGTTGCAGGCTTATTAGCATTATGAGATGCAATTGTATGTAACATATGTTGTGAAAACAAATTTGTTAATTCATGATCTACTAATTGTGCAGATTCTGATAAACTAAAATGATGTTCCGCAACAGACATTCCAGACATAACGTTCAAATAAACTTCAAGTAAGTAACTTATTACGTGATTTGTATATAGATCATTTTTTTGTTTTTTAGTTAAAAAACTATAAGAATCGTCATTGAATGCCTGTAATTCGCCGGTCGATGCTTTCAAATATTCGATTTGAGATGAATTTATTGATTTAGAAAAATCTCGAGTTGGAACTGCAGCGATGACGTCTAGAAGCGTAAATGATTTTTTATTTGACGTATGATCAATTGATTTAAAAAAGGCATCATTTCTAACTGGAAATCTTGATAGTTCGAAGGGATATTTTATTGGTTTAAATACGATGCTCGAGTTTTCCATGTCTGTTTTATAGATACAAATTTGAATAATATCATGTTGTTTGGTCGTTGCAACACGATCTATTTTGAAATTAGATTTTTGTTTTAATTTGTGTGTAAACCCCAAAGGTAAACCAACAGTAACAATCCTTTGATCATTTGAGTATTTTGATGAAAATTTAGACGTTGAAAATAATCCATATATAACATTACGAGTGCGAGGTGTTATAACAGAATCATCCAAGATAGCAACTTCGTCATCTGCCTCTAGTTTACCATCATAATCAAGATCATCAATCATAGGTGTGATTGTTTCTTGTTTTAATAATTGTCTAATATCGGCAAGGTGTGAACCAAGTAACAAAACTTGTTGCTCTGATAACAATAAACGTAACTTATCCTTGTCGTCGAAAAGAGATGAAATTTCCTTAAGATAGTGATTCACTTTTTTATTTGAAATAAAATTCAAAACATTTCCAGATGAATTTGAAATTTTCTTAAGTGTGTTCAATGTCGCCAAAACCAAATGACGATTAATTCTAATTTCCTGTGTAAGCATATCATTTGTTATTTTGAGCGATGCATGAAGATTTTTTAAACTTACATCTATTCCAAAATGATCATTTCCTTTTTTGTGAAAATTATTGATAAATCGTTGGCCAGAATATTTGTCAAATACTTCAACAATTAAATCAAAAACAGCCATCATAACGGCAACATCAGGTACACCACTAAATAATGTTATTCCATCGTCGCTAATTGCCGAGGATTTCTTAGTTCTAAATTCAGTTAATATATTTAGCATTAAACTTTCAACGGCTAACATAATTTTGCTTTTATCATACTTTAGTATATTTTCAAGCGAATCGAGTGAAATCGTATTATCTATTTTTGCAGTTTTAACTGGGTGTTGAGAAGTATTTTTCTTAATATTTTTTATAATTTCAGTTATTAAAACATTCGTAGAAGGATTTGAATCATTTTTAGGAAAAACGCCAGGAATTTGGCCACTAGTCAATTTTGTTGACCTGATTGCTTTATTCATTACATATAAAAATAATCTTGATTTAAGAAATGAATCAGACTGTGCTAAGACAAATATTGATGTTACGGGATCTGATAAGGCTACTGATCTTTTTTCACCATGTTCATTAATGACTATGTTCGTAATTTCAAATAGAAGATTACGAGGATTGCTTATAATCTTTGAATAATCTGTGGCGGGCGATTTTGTTAAGTCGTAATCATCAATTAACAAATTGAAACCATTTACTATAGAACCAAACTGGACATATGCGTTTGTTGTTAGATCATGTAAATTTTCTAGATTATTTGTATTAAATGTGTCATTATCTAGAATTCGTAATGTGTTATCAACATAATAATCACCGCCAGCGAGAGGCATACCATTAGTTCCATCAACATAATTTAATTCAAATGGCAATACGGTTGTTTTTTTATCTGGTTGTTGTTGGGCAACACTTATTAATGAATTATCAACGACTCTTGAAAAATCTGTGATATTACTTCCTACGTTACCAATAATTCGATCAAATACGTTATTATTTCTTCCATCGTTGACTGTATAATTGTAATGCGTTGAAAGAATTTGTTGAACATCGTGTTGCGCTAAGCCACGTGAATATCGATATTCTTTTGAAATCAAATTAGAAATAGCAGCCATACGAATTTCTTTAGATTTAAATTTTGAATTTTCATATAAATTTAAAAACGCTGTGTCGATATGTTTAACGTCTTTTAATGTGTTCTCGGGCCGAATTTCAAAAAGTGAATTAAGCGATAGTAAATTAGGATGATGAGGATTAAATGTAAAATGACTATCTACGGTTTTTTTAATAAAGATTTTTATAGGATCAACATCATCATGTTGTATTTTTGTTGATTTATCAATTAGATCACTTGATTGTGACTCAAAAACAATTTTCATTTCACTCATCATTAATAACCATATTTTTGATGATGTATACAGTTCTTTTATGTGTGAAGACTTATATCCAAATGATTTCATAACATCCACAATATTAAAATCAGTAGCATTTATAAAACTCTTGGTTGATGCTATGTTTGTATTTGATGCAAACAAATTTTGATAATCTTTAAGAACGTTGTCAATATTAATGTCGTGAGCTGTATCCCTAAGATCAAAATGAGATTTAAGTTTTTCTAAATTTACCATTAATTCATAAATCACTTTAATTGTTTCGTCTAATTTATTAATTGACGAAATGAAAGATGTTTTTCTAGAAATCATTTCTTTTTTTACAGAATCGATTTTTTTAAGTGTGGCAGCCATATGACGAACATTATAGTGACGCATCATTCGAATGAAAACTTGTGTTTCAAAAAATTGTAACGCGTTGGTCGATTGACTTGAGGAATCTCGGGCTAAATCAAAATTTGTTCCTCCTGAAGTTAAAGATTTTTCAAATAAAGGTAAAAAATCAGACATAAGAATAATTTCAGGTCTATTTGTTGATCCACCAGTTAACGATTCATAAAGAGTATTCTTTTTATAATTTTCTTTTAAGTTTTGTGTTGTATTGTTCATTGCCTTTGATAACGCCGTCGCCAAAGAATACGGTGTGATTTTATTTATTTTTGATCCGGCGGGATGGGCAACAACAGTTTCGAAATTTTTAATTAAATCAAACATCTCATCAAGTGACATTTTTTCTACGTGTTGATAATCGTCTACAGTATGATTAATAACACCGACAATAATTGGTTTTTTCTCAAGTGGAAGTGATACATTAACAACTAAATCATTCACTATTGATGAAAGTGATTTATGACTAGGTTGCACTTGCACGTTTCCAAGTTTAATTGGTTTGTTATTTTTTTTCAATGTTTTTGACATTTAAATAATTACGCTATTCGTTGAAATAGATTGTTCGTCTTTGAAGGAGTTGTTAACTGGAATAATTTTGTATGAAAACTCTCCTGTATCATAACGTGACAAAACGTGTTGAAAAATAAAATTTCCATTAGCTAGGTTGGCGTGGGCTCGCCCAATTATGGTTCGAATTGAATGGCTTTCTTTTATAATCAAAAAATGATCAACGTTGGAAATGTTTCCTTGTGTTGACCAGGAAATTATATTAGTGTAATTATTCAATTTTTTTGCTTCGGCTTTCACAATTTTAATTTGTTCAATATCAAGCGAAATGTCTACCGTTTGTGTTAAACCAACAATACCATGGCCCCATTCATTTTGAGAATATAATGACTTAAGACCCCTCGGCGTAACCAAAATTCCCTCACGCAAAGCAAGCGGATGCAAAAATTTTTCAGGATGGAAAAAATATACTTTTTTTGTAACAGGATCAATCATTTTTTTAAAGAATTTTTGAAGCATTGTTTCAGGTAATCTTATTGAAACAAAAACATCATAACGATATTTATGACCGTATATCAAGGGTTCACATGAATTATTTACTTGTAATGCAACGTCTGAAAATTGTGTATTCGAAATAATTCCATAATCTGAACGTGTACCCGTTGTAAGATCAACACGTTGAACATTATGTGTTATTAAACCCTTAATAAATTCTCGTTCTTTAGTGATATCATTTTGAAAAGAATCATAAACATTTTGTTGTTTTAATAAAAAACTAATAATATCAATATTGTTATCAATAATTGTTGTGTCAATAGAAAATGAAACATTAGGTTGAGAATTATCATGATCAATGATAATATTTGATATTTTCGTATCAACCTTTCCTGGGTTTATATGTATAAACTCAGTGACGACGTTACCAGCATAGTCACTTGTGCCGGAAAGATAAAAAATACGTAAAATATATTCATATACGTGATGTTCTTGAACATCTTTGTCTAAAACAAACATTGATTTACTTTCCTTAATTAAACTATCAACTAAAATTGGTTCACTAATTGAGTGAAAATTTGTTTCATGAGTTGTTAAATTTCTAGAAAGAAATTGAATTGAAATAATTTCTGATGACATATCAAGTGCCGAGAGAAGTATACCATTAGAAACCAATTTAGATGATAAAACGATGGCCTTAGATTTAGTTATTTTTTTGGGATTTACAACAATGTTAGTATATGAATAACCTATAATATCATCATGTGTTGGAATAACACGATAAAGTGTTGTAAGATGTTGTGATGATTCTACGGAAATTATTTTATTGTTTTGTAATTTTTCTATCTTATAATCACCAATTTTAACATACTCATTAGAAAGTATGTTCATTCTATTTATATTTTTTTTGTATATAGAGACGCCATTGGCATTTTGATCCACTTGGCTAATAGACAAATTGGTTTGGTTACCTAAAACACTAGGGGCTTGAGAAACAATTGGTGGAATTTTTGGTATAAAAAAAGAATTTATATGTTCGTATAAGTTAATATTTTTTATAATCGTATTAAATGGAGCGTTATTTTGCATTAAATCAAATTTAATAAAACAATTTGTAAGATCTAAAATGCTAGTTTTTATTTTATGTTTGGGAATTATAAACTTAACATAAATCTTTAGTTCGTCTTGCGATTCATTGACAATTACTTGTTGCGTTTTATTATCTGGGATATCACTAGTAACCAATTCAACTGGGTGGCGAGTGTCGCCAAATAAATAATAATTCAATAAACGAGACGCTGGGTGTGTTGGATATTCAAAACGAGTTTGGGTTGGGCGTAATATGCCTTCCATTGATTCAATGGCGGTTGTATTTCTATTTGTGAGATCAACTATATAAGATGGATCAATACCATGATTTATTATCATTTTGTGAGCAAGATGCTCGACATCATCATTTATTGATGACGTAATAGATTGATTTGTTTCAAAATGTAGTACTGGAAAGTTATTATTTGATTGTTTGAGTTCAAAGCTAGAAATTGTTTTGAGGGTGCGGGATGAAGAAAATACTTCATTTGAATTTGACGTTGTCGCTTTTCTAATTTTACCAACTAACTCATTATCAATGAATGCCGTAATATCTGATTTTACACTTCCTATTGTAAACTCTTTGTGATTTTTAATCGCACTATTTGTAAGAGGAATGTGTAATAAAATATTTTCAATTGTTTGTTTTGTATTAGGTTGATTAGTTACACTTTCTAAAATTTTTGTTTTTTGTATTTTTTGTGTATATGCCGTGATGTTTACAGACAATGTTTTATTTTTAATTGCATCAGTTTGTGAAATAGCATATTCAAATTCAAAAGTCAAATCTCCTTTATCGTCGACTGATTTTAATGTTGCAAAACCATCTTCAACCTTTAATAATTGATTTGCTTGTGTTTTTTTATAATACATTATTACTCAAATACTAAAGTAAATATATGAATGAATGATTGAACACCACTATCATTTGTAATCACTTTACCAACAAAAAATATGTGCGAGATTGCATGTGATAATTTACTATTATAAAACTTACCAAAGTCTATAATATCAAGTTTACTAACTGATTTTGAAGAAATTTCAAAAAATTGACCAATCATTTTATTTTTATTTGATGTTGGATCAAAAGTAATTGATTTCATATAACCTTTTTTTTCATATGTTGATAATTCTTTTTTTATGGCATCATATGTTAAATCAAACATATGTGATCTACCCCATGGAAGATATTCCCCTAACATATATTTGCTAAGTTGTCTATGATCTTTTGTATCAATTGATTCGTCGACGACTTTATTAACAGGCGGTAGATAATTGAAATTATTAAGTCTGCTTAACCTAGGATCGTTAAATAGATTTTCTAAATGATTTACGTTCATAACCCAATCATTAGGATCATGAATTGGTGATTTGTTGTGAATCATAAATTCGATATCGTTTGGTCCACAGGCAAAATCTGAAGATTCCTCGAACGCAACATCACGAGTTCCAATTGTATACAATTTATTAAAATTGTCAAGTGATGATGATAAAATACCAGTAATTTCAGATGCAAATATAGAACCACTTAGCGTACTAATTGTAGTGTTTGAACCTTCAATTATTGTAGAACTTGTTGTTGGTGAAAAAGAATAATTTATTAGTTGGCCGGCGCTCAGGGCATAATCTGATTCAGTTCCAAATGGTTTTAGCTTTCCGGAATCATCGGCTTCAAAAGTAATTTGATCTTGTGGTAATTCACAAGACTCTAAATAAATTCTTACCGTGGCG
>Ga0315277_10008844_pt1 | contig 12903 bp, 12 predicted proteins | sample YL17G05_15_MG_FD_203695 | JGI IMG/M metagenome (GOLD analysis project Ga0315277, IMG submission 203695) | Sediment microbial communities from Yellowstone Lake, YNP, Wyoming, USA - YL17G05_15 | ecosystem: Environmental > Aquatic > Freshwater > Lake > Sediment | place: USA: Wyoming | collected...
ACTGCGTAACGGGAGGGCTTGAGCTTGTAGACTAAGCTTGAGACAAACATTGAAAATATCGGGGTCGTGTTCACGAGGACAGTAGCGTTCAGAATTGTTGTGTCTTTGACTGCAGAAGTAAAGAGAATGAAGTGAAGTCCAAGGAAGAGGCTTAGAAGAGACAAATCTTTCAGATTTTTCTTCAAAAAAATGAGGTTCAGCTTTTTCTTCACAAACGCAAGAATCAAAGCAAGAACTGCGGAAGCGATTATCACTCTCCAAAAGGCTATAGTGAACGTATCAGAATTCTGTAGAAAACGTATGAGAACGGCGGCTGTTCCAAAGAGGGTTCCAGCCGTAACACCCTCAGCAAGAGCTCGCTTTCTCGTTCTCACGTGCATACCATTGATTATTGCCAAATTGATATACATGTCTTTGGATTTTGAGGTCGGGTCCTTCCAAAAAGCATAATTGCTGAACATGCAAACGAGAATAACGTAAACTGTACAGATGTTGGATCTTATGGACACTGAAGAAATAATGAAACTGTCTCTCGATCTCGCAAAATTGGAAAAGATTCCTGAAGACAGCGCCGTATATGTAAGCGGCAGAAACATCAAAAGAGTCCTTTTCGGCATTGACGCGGGAACCCCTGAACTCTTGATGGCTAAACAGTTGGGACACAATGCCGTGATTTCCCATCACCCTATGGGCGGATCAGCAATCGTGAGCTTTCACCAAGTTTTCAAGAGGCACGTGAAACAAATGGTTCAGGCTGGAGTTCCGAGGAGCAAAGCAGAGAAAGTCGTCAGCAAGAAGTTTGGACAGCTAGAAGTTGACGGCCACACACGCAACTACGACCATGCCGTGGATGCAGCTAAACTCCTGAGAATGCCCTACATGAACATCCACACTCCGCTTGACGAAATAGGAAGAAGAACAATGGCTGAGCAAATCAAAAAGAAAACGGGTAAGAGCTCTACAGTGGGCGACGTCGTTTCTGCACTAAACAAGCTTCCAGAGTTTAAGAACGCGGTCACCAAGATCAAGATTCGTGTCGGAAAAGCCGAAAACCCAGCCGGAAAAGTTGCGGTATCACATGGTGCGGGAACAAACGGAGGCTATGAAATCGCAAAGGCTTACTTTGAGCATGGAATAGGAACAGTCGTTTACATTCATGTGAGCACTGCAGACTTGGAGAAACTTGAGACAGAAAACTTGGGCAACCTCATCGTGACTGGACACATCGCGAGTGACTCAGTTGGAATAAACCCGTTCATTCAAGAACTTAGAAGAAAAGGAATAACAGTCACAACACTAGGCGTTGTCTCACCTTAAAGCGAGGCTTAAATTTGAAACTAGTTCGCTACCGCAATGAGAACAGAGAATACTATGGCGCTCTTCTAATTGACAAGATAGTAAGCTTATCAATCTTAGCAGAAAGCATGGACATCAAACTTCCAGTAGATATAGAGAACTTCATCGCATTAGAATCACAACAAATCGGGAAACTAGAAGAAGCCATACAGAAGGCTGAAGAAGAAGGCGTTAGAAAAGCCTCACACTCGGCCGCGAGCGCGAAGATATTGACGCCGATTCGCTCGCCAGGAAAAATCGTTTGCTTAGGCTTAAACTATCGAGACCATGCAGCTGAACAGAATGCCTCAGTACCTGATGAGCCGGTGATTTTCATGAAACCCCGCACAGCAATTATTGGGCCAAACGACAGCATTGTCAAACCAAGTTTTGTGCAGCAGCTTGACTACGAAGCTGAGCTGGCAGTGGTGATAGGGAAGAGGGCGAAGAATGTGCCACTGTCTGAGGCTCACGCACACATTTTTGGATATACCATTATGAACGATGTTTCAGCCAGAGACATACAGTTCAAGGATAGACAGTGGACCAGAGGAAAAAGCTTCGACACATTCGCCCCGATCGGACCATGCATAGCCACGGCAAATGAACTCGAAGACACCTCCAACCTGCTCATCCGAACATGGGTGAACGGAGAACCCCGTCAGAACTCGTCAACCAAGAACATGGTGTTTAATCCCCTAGAAATAGTGCACCGCTTAAGCCGCGTAATGACATTAGAGCCCTGCGACATAATCGCAACAGGTACACCTGCAGGCGTAGGCTTCGCCATGAAACCTCATAAATTCCTGAAAGGCGGCGATATCATAAGAATAGAGATCGAAAGCATTGGCATACTGGAAAACATGGTCGTTGAGGAAAATGCAGTGGCTTAGCTGTCCCGCATTTCTTCCTCTCTAGCCCTTTTGCTTCTTCAACCGTTTATACGCTAGTATTGCCAATCCGCCGAGCGCCGGAATAAGTAACGTAGCTATCGAAACCCACAAGATGGTTGGCAATCCTGTTTGTGCTTTCACCGTGAAGAATATGGCTTCTGAGCTCCCCATGTTTCCTGCCGTGTCGTTTGCGTAAACCGTGATCTCATGCAGCCCATCCAGCAGCCCAGAGAGGGTCATATCGTCTGGGATAGTGGTATTCTCCAGTTTATCTAAGCTGTAGCCAATCCACGAGGTCTCTTCATCAGTGACAAAAATCAAAGGAATAGCATCCTGAACGTAAACTACGTTCTCAGGTGAAAGAACAGATATTGCAGGCGGAATGGTGTCAGGCGGCTGCGCTCCGCTAATACTGATTTCGTGCATCGAATGACTATAGCGGAAGTATATCCATCTGCTAGTTTCGTCATCATTCACTGTGTAATTAACGTATGAAGGCTCAACGCCGTCAACGGTTACGCTGTATGGTTCAATCATCAGAGAATGCGGAATCCGAATCCTGCAGAAGTCCTCAGTTTGATCCGGAGCCATACTGGATACATGAATCTTAATAGTATTGTTAGTTCTGAAGAATGCAAAGTTGTCCGTTCCCGAGTTTGTGATCACGTCGACAACTTGGTTCTTATACGTGAAGAAGCTGTGGAACATACCCATCAGAGGGAAAAGGTCGGTGTTGTTTATGTCTATGCCGTATGGTGAGTCGCCTATTCCGTCGTAATTAGTGTCGGTGTTGTTAGCGGCAAAGTAATTGCCCCAGTAGTTGCCTTCAGTTCCTGAATCCCATTGACTCAAAACATTAGCAAGCCTCGCCTGAATTCCATTATTGAATATATTGTTGTCGTAGAAGAGATTGTCTTCAGAACCATGGTCAACCCATGCTCCAAAAATTCTGTTGCTTGTGATGTTGTTTCCCAAAACAGTGCATGCCTTTGAACCATTACCGATACCGACACCGTCCCATCCATTTCCATAAACGTTGTTGTAAGCAATCAAACCGTTGCTCGAGGCATTTGCATTCAGCCCATAGCTACCATTGTCATGGACTTGATTGTTGCTTACAATGAAGCTGGAAGAATCTGTGATGAGAATTCCAGTAACGGCGTTGTTGGCAACTTTGTTGTTACGGAAAGTGCAGTTAAAAGAATACTGAGCGCGTATTGCTTGTTGAAACTCGTAGAAAACCATCGTTTTGTCCGGTATACAGTTCACGACGTTACTGCCCATAATTTGAGTGTTGTTTGAATGATCAACGAAAATGCCCGTTATCCCATTTTTCACCGTAACATTCTGAATCAATACGCCACTGGCGATAACTCGAATCACGGTTCTTGTTTGATTGCCATCAATAATAGTCTGATCTCTGTCTTCTCCAACTAACACTATGGACTTGTTAATCGTGATGTTTTCAGTGCAAGTTCCCTTCTTTACAAGAATTATGTTTCCATCCGAGGTTGGCGGCGCATCAATCGCTGATTGAATGGTCAGATAAGTCAAACCAGTGCTGCGATTAACAACTGGGTAAGAATCATCAGCCACGGCGTCATTCGAGCTTAGATGTGGAAAAACAGACGCACCCACTATAATTAGCAAGAGTAAGGTCAATCCAAGTGTTCTTTTCATTTTGCATCATTATCATGTTAAAAACGCTGGTTCTTATGGCTTGTGCAGGGCGTTCCTAAAAGCTCATTCTGCTGAAGCCAGAAATCACCTCTCAACTGAGACCGTGCTCACGCCTGCTTCCTTTTCAAGCCTAATAACGTGCTCCGCTTTTTCGGCAAAAGCTTCGCTGTGTGTGACCGCTATTATCTGTTCTGTTGCTTTGAAGCGAGAAATCGCTTCAGCAAGACGATCTATTGAGCCATCTTCTCTTCCCAAGCTCTCAGTAGGCTCATCAAGCAAAAGCATGCTCAAGCCATGACCCGTCTTAGACTGCATGATCAGCTGTCCTAATCCCAAACGATAGGCAAAAGCAAGCAACGTCCGCTCTCCTCCCGACAGGTTTATCACATCTCTTTCGACGCCACCTTCGCTGGTAACATAAGGCGCGTAGGTCTCGTCAATCGTCACATTCAGCACTGGGCCCTCGTCGCCGACCAGACCGTCCAGAACTTGCTGGACAAAATTTCTGAGCACTTGGACAAATTCCCTACGCAACTTGGGCTGGATGTTCCTATATGCGTCGCGTATGCAGCTAATAATTTCACCAATCTTTACGATTCGTTCCATGCGCTCAATTTTCTGCTGCGCCAAATCTATCCGTTCTCTTGCATCATCCAAGCGTTTCACAAAATCATCCTTACGATTCGTCCTAGTTCTCAAGTCAGACTGCAAAACGTGATATTGCCCCAACAACTGCTCTCTATGATCTCTGGCTGCTTCCAGCTCCGACATGTCAAGCGTGCATATCTCGCCACGTAAAGCTTCAAGCAGAGTCTGGGTCTCCATCCTCATTTGACGCTTCTCATCAAGCTCTTTCAGAAGACCTGTCAAAACCTGAGACTCATCATCCATCCTAGATTTCAGATCATCTAACCGGATAGTCAGTTCTCGCATATTTGAAAAAGCGTTGCTTGCCCTCGTTCTTAGTTGCTGTAGCTCCTCTATCTCATGTTGCAACCGGCTTAGCTCTTTCTGAAAGCCACTATTTTCATCTGAAATTCTCTGCGTCAAACCGTTCTTGTATTCTTCAGAAAGCGTTTGTAGACAAGTGGGACAGCGACTTTCGGCAGCAAGCTGCGAGCTTCTCTTCTGATTCTCACGCATTCCCCTTGAAGCCGCTTCCAGCTGCCCTTTAAGTGATGTAATTTGGCTGTCGAAGGTTGTCAAGTATTGTCTCAACGTCTCAACTGGCTGGTCTGGCAGTATTCCAATTTGTCTGAGCTCAGACTTGCTTGAGTCAAGCTGCTTGTTTGCAGTGGTCAGTCTCTGTTCGAGGTTTCCGATCATGGTTCTCTTTGTCTCAATTTTCTCTTCCAGCAAAGCGGAAGCATTTTCCAGATTAGACAAATTCGCGGAATTTTGTGCTTCTTTTCTTCTAAGCTCTTCAGCTTTAGTTCGCAATTCTTCTAGCTTTTTAAGCTTCAAATCAGCATCTTCAAGTGTTCTTTTTGCTGAGGCAAGTTTCCTTGCTGTGTCTTCGATTTCCACTTGGATTAGTGAGAATTGCTCCACTGTACGATTGTATTCATTGTTGAGTTTCTCCATTCCGGTGACGTCTGGGTCTTTCTCGTAGAATTCGTTCTCCCTCTGGTAGTCGCGATGATAGATGGCTATGTTGTTCCAAGCGGCTTCAAAGTCTGAAAAGCCGAACAGTTCATCTAGGCTCTTCTGTCGCTCTCTCGGAGCCGCATCGAGAAGCTCTTTCAAACGTTCTTGTCTAACCCATACTATTTCGCGGAAAAGAGTCTTGTCCAAGCCAGTTATTGCCTTGAACTGCTCGTCGACAGCGTCGGTTTTCAAGCTCGCAATCAATGTTTCATCTTCGAAAAACTTCAACTCCTCAAAATCCTGACCTATTCCTTTCCCGCGTCTCTTCAATCCTCTCGTTATTGTGTAGTTCTTACCATTTTGAACAAATTGGACAGTGACCTTCCCACTGTCTACGTCTTCACGTAGAAGGTATTCGAAGCTTCTTCCAACCGGGTCACCAAACAAGGCGAAATCGATAGCGTAGAGGATGCTGGACTTGCCACAGCCAACGCCGCCGACCAAGCAGTTGAAGCCTCTTGCAAACGGCACAGTTGACTTCACATGTGAGCGAATGTTCTCCAATTGCACTATCTCGATCTTCATTGCACAAGAGCCTCCACCGTCTGTTTCACTTTGTCTTCTTGCTTCTTGGCTAATGGCTCAATAAGGCTTATCGCTACACGCGCGATTTTTTCGGCTTCTTCACAACTGTATCTCTCAGAGAATATCCGCAAAAAATATTCGAAAGCCTTCGTTCTCAAATCTTTGAATTCGCTTTCGAATATAGAGCGAACTATCTCTTCTGCAACCTCGCTTTCACGAAGCAACACAACAGGGTGCACGAGCAAAGCTTTCTCTGATGCCGCTCTAATCTGAGATACATCCACCTCTGACCGTGCCGCCTCAGCAGGCAAAACTCCGTTCAAGACTGGGACAATTACTGCTCCTTCCTTGTCAGCGTCCTTCACAATTTGAACGGCCCGTTCAGTAATCTTCGATGGACCTAATCCTGTGAAATCCTGCTCTATGATTATGAATTGGCGCGGAGACTCAAGTTCTATAAATTCTGGGGATGCTTTGCCATTTTCATCTACTCTTACGTGGTAGAAGCCCTTTCTGTTCTCGGCTTCTTCGTAATCAACTGTTTCAACACATCCGCTGTATGCCAGCAAACCTGTTTTAAACTTCTCCAAGTAAGTCTTGTGCACATGTCCAGCAGCATAATAGTCAAATCCTTCGGGAATCATCTCAGGCGGAACCTCAGCCTCTATGTACGGCGGCTTGACGCTGGGAAGGTCTATAGCCATGTGCAACACAAAAATGTTGAAAAGTGACGGATCAGGCGAAGGCTTATTCTGTTCCATGAAAGCTGGGAGCAACTCTTCGGTCTTATTTCTCGTCCGAAAATTCGGAATACCATAGACATAGCAGGAGTCTTGCTTTCGCCAGCAGGCTCCCTCATGCCTCGGCAAGTGATAGATCAAATCTGCGCTGTCAAGAGGATTAAGTATCGTGCTTGTAATAGTGTTGGGCGCTGAATCGTGCGAGCCGTCCACGGTCAGGACTGGAATGCCTGCTTCACGAAGCCGGCTGAAGCTTCTGATAGCGTTCTCCAACGTGACGTTTGACGGGCGGGCCTGGTGGAACAGGTCTCCAGCGATAATGACAAAATCAGGCTTCAGCTCGATAGCTTTGTCGACAATTTCCTGAAACGTCCTGTCGAAGTCTTCGCGTCTAGCCTCTAGCCCATATTGAGAAAAGCCTAGATGTAGGTCTGCAACGTGAATGAAGCTAAAGGCTCTCAAACCTTTCCTCTCTCCTTCGTAAAGGGTTGACGCTGAACTAACCTTGGTGCCAATAGTTTTAAGTGTTGCCAACAGAGACTTGGCTGAGTTCTTTGCTCAGAGAGAAACGTATAAACGACCAACATGAGTTTAATTGCTTGAAAAGAGCGGGCGCCTATGAACTGCGACAAATGCCAAAAAGAGACTTTTCTGCCGTTCAAATGCCAATATTGCGGTGGCTACTTCTGTTCTGACCATAGACTACCGGAGAATCATGAATGCCCGCATATCAAGTTAGCCCGAATGCCGCGAGAAGAGACGAGACCGATCACCGTTCAGAAACCATCAAACTATAAGTATACAGTTAGTTACGACTCCCTGAACAAAACCAAAAGCGGACTGCGGTTCAGCATAAAGGAAATCGAACATTTGACGATAGCTACGTTGCTTGTTGTCGGAATTGGACTGTCAATAATCGGCTCGAAACAGCTTTTTCAAGAAGATTACGTTATGACAACTGGTTTCATCTCGATTTTCGCAGCATCCTTTTTCATACATGAGATCGCACACAAAGCTATGGCTCAGAGGAAAGGACTATGGGCGGAGTTCAGATTGACGCTGATCGGCGCCGCGCTCACTTTGCTTTCGGTTTTCTCGCCTCTTTTCAAAATAATATCTCCTGGAGTGGTTATGATATCAGGGTATGCTGACACACGAACCATCGGCAAAGTGTCAATTGTGGGTCCGTTGACAAACATCACTTTGTCAGCGATGTTCCTGACAGCTGCTTTGCTTGCTCCATTGGATCCTTCAGCAACGTTCATCTTGACTGTTAGCGCGTTTTTCAATGCTTCCATTTCTGTCTTGAATCTAATTCCGTTCGGCATCTTTGACGGATTCAAAGTGTTCATCTGGAACAAGAAGATCTGGGCCCTAGCTTTCACAGTGAGCTTAGTCTTGGCGATAGTTTCTACACGGGTTCGGTGGTCATAACAACGACGAAAAAACATATATTCCAAGGTCAACCGACATAGAAGTGAAAAGTAGTTTTCTGGTGGCGTTCATGGTTAGAAGAGATAGGCATGATATTGCTGTTGAGATTTTGAGGAAGGCAACTTCTGGAAGAAGGAAGACCGAGCTGATGTTAGATGTAGGCTTATCATCTCTGCAGATGAAGCAATACATGGACACGTTACTTGAGAAGAGCCTGCTTGAATTTGACAACAAACAGCAACTTAAAACAACCAAGAAAGGCCTAGAGTTCCTAGGAAGATGTAGCGAATGCTTGCTGTTTCCATGGGAAAAACAGAAAAGAAAACCTGAGATTTAGTGTAATTAGAGAAGTTCTATGGTCACGTGGACTTCTTCTGGGACGCGGATTCGCATAATGCGCCTCATGACGCGTTCTTCAGCGTCGACGTCTATGAGCCGTTTGTGTATGCGCATTTCCCATCTGTCCCAAGTGGCGGTTCCTTCGCCGCATGGCGTCTTCAAAACTGGGACTTTCAGTCTTTTTGTGGGTAAAGGAACGGGGCCGTTCATTTTTACTCCTGTCTTCTGGACGATGATCTTCAGTTCCCCGCATATTTCTTCCAGCTTCGAGTAGTCTGTGCTTGTCAAGCGTATTCTTGCTTTTCTAACCATCGCCCATCATTCCACTTGTTTTGGTACCGAATAGATTTAGGTATTTACCTTAGACAAGTAACCGTAAATAAAAACTTATCGAAACAAATAACGGCAACCCATGCCATGTTACCGGGGATAACCCGTGAAAAACGCTAGACTGAAGGTCAAAGGCATACTCTTAGACCTAGACGGCACAATTGTTGACTCAAGAGAAGCATACTCAGAAGCAATGAAGATCGCCTTAGAGAAGATGGGACAGAAAGCTACTGACAACAAGAAAGTCACCGAGATACCAAAGAGGCTTGAACAAGGGCTCCCCATAGATGATGTGATCAATGGAGCTAATGTGAAGGAGTTCTTGGCTTTTTACCTAAAGGCTTACTATGAAGCAACGATTACGAAGGCCAAGCCCATGCCATGCATCAAAGAAACCTTGGAGAATCTTTCAAGGAAAGCGAAACTTGCGGTGGTCACGATGCGCCATGTTCCTAAAAGCAAGGTCGTTGAGGAACTATACAGATTCGGACTCGCAGAGTACATTTCAAACGTGGTCACTGCTCTTGACACGCGATATCCGAAGCCTTCTCCCGAAGCCTTGATGAAATGCTCAAACCAAATGGGCCTGAAAACATACGAATGCGCCATTGTCGGTGACTCGGTTGTTGACGTAAGGGCTGGAAAAGCTGCAGGTGCAAAGACGGTTGCTGTCCTGTCAGGGATTTTTACCCGCAGAGAACTTGAAACAGAAAAGCCTGACTTGATTCTGGAAAACGTCAAAAAACTCCCATATTTTGTTGAATAAGCCCAGAAAAAGGCTTCATAATATTTCTAAAACTGAAATATAGCTGAGAATTACTGAAGAAAGTTATAGAAGCCAATACGAATAAAGCTTAATTAAAGCTTCGAACCAATATTGTGATGGAGAAGGCTTCGGAGCGGGAGTATCCAATGAATTTCATAGAAATCCTATTGTCGGAGAAACTTAAAGACAAAAATCCGATGTTGGATATTCTCGGCTCAGACCGCAAAGTTCTGCAAATAGCATGCCAAGACTTGGCGAACTATCTTAAAGTTCACTGGGACCTCGTTGGAAGAGAGGCAAACGACTGCGAGATCGTTGAGAGGCTTGAAAAATTCTTCAACGAGAACCGAACCGAACTGGAAGAGTTTCTGAACGTTTGGACCGGTATTTGGCTGGCGAAATGGAAGGAAAGAGTGAAACTGCTCATAGGAAACGAAAACTCTAATCGTTGGAACAAGGCTACGAAGCTTCTGAACAACGCGGAACCACTGTGGAAGAAGCTGGCTAACAGAAGGGAAATAGAGGAAATCGTCACTCTTACACTTGTCAAGAATGGAGAGATCTGCGGCACATCAATTCTGGCAGAGAATCTATTGAAGATGGAATTGGGCGAAAAGAAGAAGGAATACGCAAACGAGAAAGAGCATATCTTGAACGTTGTAAACAACACGCTTAGGAAGACCAGAGAACTTGCACATAGCAAAGGGCCGCTGATCTTCGTCAAGGTGGACAAAGGATACTATAGCTCAACATCACAATAAACGAGACAGAAAAGAAGAGTCGACTTTTCCTTTTTGAAACACATTCAGATTCGACTACGAAAAAAGATCTGATCAATCAAACAAGTTATCTTAAAACAACGGCTAATGTTGCACTCATCAACCAAAAGAACGTTTTCAGCGCAAGCGTTCTCTGTGAAGATTCTTAGTTTGCCATGAGTATCTTCGGATGGTCGCTGTTTCACCATAGCCGCAGGCAGCGCATCTCTTCTTTGCAACACTGTAAGATCGTCTTCCACAACGTCTGCATTTTATGTGAACAGTTCTGCCTTGGCGCTTGCCAAAAGAGGGCGTTCCCTTTCCCAAAGGTGGGTCACCTTGGCGGTGGCGAAATCAGAACTACATTGTCTCCTCGAACGATTATCAGTCCGAGTTTTCTAATATTCTCAGAAGTTGTTGTGTCCTCAGTTTCTTCTAACACGAGGTTCAAGTGTTGATCAAAGCCCTTCAGTCTGCCACGGAGGCTCCTGCCGCCTTTGAGTCTTACGAGCACGATCTTTCCGATGTTTTGCTCAAGGATTTCAGTCGTCATTTCGCTCATTATTCTGCATCCTCGCAGTACGCATTTATCTCCCTTATACATAAATCTATACATTTAAACCTATCTAGCCAGTCATGCCTCTCCAAACACGGTTTTTTGCAGTAATATTCCGACTTGCTTCATTGTTTAAGCAAGATCTGGTTGCTGTGTGTGTTTGAACGAGGTTCTTCTTCATTTTTCAATACATAAATAACCCAAGGCGCAACCTTTGTCTCATTGACCCATTCATAAGGCTCATCCTCTTTCGCTAATGGTTTGTAGGTTTTGACTAATTTCAATCCAGACCTCTTGTAGGTCTCTCGATAATATTCATCCGTCCAAACAACGTCTTCTACTGGCCTTTTGTCCTCTATGTCTGTTATGATTATTCGCACCTTGTCCCCGCTCTTTGCATTTTTATTCTCCGGAAAGTCCTTAGTAGAAAATGACGCCCATTCATGTGTATATATCTCAGGTGACGAGACTAGGCTAACGATCCTTCCGTCACTGTTCAACAGGCGCCCAAATTCTCTAAAATTCTTAACCTTCTTGTCCATTGTAGGTATATTGTCAAAGGTAAACACAGACAGCACAAGATCGCAGGCATCATCGTTAAGCTGGCTTAGGTCGCCATCTTCAACAAGACGATAATCTCCTTTAGCATCTATTGTTCTTGCTTCTTTTATCATATCTTCTGCTATATCAACGCCGATAGTGTCAAATCCAAGCTTTTGCAGAAGTCTCGTAGAACGCCCCGTACCACACCCGAAATCTATTGCTTTTCTTCCCTTAACATGCTCAAATATGATTCTAGGCAGATCTCTATATGCTAAATAGTACGTGCCGGGAAACTCTAGCTTAGCGTAGGCGTCTGCACGTTTAGCATCCTCGTAAACATTAGAAAATCCCACAACCACCCTTCTTCTCTTTCTACTTTCTATTTACTTTCTATTTCATTTGTGCTTAAATGTCACACTCGCATTTTCCACGAGTGAAATATTAGAGTTATAAGGCTAACGGGTCCGCAACCAAGTTATTGTCTTCAGACTTTCTATTTCTTGTTGACACACGCGTTAACCATTTTTAGCAGAAAACAGAAATCGATCGCTATGCAATTGCTACACGGCTTTGTAGCAAAACGACAGAAACATATGTTCTCTTAAACATGCAACTGCATCTGACTAGAAAAGGGCGTTGTCTTAAAAGAGAGTAAGTGACGAACAGTGCGAGTTTGTGCCGAAAGCGAAGCTCTAAACCTAATCTGCCACAAATAGCCTGGTCTTAAACCCTCATCAACGGAAAGACTGACTATCTCCTTCGCACATTCCTTGCGAAATATTCTTTCATTGGTTTCCAGTAAAATTCAACCCATCCTTCTGCTAGATCGTCAGCTTGTTCCACGGGCACATCGGAGTGAATCACGGATATTTCGGTGCCACCTTTTGTTTTTTGGAAAGTCAATTCCAGTTTGGAAGGCAAATAAGCTTCTGGCCAATCTGTTGTTGACCATTCCTGCACTATCTTTTTCCCTTTTTCTAGCTCAAGGTTTCTTCCCGAAATGTATCCAGCCCAAGCCGTGAATTTTCCTCCAACTTTTGGGTCACACGTCGCTTTGCTTCCAGTAAATGCAGAATGTTTTTTTGCATCCATGAAAGCTTCGTAAACTTCATCGGGAGTAGCCGGAATCAGCATTTTCTGTTTTATCGTGGTTACTTTCATATTCGTCGACACGTGCGCTGCATGCTCTTTCAGGAATTTCTCTGCTTTTATCTTTGTAGCATTTCGAGAGTTGTCCAGTTGTCTTTCTGCAAATGCGATTACTTCATTTCTGTCTTGAATTTTGTCAAAGTATTGGTCAAAAGAGAGGAGAGTATGGCCAAAAAGAATGTTTCTACACTCATCTGTGGGCAACGAC
>Ga0315277_10008845_pt1 | contig 12903 bp, 9 predicted proteins | sample YL17G05_15_MG_FD_203695 | JGI IMG/M metagenome (GOLD analysis project Ga0315277, IMG submission 203695) | Sediment microbial communities from Yellowstone Lake, YNP, Wyoming, USA - YL17G05_15 | ecosystem: Environmental > Aquatic > Freshwater > Lake > Sediment | place: USA: Wyoming | collected...
TGCCGATACGGTCCGGATCAATGCCGTCAGCGAAACAGATCGTTACAACTGCACCCCGGACTGGCTGGCCAATTCGGAACGTGTGGTTTACTCGCGAGGGATAGTGCCGGATTCCGCGGGCTGGGCACAATTGTGGGTGGCCGCGGGGGACGGAGGCGAGAGGCGACTGCTCTATGCCCAAGATGCTCGCCACATCTACGGCGGCTGCGCCTCTCCCGACGGCAAGTACATACTGTTTACGCGCAGCCAAGAAGACCTCGGCAAGGTGGATAATTCGCAAACCGAAATGGCAATCATACGATGGGCAGATACGCCTATGGTTGGCGGAGACAGCGAATCTCTGCGTGCAGAATACCCGGATGCGCGAAGTGGGCCGCTGCTGGACTTGTCTTGGGGCTGGGAGCCGCACTGGACCTACAGTGATGTTATCCTTGCCGCAAATCCAGGCGTGGATGCCGCCGACAGTCGCAAGTGAGGGAACCCAGCAATGACCGGACGACACTTGGCAACCACCTTGATCCTGACGGCCGCTTTGATTCTTCCGTCCTGTAGCAAGAAGCCCGGCCGCACAGGTGCAACAGGGGAAGACCCGAATGTGACAACGATGGGCAGTATCGAGGTGACGGCTCGCCTGACGGAAATACCCGAAGGCGCGATCTTCAAGCGAGAGCTATACAACTATACGACTGTCCTGAAGTACAATGTGCTTAAGGTGCACAGGGGACAAGTTGGAACAGAGACTATTTACATTGGCCACTACAATCCCTTCAAGCCCCGCAGCGAGGCCGCAGACAAACGAGTCAAGGGTATCGGTGGGAATCTAAGGGGCTTTAGACCCGGGCAGGTGCATCGGATGGCACTGGAGGCGCCGATTGATGACTACTATATGGGTGGAATCATCAACAAGTACTTTGGAAAGTCCGACGGACCTATCTACTGGGCGGTCTGGACCAACGAAGTCTCGAAATAGCACTCAATGAGCTTTGCGTCACACATATTCGTGTTCTATTTCCTGCCGCTTGTTCTATTGGGCTACTACTTGATACCGCAGAATCTCCGGTTCCTGCGCACGGCCTTTCTGCTCATCGCCAGTTATGCCTTTTATGGCTGGCTAAATCCGTGGTTCGTGGCGCTTGTGTTTGGGACGACCGCGGTCAATTACATTCTCTCGATACTAATGACACAATGGGAAGGCAAGGCAGTGCGCCGTACACTGATTACTATCACGGTGACAATCAACCTGGGTTTGCTGGCTTTCTTCAAATATGCCGTGTTTTTTCAGGAGAACCTGAACCACGTCCTGCGATTCTCCGGCTCTGACACTCTGTCTGTGCTGCAAGTGGTGCTGCCGGTGGGGATCTCGTTCTACACGTTTAGGGTTCTCAGCTACGTTATCGATGTCTATCGCGGCAATCCGCTGGCCCGTTCCTTCCTCGACTTCGCCTGTTATGTTGCGTTCTTTCCCCAATTGCTTTCGGGACCTATACAGCGCTACGGGACAATCGACGCCAAGTCAGAGACGACGCCCACTTTTGCCGATCAGCTTGCCGCCCCAACCCGCAGCCTGTCTAAATTCTCCTATGGCGCAGCGCTCTTTATCCTTGGCTTTGCCAAGAAAGTGCTGCTGGCCGACGTCGTGGGGCAGGCGGCCGACGCCGTCTTTGCCGCCGAGGCGCCGGGAACGCTGGACGTTTGGTTCGGGGCTGCGGCTTACACATTCCAGTTGTACTTCGACTTTTCCGCCTACTCGGAGATGGCTATCGGCCTGGGAGCAATGCTGGGCTTTGAATGCCCCAGAAACTTCAACGCCCCTTATCGGGCCGACAGCATAACGGATTTCTGGAGGCGGTGGCACATATCTCTGTCGAGCTGGTTCAGAGACTACCTATACATCCCGCTCGGCGGCAATCGCAAAGGTGTTGCCAGATCATACTTGAATCTGGTTGTAGTATTTCTGCTTTGCGGGCTGTGGCACGGCGCGAATTGGACGTTCATCATCTGGGGTGTGTATCACGGTGTTTTTCTTGTACTGGAACGCATCCTGGGCAAAAGGACTGTTTACTCCTTCCTACCTCAACCTCTGCAGATAGGCGCCACTTTCGTGCTAATCACAGTAGGCTGGGTTCTCTTTCGCTCGCCGGATATAACCCATGCGTGGAGACTTCTTGAGATCATGTTCACGCCCTCTGAACCGCAAGGCGGCTCCATCCTGCTGGGTGCTGTGATATGCACGCCGGAGCTTATGCTGACGATTGCTATCTGCTCGTTGCTCGCGTTCCAGCCGGTGCAGGCTTATGACTGGGCAAGGAGCGTGACCTGGTTCAAGGCGGTGATATTGGTTGGGCTGTTCTGCCTGTCGCTGATGGTTATGTTCACTCACACCTTCAGCTCATTTTTGTACTTCCAGTTTTAGAGAGCAAAGCGTGTTTGGCAACCGATGCCGACAGATCTTTCTGACAGCAGCCTTCTTGGCTTTGATTTACAGCGCCGGCCTCGTCCAGGTCGCCGTAGAGTTGTTGGAAGGGCGGACTCCGCAAGTAACCGAACTGTTTGCCCAGATGCCCACCAGGGCTAACCTAAGGGCTTATGAGACGGACCTCCAGGGTAATTGCTGGCTGGCCCAAAGATTAAGGCCCTATGTGCAGTCCGCTCGCTTCATAGCCTTGCGGGAAATCGGGGACAAAGCAATTGTTGGCCGTGATGGCTGGCTCTTCTATAAGCCTGCAGTGCAGTATCTGGTCGAACCCTGGTCGCTCGACCTGGCCGGTGATCAGGGTGATATTCTTTCGGCGGTTGTCTCCTTCAGAGATCAATTGGCCGACCGCGACATCAGGTTGCTTGTGGTCCCCATACCTAATAAAGCCAGCATCTACCCCGACAAGCTCACAGCGAGGGCGAACTTCAGGGACCATCGCATCAACGCAAAGACGCTTGAGATTATCTCCAGACTGCGGCAGGCGGGGGTGGAAGTCGTGGATCTCTTCGCCCTCTTTCGGCAAGCCCGTGTCGCCTCACCGCCGGGCGAAGGAACGAGATACTATCTGGCGCAGGACAGCCACTGGTCACCGGATGGTGTGCGGCTTGCTGCAAGGGCCGTTGCCAAAAGCATCATTGATCCCGGATGGGTCGAGAAGGGACATACCGAATACGCGTTGAAGTCTGCGACGATACAGCGGCATGGAGATATTCTCAGGATGATTCAGGTGCCGCAGATTGAAAGGCAATTCGAGCCTGAACAGATCCACTGTACACGGGTAATCAACAGCGCAACCAACCAACCTTACCAGGACGATCCAAATTCCGAAATCCTTGTCCTGGGGGACAGCTTCCTCCGCATCTATAGCCAGGACGAACCCGGCGCCGCAGGCTTTGTCGAGCACCTGGCGTACGAGCTTGGATTCGCTCTGACTTCGATTGTGAACGACGGAGGAGCCTCCACTCTTGTCAGACAGCAGCTCAGCCGCAATCCCAGGCTGCTCGCCAACAAAAAAGTGGTAGTCTGGGAGTTCGTGGAACGCGATATTCGTTTCGGCGCCGAAGGCTGGCAGATAGTCCCCTTAACTGGCATTCGAAGCCAATCCAGAGGTAATTGATGTCAACAGTAACGAAAAAGGAACTCGTCGAACGTATTGCACGGGACGATACCACCCAGAAAGAATTATTTCATACAGCCATAATGCAGTAGCAGGTATTTGCCAGGCCGTGGAAGAGAATCGGCGCCAGCAGCGACCTGGTGCGAATGAACAGCCAGCCGAGAATCAGGCCCGGCAGGAATGTAAGGGCTGATGCCGCTTGGCCCTGTACGATGATGTGGGCGCCCGCAAAGCAGGCAGCCGAGAGCACAATGCTTATCCAGTTCTGCAGTCCAGATGGCGCCGGCCATCTCCCGCAAGGGATGGCCAAGCTCACCCGTGATCGCCATTTCATAGTGTCTGTCAGCCGAAGGATGTTGCCCTGCAGATAACCCCTGAAAAAGACCTCTTCGGCCACGGCGACGTACAGAAACTGATAGACGACCCAGCTTAGCCACTGCCAATTCTCCGGCAGGACAACGCGCAAAGGCGGTTCCAATCCGTAATATCTCAGCAGCCACAGGCCTGCATAAGTGGCTGGGAATACCACCGCGCACGCGCCGCAGACTGTCAACAGTGCGAGCTTGACTTGCCGGGCGCTAAGGCCAATCTGGGCGAAGCGGTCCCTTCGGATGATAGTGGGGACCAGTGCTGCGGCGACGAGAACGGCCGGGGCTGCAAACCAGAAGGCCCACCCCCAGAGGGCGCCTGAGATCGAGCCTCGCGACAGGAACCTGATCATCAGAATTACCGCGATTGTCACCAAAATGGTCTCGGCGAGCAGGTATCCGCCGCGGCGGACTCGCTTTGATTTGCCGCCGTCCAATTCAGAAAGGTTATCACTTGTCGGCAGGCGAGCGTGGCCGTCTCCCGCAAGGGATGGCTGGGCCCACCTTGCGGCATCGGCAATATCACAGTGACCGGGGGAATCGCTCATTTTTAACGTTGACCTTTTAGAATGCCGCGCGCCACCGCGAGGGGTCCTTGGGGCCTGCGGTTGCGGGCGTCTCGCAGCTTCAGCACCAACATTACCACGGCCAGCCCAAGATATGGAACGAGGAATTCGACAGCACTGCTCTGGCCGTCAGCCCACTCGGCCCTCTGGTGGGGGGACATCGAGCAGCCTCCTCTTCCGCCGCCGCCGCCGGCAGCGCCTGCTGTGACGCCAGTTGCGAGTACAACGTACGGAGTGAAGTGCGTTGTCTTGAAACGAAGGGCGTGCAGACTGGCGGACAGCTCGATAATCCCGATGTCGGTTATTCCCTGCTGGCTCAGGGCGCCCGTAAGAGAATCATACCAGTAAGCGGAAGGCGAGGTGCCGGAGTTTGCCACGGCGTATGGAATTGTAACGGTGACGGGCTGGCTGAATTCTATCCCGCTTGGGCCGAAGTCGTAGTTGCTCAACTGCGGAGCGGCGAATTCCTGCGGGTTCTCAATCTTCGTGATGCTGATGGTCACATCGTACGGACAGGCGCCCGCAGGCACTACTATGGAGAATTCATCCGGCCCGGTAATGGCGTTGGGGTTGGTTCCGACGGTTCCGCCCGAAGAGGCGGTAATGGCTTGTGATGTCAGTGCAGTGGGCTGCAAGTAAGTGCTTGCGGCGTAGTAAATGCCGGTATTTGTGTTCCTGCCGTCGGTCCATACCACATACGGATAGCCGTATTGGTCTATGCCCATTGCCGGTTCGCTTTGGGCGGAGTTCGATCTCCCATCGCCAACGAGGACATTTGTTCCGTGACCGGAGTCTGTCTGCACGATGTAAATATCCGTGTCGGCATTGCCGCCGGCGACATTTCTCTTATCGAGCCAGCATGCAAAGACTTTCAGTCCGCTGCCTGCGCTTCCGGTAACGGCGATGCCAGGCGATGTTTGCTCTGCGCCAGAGGTGTCGTCGATGAGGTTGGTCCCGGTCAACGGGCTCCTCGGCAAGCCGTTTGAAGAGGCATAATAAATGTCGCTGTTGCCGGATGTTTGATCGACCCACAGGATATGCAGGACCGAGCCGGCCGATTCGGCGGCAATCGCAGGGCTTGACTGGTCGGCTGCTTTTGTCACTACGGGGACATTTCTCCAGGAACTGCCCGCCGCCCCGTAAATATCACTCGACGAATTCCTGGCGTCCATCCAGAGGACATATACCGTATTGGATGAACTCACCGCGACGGCCGGGGCGGTTTGGTCGGCAGTATTGGAGGTTATTCGCGTGACCGTATTCGTCACAAAGGCGTTGCTCGATGTAGCAACGTATATATCCTGGTTGCCCGCTCGATCATCCTGCCAGACGACGTGCGCACGATTTGGAGACTGACGGTCAACAGCTATGGCGGGGTTGGTTTGATTGTCGTTCGAGTCGGTGATTCTCTGTTGGTCCGACCAGGCCGTCCCGCTCGTCGAGGTCGATCCATAGATATCCCAGTCTCCGCGCCTGTTGTCCTGCCATACGACATATAGTTTGTCGTCGGTTCCCACGGCGACAGCTGGATTCCACTGGTCGGCGGCATCGGTCGTAATCTGTACGCCAGCGCCGAAAGAGGTCGCTCCTGCGGTGAGCTTGGCGATGTAAATGTCCCTCCCGCCCGTGGGCCCGGCATGCCAGACGGCCCATATATTGCCGCTGCTGTCTGTAGCGGTCGCAGGCGCGCCCTTAGCAAGGTTTGCGATGTTCGAACCGAGCAGCTTGTTCTGGCCGAACGACCTCATCTCCGTCCTGAAGGAATAGGACGTCCCGCTCATCGCGTTTCCGGCGAGATCCGTGGCGTTCACCGTGACGGTCTTGGTCTGGTCGAAATCGAAGTTTTCGTTCGACTGGTAAGCGTAAGCATAGTCGGCCTTTGTGCCGGTCCTGCGGCAATTGCCGGTTGCGCTGACGTAATTGGACGTATCGCCCGAGTATATGGTGCTGCCATCGAGCGTGATTGTCACTGTGCCGGCGTTAACACCTTTGCCGTCATCGGTGACGTGCAGGGTAATCAAGTTGTTCACGGGGACTTGTATCGAATCTGCTGCCGGCGAGCATCTGGTTACGGTCGGCGAGGAGGTGTCACTGACAGTTATGGTTACTGTCTGCGAGTCATCCAGTGCGCCGTCGCTGGCGGTAAAGGTCACCTGGTAACTGTTGTCCGCCTCGCTGTGCGCGGGCGTCCAGTTGAAGGTTTGGCCGGACAGTGTTGCCCCGCCTGGCACGCCGGTTGCCGAGTACCGAATGGTATCGCCGTCCGGGTCCGTTGCGTTTACCGTGAATATCAGAAGGGTAGTCTCATTAACGGACTTATCAGCAATGGCATCAAGCACGGGCGCCCTGTTGACGTTGTTGACGGTTATATTTACGGTCTCGGAATCCTGTGCTTGGCTGTCGCTTGCGGTGAAGGTCACCTGGAAGCTCCCGGCCTGAGTATATCCCGGAGTCCATGTGAAGGTCGAGCCGGCGAAGGCCGAGCCAGAGGGTAGGCTGCTTGCTGTGTAAGTAACCGTGTCGCCGTCGGCATCTGTGGCGCTGAGCGAAAAGCTCAAAAGGCTGCCTTCACTGACCGACTTATTGTCAATAGTTGCAAGTGCGGGAGCGCGATTGACATTGCCAACGGTTATGGTAATTGTCTCGGAGTCGGTGTCCGTGCCATCGCTTGCAACGAAGGTTACGTTATGAGCTCCCGCCTGGGTGTATCCGGGCGTCCAGGCAAACGTCTGGCCGGAGAAGGTTGCGCCTGTCGGAAGGTTCTGGGCCGAGTAAGTTATCGTGTCGCCGTCGGCGTCGGTGGCGGATATCGTGAACGTCAAGGTGGTGTTTTCGTTTACGGACTTGCTGCCGATTGAGGTCAGGACAGGGACCCTGTTGACATTACCTACCGTTATGGTTACGAGCTCTGAATCTTGGTTCGTGCCATCGCTTGCAACGAAGGTTATGTTATGAGCTCCCGCCTGGGTGTATCCAGGCGTCCAGGCAAACGTCTGGCCGGAGAAGGTTGCGCCTGTCGGAAGGTTCTGGGCCGAGTAAGTTATCGTGTCGCCGTCGGCGTCGGTGGCGGATATCGTGAACGTCAAGGTGGCGTTCTCGTTTACGGACTTGCTGCCAATGTTCTCCAGCACCGGGGCGTGATTGCCGGATTCGGATGAAACGTATTCGTAGCATCCGGCGTCTGGCGCGCCCACCCGCGCGTTGCCGTCCCTATCGGTGGTTGGGGCATACGTCGCGTTGCCAAAGTTGATAGCGGCCGAGCCTGCTGCGAGGGTGAAGTCATAGGCTGATGGGTCGTTGAACAGAGCGTTTAGATTTGTGGCAATAGCTTCGCTACCATTAACCGTGAACGGATAGGTTGGTCCCCCGTAACCTGGCCGAGTAGCGAATATGTTGTTGCCGTGATTCACAATCCAGGCATTTTTCCCCGCGTCTATGCTTAACGTCGTGACAATGTTGTTATAAAAATTCTCAATTTGTGTGTAATTGCGAAGATGAAGCATATTTCCATAATAACAGGTATTGTTTAGAATATCGATGTTGGTATATGTTGCAACAGCCGAACCAAGAGGTTCTGCTCCAAAATACATTGCATAGTCGGTCGTATCATAAATCAGATTGTTTGCGATGGTGACATTGCTGACTACTCCATTGTTATATGTGGCAAGTTTTATCCCATTCCAACTGTGCGGATGTATCTTATTGTTTGTAACAATTACGTTTGCTATACGACTCGCGTGCATTTGAATCCCGTCCGTATGCTGCGGATCAACTAAAGTGATGTTTGATAACGTGCCGGTAGGCCCTACTATATCTCCACCACCTTCAGTCTGTTTTTTGAATATCGGCCCTGAAGTCAAATATACCATATATCGACTGGCTGGCTTCTGACTATAAATTCCCACTGCGCCTGTGCCTGTTTGGGTTACAATATCGCCTTTCGTAAGAGTCCCGGTAAGAGTGCCGGCAATGTCGATAACGGTCCGAAGCCCATTGACATCGTATATCTCATTCCTATCGACAACTATGTTATCTCCGGCCGCCTCTATCCCATCTGCGCCGAAATAATGAACCTTGTTGTTTGTGATATTAACGTCGTTCGCTCCTGACACATTGATACCCACATATGCGTAAGTAACATTATTGTCTTGAATCACGATATGTTTACATAGAGAAGTTACTACAACACCATCACCGCCAAAAGTAATGTACGGCGCATAGTCCCCCTCATAAGTTTCCAGTGGACCAGTTATATTGCAATCAAGGACTTGTATATAAGAAGTATATGCGAAATAGGCCCTGGCAATTATCCGAAATCCCTCAAATTTGAGATAAGACCTGCCATGTTCGATTGGCGCTTCCCTATCCTCGTTGTAAATGTAAACGCTCGCTAATTCCGGAGTATGACCCGTCGCGGCTTTATATGTTATCCAGTCGTTTCTATAAACAAGGTATTTTGACGGCGGATTTTCTCTTGTGCTCTCCAAGAACGCGCCGTAACTGCCATTTTTGAACAGAACGGTATCACCCTCTGCAACGACCTTGCCGGCGCGCGGCTCGCTCCAGGTGTATGGAATCGTGGCCCAGGCCTGGGCCTCCGTACCCGGATTACTGTCGTCGCCGCTGGCGGCGTCAACGTAGTAGGTTGCCCCTTCCGCCACGTTCGCGATGACAAGAGTATAAGCTATGCTCACAATGATCAAACAAGCTGTGTGCAGATACAGGGGAGACGTGCGTCCCCGCCTTGGCCAGAATGCTTGTGTCTTGTTTTGCATAAAGGTTCGGTTTCCGGATGAGAACTAAGTAATCGTACTTCTTTTCAATATAAAGCGTAAGAACAAATCGCCGAGCAGGCAAACCAGGGTGTGAAATCGTTTTCTGGCGGTTACGCGGCAACGGCACTTTGCAGGTCCCAGTAAAAGCCTATCCGAATAAGTTGGTCGTCATGAGGCTGAACGAAAAGCCCAAGGCCAAGAGGACAGGCCAAAAACGCTCGGAGGCGTGGTTTGTTCCACGCCCAGAACGTTTTTGGCCGACAACGCAGGCATCGGGCTTTGCAGCCAGCCGGAGCCGCCCCGCATCAAAATCCATTTTCTACCCCCCAATTTTACGCCAATCGAAGCCAATTAGCAACATTTTGTTCCTTTTCCCTTGACTTGCAGGCACATAAAGGCGTAAGATTAACGTAGATTTCAGGAGGCCCTCAGTCGTATTGGAGGACCGGTCGTTTCATCTTTGAGCAAGCATCTTTGCCCATTCGGTTCTAAGAGTGGTGATACTTTGTTTGAAAGGAGCAGGAAGATGAGAAGGCAATCAATTCTTGTGTTGGCAATAGGAGTTTTGTATTCTGCGTTGTCGGGTAATGTTGAAGCTGTTGTCGTATTTGACGATGGCAATATTCACAAGATTGATTACGTGATTCGAGGGGAGGCGGGGTGCGTGGAGGTTGCGAACAGTCCTTTAGGTGAAGTCACTAAGGTCAATGTCGTTGCAGACAGCCTAATAAGTGTGCCATTTATCACCTTAGACGACAGTGAAGTCACCATTTATGGAAGCAGCACAAAGATGGCTGCATTTGCATTGTGCCAGGATGGACAGTACGGTTTCGGCTTACAGAAGTGATCTTGTGATCACCAAGCAAGCGGTTCTCTTCTGACGGTGGAGAAGAATCATATGTACGTACTTATTACTGCAGCAAGGGATGAGGAATGCTGTATTGAGGCCACCATCCGTTCTGTCGCCGCGCAGACGGTGCTGGCCCGGAAATGGGTCATTGTCACCGACTCCTGCACGGATAGGACGGACGAGATTGTGGCCCGCTTCGCTGGTCGCTATAGCTGGATAGTCCTGCTGCGGACGCAGTCGGATAAGCCACGTAGTTTTGCCAACAAGGCCAGGGCCGTGGGCATGGCATATTCCTCCATTCAGGACGCCGCTTTCGATGTTGTGGGGGTGGTCGATGCGGACACCTCGTTTGCCCCAGACTATTTTGAGTTCCTCCTCCACAAGCTGGAGTCTGACCCACAGTTAGGCGTCGTTGGAACGCCCTTTAAGGAAAGCGACTATCACTCTCTCCACGACAGTTGTTGTGACAGCCAACATGTCCACGGGGGATGCCAGCTCTTCCGACGGAAGTGCTTTGAGGAGATTGGCGGCTACGCCCCGCTTGAAATCGGAGCCGAGGACTGGCTGGCTGTCCAAATGGCGATCATGAAGGGATGGAAAACCAGAAGTTTCCCCGAGCGGACTTTCTTTCACCACCGCCGCATGGGAACGGCCCGGAGCAGCGTCTGGAAATCAAGGTTTCGGACCGGCCAGAGGGACGGTATGTGTGGTAATCATCCGCTTTGGCAGATGTTCCGCGTTCTATACCAACTGGTCAAGAAACCTCGCCTGATTGGCGGCCTGCTGATCCTGGCTGGCTATCTGGAAGCCGCGTTCAGATGCAGGCGGCGGGCAATCCCGCCAGAGGTCATACGTTTCAATCGTGTTCGACAGATGCAAAGGCTCAGGCATCTTGCCGGCCACCCTATCAGAACGATTCGATCTCGCGCCACCTCTCAAAGACCTCCCAAGCAACACCTCGCTGTCATCGTCTATTCACATTATCCACGTGATCCTCGAGTCCGCCGGCAAGTGAGGGCCCTGACAGCAGAGGGCTGGGCTATTGACGTATTCTGCCTTCAAGCCAGGGAGGAACCAAGGCGGGCTCTGAATGGTGAAGTCTCCGTATACCGGATCATGCGAAGCTTCAACAAGGACGGTGTCCTACAGTACATCCTGCTGACGGGGATGTTTACCATTCGTGCGTTTTTCACCATGGAGTGGCAGAACCTCACGAAAGGATACAGGCTTATACAAGTACACAATATGCCAGACTATCTCGTGTTTGCAGCGGCGTTTCGCAGAATGTGGGGCGTCCCCGTACTCTTGGACATACACGATACGACAGTTGAGCTGTTCAAGTGCAAATGGGGTAGCGGTCCCAAAGCTCTGCTGATACCGTGTGTGAGACTCTTTGAGCGACTGTCCTGCGGTTTTGCGAATCAGATCACCACTACCAGTCCGGGCTTTCGGAGACAGCTCATACGCCGTGGCCTCCCCTCCGGAAAGGTCTCGGTGATCATCAACACGCCACCCGATGAGGAATTCCCATTGGACAGGAATCGACAATTCAGCCAGATTGCCGGGGGAGCACGGCTCTTCTACCATGGCACCGTGGCGGAGCGGTTTGGGATCCTCGCCGCGGTAGAAGCCTTAAAGGAAATCCTGAAGTACCTGCCGGATACCACGCTTACCATATGCGGGAAGTATGAGGGACCATTTCGCCGTCGTTTGAAGGGCTACCTGCGTGCGATGGGGTTAGAAGACTGTGTTCTCCTGCGTGGTTGGTGCATGCCTTCGGAGATCGCACGTCTCCTGCAAGAACACGATATTGCCCTTGTACCGCATCTGAACAGTGAGTTCATGAATCTGGCGATCCTTACGAAGGTCCTCGAGTACGCCGCGGTTGGAATGCCGATGGTATTGTCCCGTCTGGAGGCGCTGACATCGCTATTCGGCGACGACCGGCTCCAATACGCGGAACCGGGCAATGCGAAAGACCTCGCGCACAAAGTCATGGACGTGTGCAAGGATCCGGAGCTGCGACGAGTGCAATGCATGCATGCCTATGAGGTCTTGAACGCCATTTCTCCGGGTGCGGAATCGCTGAAATACGCCGCGACGGTCAAAAAACTGGTCGAAGACTCTCGTCACTGTCCGAGGAGTCAAATGCATGCGAAACTATGACGTGGTCATCTTAGGGGCAGGAGCAACTGGGTTAGCCACAGCGTGGAACCTGAATGGAAGGGATACCATCATACTGGAACGCGAGGATCTTGTGGGGGGGCTTTGCCGCTCGTTTGCCGTTGCTAACGTGGTGTTCGATATCGGCGGCCATTCCTTTCACACTGAGAATGCAGACGTGCACTCTTTTGTGTGCAATGAGCTCGGAGTGGAGCTCTTCTGGCAGAAGAGGGATGCCCGCGTACTGTTCAGAGGCCGGACAATTCCGTACCCTTTCCAGTCGCACTTTCCTCTGCTCCCGGACAGGAGCGTTGTCGAGGACTGCCAGAGAGGTCTGGCGTCAAGGCGGAAGCTTCCAGAGCCGAGAAACTTGGAGGAGTTCCTGATTGCTAGGCACGGCGGAGGCATAGCGCGCCATTTCCTCTTGCCCTACAACAAGAAACTGTGGCAGACGGATCTCCAAAGGCTCGATTGCAGGTGGGCCAATGAGAGAGTGGCGCCACCGGCCAGCGAATCGGTTCCTCCACGCACTACGAACACTCAGATTCGGCCGTTAGTTACGGGTAGCATCGTGGGGTATCCACGACA
>Ga0315277_10008846_pt1 | contig 12903 bp, 8 predicted proteins | sample YL17G05_15_MG_FD_203695 | JGI IMG/M metagenome (GOLD analysis project Ga0315277, IMG submission 203695) | Sediment microbial communities from Yellowstone Lake, YNP, Wyoming, USA - YL17G05_15 | ecosystem: Environmental > Aquatic > Freshwater > Lake > Sediment | place: USA: Wyoming | collected...
ACCTTGCCTCCGCCTTGCCCTGACCGTTTCAGATGATAAGGACCTTCCACACCTTGATCTTCGACTTCGACTACACCCTGGCTGACTCCTCAAAGGGCGTCATCCTCTGCGTCAACCATGCGCTGGAGAGGCTGAGCCTTCCCCCGGTGGACGCGGAGCGCATCAAGCGCACGATTGGCCTGCCCCTGGAGGAGACCTTCCGTCGGCTCACGGGCCGGGAGGACCCAAACCAGGAGCTGGAGTTCGAACGGCTCTACGTCCAGCGCGCGGACGAGATCGTGGCCGAGCTGACCATTCTTCTTCCCTTCGTTCCGGAGACCCTCAGGTCGCTCAAGGGGGCAGGCCTTGCCTTGGGCATCATCTCGAACAAATTCCGGCGCAGGATCGAGGTCATCATGAAAAGGGAGAACCTGTTGGACTGCTTTGACGTCATCGTTGGCTCAGAGGATGTCACCCGGCATAAGCCTGATCCGGAGAGCCTTGTGACGGCGATTCAAAGATTGAACGGCACCCCTGAAAGCGCCCTCTACGTGGGGGACAGCGTCACCGATGCCGAGACGGCGAAGCGGGCCGGGGTTCCCTTCGTGGCCGTCCTGTCCGGCGTAACGCCGAAGGAACATTTCAAAGAATATCCGGTTTATGATATAATAAACCGGTTGGCATTGTTGCCGGGGTTGATCATGCCGAATCGGGCTAACATTTAATCATTTGATGAGGACTAAGGAATAAAGATGGGAACTGAAGACGGGGAAAAGACCCCACCGAACGAAGGTTTTCGCAGGACCGGTCCGCCCGGAATGAATAACGGCGATGGAAACCAGAGAATCGAGAGCGTCCCGCTGTTCCGCAAGAAGCGGGTTGTCATCCCGCTCCTTATTATCGTAATCCTCGCGGCCATCGCAGGATGGTATTGGTACGCGAACGTCCGGGACTTCGTGTCCACGGACGACGCCTACATTGACGCGGACCGTGCCTCGATTGCGACGGACATGCCCGGACGGATCGCTCAACTGGCGGTTCAGGAGGGAGATACGATCAAGAAAGGCCAGGTGCTCGTGGTCCTGGATGACTCCAACCTCAAGGCCCAGGAGGAGCAGGCCAAGGCCGGTCTGACCAACGCGGAGCAGAGCGTCGCGCTCTCCAGGATCAACCTGGAGCGGGCCAGGGAGGACTACCTGAGGGCGGAGGAGCAGTTTAAAGGGAGGGTCATCTCCAAGGAGCAGTACGACCATGCCCAGAAGACCTATGATTCGGCACGGGCGGACTATGCCATCTCGGTGTCTAAGGTAGGAACGTCCAAGGCCCAATTGGGCGTGGTCCAGACCCAGTGGCAGCATACGACGATCGAGGCGCCGATGGATGGGGTGGTGGCCAAGAAGTGGGTCCTGGTCGGCGACGTAGTCCAGGCCGGGCAGCCGATTTACTCGGTCTACGACACCAAGGAGCTGTGGGTCACGGCCAACCTGGAAGAGACCAAATTAGGGCGTGTCCGCCAGAACGTCCTTGCGGAGATCGCGGTGGACGCATACCACGGCAAGAAATTTAAGGGCAAGGTGTTCCAGATGGGCACGTTCACGGCCTCGGAGTTCGCGCTGATCCCGCCCAGCAACGCCTCGGGAAACTTCACCAAGATCACCCAGCGGGTCCCGGTGAAGATATCTATCGAAAATTCTTCACCAGGAGAGAAAAGCGCAACCCCGCTCCTTCCGGGAATGTCGGTGGAGGTGAAAATCAGGGTCCGATAATCAAATAGAGACAAAAGAGTAAAAAGAAACAATGGCTCTGCTGCCCCGAAACCCCTTCCGGAGGAGCGCGGTCGCCCAGATCCCGTCCCTCTCCCACGAGCACGAGTTTTACCGCTGGTGGGTTCTGGGTAACGTGATGATCGGAACGTTCATGGCGGTGCTCGACGCCACGATCGTGAACGTGGCCCTGTCCAAGATTATGGCCACCTTTGGGGTGCCTGTGGACAAGGTGGAATGGGTCCTGACCGCCTACCTTCTGGTGTTCGGGGTGATGCTTCCGACCTCGGGCTGGATCGCGGACCACTTCGGGTACAAACGTACCTACTTCCTGGCCCTGGCCCTGTTCACCCTCGGCTCGCTGCTCTGCGGGATGGCCTGGAACGAGAACATCCTGATTGCCTTCCGGATCGTCCAGGGCGCCGGGGCCGGGATGATGATGCCGGTCGGGATGGCGATCGTGCTTCGGGAATTCCCTGCGGAAAAGCGGGGCGTGGCCCTGGGCTTCTGGTCCATTGCAGCCGCGGCCTCGGTGTCGCTCGGACCGATGGTCGGGGGCTACCTGATTAACAACTTCACCTGGCACACGATCTTCGACGTGAACGTACCGGTGGGGATCGTGGCCCTGTTCGCCACCCTGGTCATCCAGCGGGAGTACAAGACCGAGAAGACCCGGTCCTTCGACTTCCTCGGCTTCCTGTCCATGGGCGTGTTTCTGACCTTCCTGCTGCTAGCCCTGGCGGACGGGAACGCAGCTTGGAACACCGGGGGCTGGGGTTCGCCCTTCATCCTGTCCTGCTTTGCGCTCTCGGGGTTGGGCCTCCTGGTCTTCCTCGTTACCGAGCTCTCGGTGCAGCACCCGCTCATCGAGCTCGGCTTACTCAAGAACTTCAACTTCGGAATCACGAACATCATTCTGTTCATCTTCGGGCTGGGGATGTTCGGGAGCACGTTCCTCCTCCCCCTGTACCTCCAGAACGCCTTGGGCTATACTGCGTTCCAGGCGGGATTAGTCTTCCTGCCGACGGGGATCATGCAGGCCGCCATCGCGCCTATCGCCGGGATCGTTTCGGACAAAGCCAATCCCAAGATTCCGGCCATCGTGGGACTCATAATCCTAGCCTTAAGCTTTTTCTTGAACTATTACCTGTCGCTCTTTTCGGAGCACCCTCAGATCATGTTGCCCCTGTACCTGCGGGGGTTGGGGATGGGAATGATGTTCGCGCCTCTCTCCACCCTGGCCCTGGTCGAAATTCCCAGGCCAAAGATGGCCCAAGCCTCGGGGATGTTCAACGTGATCCGCCAGATCGGAGGAAGCTTCGGCGTGGCGATCTTCGGAGCCCTGTTAACCCAGAGACAGCTCTTTCATGCCACGATGTACGGGCAGGCCCTGGACACCTCCTCCCCGGCCTTCAAGAACGCGATCCTGCACCTTCAGGGCTTCGCCCAGCATGCCATCGGGGGAACATCCGCAGAATCCATCTCGCGGGCCCAGGCTCTAATCGTGACCCACCTCATGCAGCAGTCCTTCGTCGCGGCGATCGCGGACGATTTCCTGATCTCGGGCATCGTCACAATCGCGTGCATCCTGCCCATCCTGGTGCTGCGGACGAAGAAAAGCGGCAGAGGCCCAAACATCAGGCCTAAAGTGATAAAAGAGTAATTTAATTATTTTGTAGAACTCCCTTTCAAGGAGCAAACCATGGATGATAAGATCAGGAAAGCCCTGAAGCAGGCCACCTGCGAGTACGCAGAGGTCCATCTGGAAGAGACCACGCGGACGAGTGTCGTCTATCTAGGGCGGGAGTTAGAGAACATCGGCACCGCGGACGACGTCGGCGGGAACGTGCGGGCCTATCACCGGGGAGGGTGGGGGTTCGTCTCGTTCAACGACGCGAAGGACCTTCCGACCTACGTGCGCGAGGCCTGCCGGCAGGCGAAGATGGTGGGCGGAGCAAACGGTGCTCCCTTGGCCCAGGTGGACCCGGTCAGGGACGAGGTCCGGGTACAGTTGGAGGACGACCCCCGGAAAGTGGACTTGGCCGAGAAAGAGAAACTGATGCGCAGGTACAATGGGATTATCCTTGGCCACCCCAAGATCCAGACCTCGGCCACGCGCTATGAGGAAGTGTTCATGCGTCGGACCTTTGCGAGCACGCAAGGGGCGTTTATCGTGGAGGAGCGCATCTACTGCGGCACGGCCTACTCAGCCACGGCCAAGGAGGGGACGAACGTGCAGTTCTCATTCGGCCGGATCGGAGGGACGAGGGGATGGAAGACGGTCCTGGGCCGGGAGGCCGAGGTAGAGAAGATCACGAAGGAGGCCGTGGACCTCTTGAAGGCCGAGAAGCCGCAGGCCGGGACCTCCACTGTGATCGCGGACCCCTCCCTGGGCGGGGTGTTCGCGCACGAGGCCTTCGGGCACCTCTCGGAGGCGGACTTCATCTATCAGAACGAACGGTTCAAGGAGATCATGACCCTGGGCAAACGCTTCGGAGCGGAGGCGTTGTCCATCGTGGACGACGGTTCGATTCCCGGGGAACGGGGCTCGTTCAAATACGATGACGAAGGGGTGAAGACGCGCAAGAACTATCTCATCAAGGACGGTATCTTGGTCGGGCGGTTGCACAGCCGGGAGACCGCAGGGAAAATGAGGGAAAAGATCACGGGGAACGCGCGGGCGATCTCCTTTCGCCACGTCCCGATCGTGCGGATGACCAACACCTACATCGAGCCCAAGGACTGGAGCTTCGAGAAGCTGCTCCAGGACACGGACCACGGGATTTATGCCATCGACTCCCTGGGCGGAACCACGGAGCTCGAGATGTTCACGTTCTCAGCGGCCAAGGCTTACCTGATCCAGGATGGGAAACTCGGCCCGATGCTAAGAGACGTGATACTTTCCGGAAATGTGTTCGAGACCATGAACGCCATCGACGCTATTGGGAACGACTTCCAACTGTACGGCGGATTAGGAGGCTGCGGCAAGGGGGGGCAGGCACCGCTGCCGGTCTCGGATGGGGGGCCGCACATCCGGATCCGAAACGTTGTCATCGGTGGGAAGTGAGGGCATCATGAACACGACCAAGGACATGCCGGAGAGTATTCTTAACCTGGCGAAGAGAGAAGCCGAGGCCTGCGAAGTGCTGTTCGTGGAGCTGGAGGAGTCGCCGGTCAAGTTTCAGGCCAACCGGCTCTTCTCTCTGGAGACCAAGTACACGACCGGGGCGGGCCTCCGAATCGTGAAGGACGGACGGATCGGGTTCTCGTGCACCACGGACCTCTCCAAGCTCAAAGAGTTAGTGGCCAATGCTGTGGCCAGCGCGAAATATGGGCAGGAAGCGAAATTTACGTTTCCCAAGAAGATGGAGAAGGCGGCGGTGGAGGTGCTTTCTCCTGAGGTGAAGAAGGCCAAGCCTGAGACCTTCGTGGAAGCGGGAAGGAAGAGCATCGCGGGGCTCTTGGCCGAGGTACCGGAGATGAAATGCGACGTCCGGCTCACCCGGAGCGTGGCCAGAATCCGGCTCATGAACAACTCGGGGCTGGAGGTTAGTGTCACCCGGACCCTGTCGCAGTTTGACCTCTCCGGCCTGCTGATTGGGGCGGACGGCCTGCTGTGGGTCTACGAAGGGAAGTCCAGCCGCAAGCTGGTCCTGCCAGGAAAGAGGACCGTGAGCAAGCTAGCTGAGCAGGTGAGATTAGCCAAGAAGATCGTTTCCCTTCCCAGCAAGCCGTTGCCCGTGCTCTTCGCCCCGGAGGTGATGCCTAATCTGTGGTACGCCATCGTGATGGGGGTGAACGGGAAGACCGCCCAGAAGGGAGCCTCGCCCCTGGTGGGTAAGATCGGAGAACGTCTCCTGGATGAGCGGGTGACCATCACGGACGATCCGACCCTGGACTGGGGGCCGGGAAGCTCCCCCTGGGACGATGAGGGAGTGAAAAGCCGGAAGAATGTGCTCTTCGAGAAGGGGATGTTCCAGGGCTTCCTGTACGACCTGCAGACCGCGGGAGTGGTCGGAGCGAAGAGCACCGGGAGCGCTAGGCGCTCGTTCAGCTCCCTGCCCTATCCCTCGGTCACGAACCTGGTCATCAAGCCGGGAGGGGACAAGCTCCAGGACCTTGTGAAGGGGATGAAGGAAGGGCTCCTCGTTTACGGCGTGATCGGGGGCGGGCAGAGCAACCTTCTGGCGGGTGATTTCTCTCTAAATATTGGATTGGGCTACAAGATCGAGAAGGGAAAGATCGCGGGCCGGGTCAAGGACGTGATGGTCGCGGGGTGCGTCTATTCGCTGTTCAAGGACAACCTTCTCGCCCTGTCCAAAGAGACGGAATGGGCCGGGAACATCAAGACGCCCTCGGTGCTGTTCAAGGATGTGAGCATTGCAAGCGGGAAGAAGTAAGCAATGCGAAATGCCCCGACCATCCGAGGGCAGGCAAAATTAGCATTACAAATTTCAAAATGAAACCTTTCACTATCTTCCTGCTCATCTTGGGGGTATTGGCGCCAGCGCAAGGGGCCTCGTTCTCCATCGCCCGGCTGAAGTATGCCGGGGGCGGGGACTGGTACAACGACCCGGATGAGGAGACGAACCTGGCGAAGGAGCTTGGCTCGCGGGCCAAAATCAACGCCCAGACAGAGCGAGAGGTCGTCTCACTCCTGGACGACGATCTTTTTAGCCATCCCTTTCTGTACATCACAGGGCACGGGAACGTAGCCCTCTCCGAGCAGGAGGTCTCCCGCCTGAGGGAGTTCCTGACCAAGGGGGGATTCCTGTACGCGGACGATGACTACGGGATGGACGACTCGTTCAAGCGGGAGATGAAGAAGGTCTTCCCGGACAAGCAGTGGGTGGAGCTGCCCTTCGACCATCCCATCTACCACGCGTTCTACGACTTTCCCAACGGACTACCCAAGACGCACGAGCACTATCCCGGCGCGCCGCACGGCTACGCTCTGTTTCACGAAGGAAGAATGGTCGTCTTCTACACCTACAACTCCAACATCACGGACGGGTGGACCGCGGTGCACAACGATCCCCTGGAGAAGCGGGAGGAGGCAATCAAGATGGGGGTTAATATTGTGTGGTACGTGTTAACGCATTAATTATTCATAAGGCGTTCGGCGTAAGGAGTAAAGTCAAAGAGGCGTAAGAGATGAGCGAAGCAAATAGAACCATCGAAGCCAAGCTGACGAGCTTGAGACGGAAAAGGCTGGGTGTGCAGACCCTCTCCCGGCTGGGGCATTTAGCTCTGGCCTGGGGAGCGGTCGTCGTCCTGCTCGTGGTTTGCGCTCACTCCCTGTGGGGGCGGCTTACGCTCCAGGCTCTGCTCGTGGGCGCGCTTGGCGCAGGGCTCGGATGGTTGGTCTGGAGCTTCATTAGAAAGCCTTCCTTTGATACGCTCGCCCTACAGGTGGAGAAGCGATTTCCGCACCTCAAGAACCTGCTTGTAAATGCTGTGCAGTTGAGCGCGCGAAATGATGGACGGGAGGGCTATTCCCCTGAACTGACTGCCGCGGCCATCCAGCAGGCCGAGGAGGCCTGCCGGGATCTAGACTTCGGACGGGCGATCCCGAAGAAGCCTCAGGCTGTTGCTTGGGGGGAGGTCGGGATCGGCGCAATCCTCGTCCCTTTCCTCTTCCTCATCTTTCCTTCTCCAAGCACCAAAGCTTTCTCGCAGTTCCTGAACCTCAAGGCCATTTGGCAGGCCGAGGCCCAGGCCGTGTTGAAAGTCGAACCCGGGAACGGAAAGGTCGCCAAGGGGCAGAGCTTCGACATCCGGGTCGCAGTCGAAGGAAAGACAATTCGCGAGGCCTTGGTTCACCGGAAACCCGAAAGCGGAGTCTGGGAGGAGGTCAAAGCCATACCGCTCGCCGCGAACCGTTTCGAGCACAGTTTCGAGTCCGTGATGGAGCCCTTCGAGTATTACGTGACCGCGGGACATCTCACAAGCGAGCATTACCGGGTTGGCGTTTCCGTGAAGCCTGTGGTGGTGCAGTTCAAATTGAAAGCCATCTACCCCTCTTATGCCAAGGTCCCGCCTCAGGAATCATCCGATGGGTCGGGAGAAGTGACCGCGCTGGTGGGCACGGTCGTGGAGGTGAGCGGGAAGGCCAATGTGCCGTTGGGCTCCGCAAAGCTTGCCATGGGGGATTCGTCCCAGGTAACGCTTAAGCCCGAGGGCAGTCAGTTCTCGGGAAAGTTCGTGGTCCGGAAGGATGCGACCTACCAGTTTGAGATAAGCGACAGCTCCGGGGAGAAGAATGAAGACCCTCCGGAATATCGCATCACGGCCATTCCGGACGAGCCGCCCACGATCCGCATCGCAGAGCCGGGCAGGGATGTCTATCTCCCCGAGGACCTGAGGATTTCCCTTCACCTTGAGGCCCACGATGATTTTGGGCTTACCCGGATGGCCCTCAAGGTCAAGAAGGGCAGCGACAAGGAAGAGCGGACTGTTCCGATCGTGGACCTGAAAGGTCGGGTTGCAGACACCTCGGTTACGTTCAACTGGGACCTGAATGACCTCGGGCTCCTGGCCGGGGAGGAGGCCGTGTATTATGCCGAGATCTACGACAACGACGTGGTGAGCGGGCCCAAGCGAGGGATCTCCCAGGCTTTTCGCATACGCTTTCCCACGGTCCAGGAGATGTACGCTCTGTCCCAGAAGGAGCAGGAGGAAGCGTTGGCCGACCTGCAGGGCTCGCTCCCGGCCCAGGAAGAGCTCAAGAAGGAAATCGAGCGCATCGGCCAGGAGCTCAAGACCCAGAAGAACCTGACTTGGGAGAAGAAGCAGGAGATCGAGCAGAGCCTCAAGCATCAGGAGGATCTCATCAAGGAGTTGGAGAAGACGAGCCAGGACTTAAAGGAGGCTGCGCAAAAGGCCGAGCAGTCCCCGCTCGTAGATATGGAAACGGTGCAGAAACTCCAAGAGGTCCAGCGCCTGATGTCCGAGGTCATGACGGAGGAGATGCGCAAGGCTTTGGATAAGCTCCAGGAGGCGATGCAAAAGGCCGATCCCAAGATGGTCCAGGAGGCGATGAAGAACCTCCGACTGACCCAGGAGGAACTCAAACAGCGTTTGGATAAGACCATCGCGCTCCTCAAGGATGTGCAATCGGAGCAGAAGCTGAAAGAGGCGGTTAACAAAGCCAACGACCTCCTCGCCCGCCAGCAGGCTTTGAAGGAGGCGACCAAGCAGAGTGATAAGAAAGACCTTCCGGCCCTCGCCCCGAAACAGAAGGAGATGAAGGAGGAGGCCAAGCAGCTGGCTAAGGACCTGAAGTCCATCTCAGATTCCCTCAAGGCCACGCATCCCCAAGTCTCGGATTCCCTGGCTCAGTTGTCCAAAGACATGGAGGGGGACAGCCTCTCCGGGGCCATGGAGCAGGCCGCGAACCAGCTTTCCTCCCAGAATCCTCAGGAGGCGATGAAGAACCAGGAGAAGGCCGAGCGCTCGCTCTCAAAGCTCTCCCAGGGCATCAAGTCCGCCCAGAACAAGAAGGTCGGGCAGGACAAGAAGATCCTGGCCGAGAAGATGCGCAACGCCATGAAGGATCTCCTGTACCTCTCCGAGAAGCAGAACGAACTGAACCAGAAGATGGGCAATGCAGCAAGCAATCCTACAGCAGACAAGGACGCCCTAGCCAAGGAGCAGCAGGACCTCCAGGCCGGGGCCAAGAAGGTGGCCGACCAGCTCGCCGAGGCCGGGCAGAAAACGATGTTCCTGACCCCTGAGATCATGCGTCAGATGGGCGGGAGCCTCTCCAAGATGGGCCAAGCCCAGCAGCAGCTCGAGCAGGGCAATGCCGGGGGTGCGAAGCAGAATGGTAAGGATGCTCAGGCCGGACTGAACCAGACCGTGATGAGCTTGATGGACGCGATGGGCCGGATGCAGTCCTCGGGCTCGGCCTCGGGACTCAAAGAAGCCCTAGAGCAGATGGCGGGACTCTCCCAGCAACAGGAGGGGGTCAACCAGGGGACCCAGGGTCTGATGCCCATCCCCGGCGAGGGGATGCTCTCCATGCAACAAAGGGCCGAGATGGCGCGCCTGGCCGCGGAGCAAGGCGCGATCGGAAAAGGAATGCGCGATGTCCAACGGTCGCTCGAGAGCGGTGGGGAGAGCGGGCTGCAGGGCCGCGTGAACGAGATCGCCAAGGACATGGAGAAAGTAGCCGAGGACTTGAAAACCCGCAAGGTGGACCGCCAGACCATCGAGCGCCAGCAGAAAATTCTGACCCGGCTCCTCGATGCCCAACGGTCGGTTCGGGAGCGCGATATGACGGAACGCAGGAAATCCGAGGTTGCCAAGCCCTACGAGCCCAAGTCCCCCAAGCCCCTGCCCGGGGACCTGGGCGACCAACAGAAGAAGGTCCGTGAGGCCCTCATCCGAGCCATGAAGGAAGGCTATCCGCCGGAGTACGAGGAGCTGATCCGGGCTTATTTCAAGGCGCTCTCCGAGCAGTAGTCCTTCCTACCCCCTGCTTTCCAAACTCTTGGCAGTGATACGCTCGGTCGGATATACTATGACCCAACCGAGTTTTTTTTAGAGCCCGACTGGGTTCACCTCCAGATTCCTACTCGCAAAAGGAGAGCTTTATGTCGCGCAAACCGCTTCTCTGGACGCTAGTGATCCTGTTATTGGTAAGCCTTCCCGTCATCGTCTTTTCTGATTCGCACTCCCGCAGGAGACACCGGGACATGGATGACGACGATGAGGAAAAAGTCGAGTCTTCCTCCGTCCTGCAGGACCATCTCGTCACCCAGAGCTACATGACCCTGGAGTCGAGGGAGTTCGAGGTGGAGCTCTGGAGCCGCTATGCCAAGGGGCTGCGGGGCACATCGGACGCGGACTACTGGGCTCATGCCGTGGAGGCCGAGTTCGGCCTGATGAAGCGCTGGCAGATCGGGGCCGGGGCCAACTTCCTACAGCCCCATTCCGGCAGCTTCTCCTACACCGGCCTGGAGGCGGAGACCCGCTTCCGGTTCGGCGAGCCCGGGAAGTGGTTCATGAACCCGGCCCTGTCCCTGGAATACGAGATTCCCAAGGACTCAGATGATCCCAAGAGCCTGGAGGGAAGGTTCATCCTGGACAAGGAGAAGAACGGCTTGGGCGTGGCCTTGAACGCGATCTACGAGCAGGAATTCGTGTCCGAAGGGGAATCCGAGGGCGAGTTCGGCTATGCCGCGGGCTTGTTCAAGTCCGTGAACAAATCAGCCAATGTCGGCGTGGAGGTCATGGGCAACTTCTCCGAGGACGAGCAGGCCCATTACGCGATCCCCGGGATCTACCTGCGCCTGGGCAAGAAGGCCCGCTTGAACCTGGGGACGAGCATCGGCCTGACCGACGAGAGCGAGCCTTTCGGGGTCCGGGGCTTCCTGGAGTTCGAGTTCGATTAACCGTAACGGTTCAAGTTAGGAACGTAGACGGTATCCGGAAGGAGAACAATGGACAAGGGGGCGAGGCCATTCCTCGCCCCCTTTCACTTTAAAAATCACTTGCTTTCTCCAGTCGTTTCAGGTATGATTATTTGATATGGAGAAAGGAATACTAAATGGCTGATGAGGTCGTAAAAAACAAACCCAAGAAACACAGAGGGCGCTGGCTCCGGCGCACCCTGTTCCTGGCGGCCACGATCCTGGCCTTCCTGGCCGGGGCGACCCTGGGGGTCAACGCCTTCTTCTCTCGGGATCTCCCCCCGGCCGAGGTCCTGGAGACCTACGAGCCCAAGTTGGGCACCAAGGTCTTCGCCGGGAACGGGGATCTGGTCTATGAGTTCAGCGAGGAGAAGCGCTCGCTGGTCACCCTGGACCAGATCCCGGAGAACTTGAAGAAGGCCACGATCGCGATCGAGGACCGCAAGTTCTACAACCACGTGGGCGTGGACCCGCTGCGGATCATCGGGGCCGCGATCGCGGACATCCGTCACGGGGAGGCCCGGCAGGGGGCCTCGACCATCACCCAGCAGCTGGCCCGGAACCTGTTTCTGACCCAGGAGCAGACCCTCTCGCGCAAGATCAAGGAGATCATGCTCTCCCTGAAGATGGAGCAGATCTACACCAAGGACCAGATCTTGGAGATGTACTTCAACCAGATCTACTTCGGGCACGGGGCCTACGGGGCCGAGGCCGCATCCCTCTTGTACTTCAACAAACACGTCGGGGACCTGACCCTGCCCCAGGCCGCGCTCTTGGCCGGCCTGCCCAAGGCCTGGAAGTATTATTCCCCATATGACCATCCCGACCAGGCCCTGAGGCGACGCTCGCTGGTCCTGGAGGCCATGGTCCAGACCGGGGCGATCAACCGCCGGGACGCTGAGGCCGCCAAGAACGCGCCCTTGGAGCTCGCCCCGCGCGCTCCCCAGGCCAACGAGGCCCCGTATTATGTGGAGGAGATCCGCAAGCACCTCGAGGAGCGCTACGGCGCGAACCTGCTGTACCGCGGGGGAATGACGGTCAATACCACTCTGGACCTCCGGCTCCAGCGGATCGCTAACCGCTGCCTGGAGGAGTGGCTCACCAAGGTGGAGGACCAGTACAAGTTCAAGGTCCGGCACCGCGACGTGGTCCTCTCGCCCCAGGCCGCGGACTCCCTGCAGGAGACCCAGTACATCCAGGGCGCGATGGTGGCCATGGACCCCAAGAACGGGCACGTCCTGGCGATGATTGGGGGGCGGGACTTTACCCAGAGCAAGTTCAACCGCGCCACCCAGGCCGAGCGCCAGGCCGGGAGCTCGTTCAAGCCCTTCATCTACACCGCGGCGATCGACGGGGGGTTCACCCCAGCCTCGGTCCTGGTGGACGCACCCTTGGTGGTGCCCACGGGCCACAAGCTCTGGAAGCCCACCAATTACGACCACACCTTCGGTGGGCCGACCACGCTCCGAATGGCCCTGGCCCTGTCGCGGAACATCATCGCGGTCAAGCTGATCATGGACGTGGGCCCAACTTCCGCCGCCGCCTACGCCCATAAGATGGGGATCAAGAGCAAGATTCCGGAGGTCCTGAGCCTGGCCTTGGGCAGCGCGGACGTGAACCTCCTGGAGATGGTGGACGCCTACTCCACCCTAGCCAACGAGGGCACCCGCAACGACCCGGTCCTGATCACCAAGGTCACGGACCGAACCGGGAAGGTCCTGGAGGAGGACCACCCCATGCCCGAG
>Ga0315277_10008848_pt1 | contig 12901 bp, 12 predicted proteins | sample YL17G05_15_MG_FD_203695 | JGI IMG/M metagenome (GOLD analysis project Ga0315277, IMG submission 203695) | Sediment microbial communities from Yellowstone Lake, YNP, Wyoming, USA - YL17G05_15 | ecosystem: Environmental > Aquatic > Freshwater > Lake > Sediment | place: USA: Wyoming | collected...
TAATACTACAACCATCTGAGATAAATCACGTTCACCCTCGTAGAGCACATAAGCTTGGATCCCTACCGTTATGAAAAAGAAAACGAACGAAATTATAACAAAAACTCTCGTTTCGACAAGTGAAATATTCAAATGGCATTAAGAAATTAATCGTGTCGGTTTTGAAAAGGTCGAGCGAAAATGATAATATCCATTGATTTCAATTCCAAAGAAGAAGTGGAGAATCAAGACATGAATCGCATAAGGCATTTCAATTTAATCGTCATAATATCTTTAATCATATTGGGAATCGCGAGCGGATGCGAGATAAACCGGGCAGGTACGGGAAGCTGGCATGAGCTTCCCCCACTCAACAAGCCAAAGGTTCAACCCAACATAGACAAGGGTGGCGAATTTCGTAACGCCCTTGAAAAACTTGAGAAAGTCAAGCTTCCTGAAGGTCAACCGCTTAAGGTGGTCGTCACATTCTGGGACCTCGCGTATTTCGGACGAGGATTAACCGCTGGGCTTGTCGATATGAAAATCATCGCTGACGAACCGGTTGATCTCTATACATATCAACCCGATCGCGAAAAGATAATGCCCTGGCTCAAGGAAGCTCAGGTTGTTTTCAAAGCTGGCTATGGAATAGATGATTGGATTGATCCTTTTGTGGAAGAAGCGCAGAAGGAAAATCCGAATCTCGTCCTTATCAACACAAGCAGAAATATCGACTTGATGGGAAATCTATATGACCCCCAGAGTACTGTTCCAATAACGGAATATAATCCATGGTTCTGGACAACACCTGAAAACATACTCTCCCTTGCCGATACATTCTACCAGGTGTTCTACACTTTTTATTACGATCAGGAAAGATCGGAAGCGATGCTTCAGGGAAGCGAAAGATTAAAAAATAATCTCCAAATTTTCCCCTCCTCCCAGGATTCACTTGCGAAGATACAGGGGAAAGTTTTAATACAGGATGTCCCTGCGTGGCCATACTATGCAAAATTCTTCGACCTTAATATAGTTGCTACATTGCTTCCGGACGGTGTAACAGAACCGAATGAGAAGCAGCTTCAGGAATTAGCTAAATCCGCGAAAGAAAAGAAAGTTGTCGCAGTCATTAAAACGAAGGGTTATGGTGGAGATATAGCTGACAGGTTTGCCGAGATGGCTGAACTGCCGGTAATCGAACTTGATCCTCTAACTCGAATGAACAAGGGCATGGATGATTTTTTCCAGCTTACAATTGGAAACGCAAATCGCCTGCTCGTTAAATTCCGCGAGCTCAAACTTCCAGAGGTTGAAACGCCACCGCCTGCTGAGCAGCAACAACAGCAGCAACCTGAGATTACACCTGAAGTAAAAAAGCAACTTGAGGAAGCAGCTAAAAAAGCCGCTCAGGAAAAAGGTAGATCGGGTGAGGAGAAAAAACCTGGTGGTGGCTAAAAACGCGGTAAATGATTGAATTAGCCAGTTATTAAAAGTATAAATAAGAATAAGTTTTCAGCTATAATCCTATACATTAGGACCGAGCCAGAAATTCGGAAGCTCAAATGATTGAGTAAATCCATTTTTTATCGCAACTGCTTTCGATGCTAAATTAGTCGGTCCTGTAATCCAAATCGGTTTCAAACGTCTCTCATATGCTTTATTCACACATGCACATGTGCAAAACGTTGAGAATCCTTTTAACCGAAAATCGGGATGAGTGCCAACTCCGATATTGACTCTGTTTTTATCAACTCCAAAAGTAACAGCAGCGCCAACGAGAATGCCATCAGCGATAATCCCATAACCAAAGCCTTTTGAGACAAAATCGTCACCGTTATTAAACATCGATCCAAGCCAGTTTTCACCGGTTTCATGAAGGCGATCGAATAGCTTTTCATCTATCTCAACGACCTTGATTTCTGATGGCTTTCTGAATTGCCTTATTTTTCCATCATGAAAGAAAAAAATGTTCTGGTTTTCCGATGCGTTATCGAGCGTTTCAGTGATTACAGATTTAAATTTCAAATCGCAACAGATCTCGATTACGGAGGATGAAATTTCCTTGATAACGGGTTTTAGATATCTGGTTTCGCCATCGCCCTCGATAAAAGCCATATCGCCCATTGCGATTAAACCTAAGCGCGGATTAAGTTTTGAATCGACCCATGCTCGTCCCCGTCGATCGTTAATAATCATGGGAACTTCCACATAAGGGTGATCATCCGAAAAAAGATTCTTGAGAACCGGATATTCGCTTTTTTCAAGTTCTATCATGTGAAACCCGCTTTCAGTTACTCCTCTTCGCTTATCTGGGTGAAAATCTCCTCAAGTGTAGTCAGCTTGTCGAATACTTTTTTAAGACCATCCTGCTTTATCGGAACCATGCCGAGTTCCATTGATTTTCGCCGTATTTCCTGGCTTGATGCTCTTGCCATGATGAGTTGCCGAATTTCCTCTCTGCTTTCGAGAAGCTCACCGATTGCTACTCGTCCGCTGAATCCGCTGTTATAACAATGTATGCATTTCTTTCCATAAGCGAGGGATGTTTGGCCTTCAGGAAGCGTGACGCCAAACGAATCAAGATACGATTGGTCGGGGATATATTCCGCTCTGCATGAATTACATATTCGTCGAACAAGCCTCTGTGAGAGTATACACTGAAGAGTGCTCGCGAGCAGATACGGCTCAACACCTATATCGAGAAGACGAGTTACCGCACCTGCTGCATCATTCGTGTGAAGAGTCGCAAAAACAAGGTGTCCGGTCTGTGATGCTCGAGTTGCTATTTGCGCTGTCTCAAGGTCTCGTATCTCGCCTATCAGGATGATATCCGGATCCTGGCGAAGTATCGAACGAAGGCAATGAGCGAATGTCAGCCCGATATCCGGATTCACCTGGATTTGTGTTATTTCATCCATTCTGTATTCAATCGGATTTTCTACCGTGGTGATATTCTTCTCGCGATAATTCAGAAGCTTCATCGCGCTATATAGAGTTGTGGTTTTGCCGCATCCTGTGGGTCCGGTGAGTATTACTATCCCGTGCGGTTTATCTATGTACTGTCTGAATCTATTGATAATAGGTATTTCGAATCCGAGATGTTTCATATCAAGTATGACTGTTGAACGGTCGAGCACTCGCAGCACCGCTTTTTCACCATGTATTGTCGGTGTGACAACCACCCGGAAATCGATTTCCTGACCCTCCATGATTATTCTGAAATGACCATCCTGGGGAAGACGTTTTTCGCTGATGTCGAGCTCGCACATGATTTTGATACGGCTAACCATTGTATCAGCGTAATCCAATGGGAGCGGATTCATCTCCTGCAAAATGCCATCGATACGGAGCTTGATGCGAACTTCTTTTGGATTCGGAATAATATGAATATCGCTGGCTCTGAGCTGCAATGCTTGAAGGATTAGCAGATTTACGGCTTTAACCACCGGGGCTTGATCCTTGATCTCTTTAAGGGAGCCGATTTCGATCCCGAGTTCACGTGTCAGTTTAATACCGGTATCGCCGACTGTTGCAAGAAGTTCATCGATGATTTTTTTCCTGAAATGATTTCTATATTCGAAAACTTTGTGTTCGATTGCGCTTCGACTGCTTAAAAGCGGCGTTATATTGCAAGCAGTCATTGTGCGAAGCTCCTCACGGATTTTTATATCCTTCGGATCCACCATTGCTACTTTCAGTTCCCGATCTTTTTTGAGAACGGCGAAAACGGAATTTTTTAAAGCGTAGTCCTGATTTATCAACACCGCAACTTCCGGTTCAACATATGTTTTTTCCAGATCGACATATTCGATTTTCAGATGGTCAGCCTTGAACTTGAGTATTTCTTTTTCATTGACCACACCGCTTTCGAGAAGTTCATCCTCAACTTTGATCCTTCTTTCGAAAGCTCTTCTTTGATAAAGTCTGAGGGTCGGAAGGTCTATGAGGTGATTATCGATTAGATAACGTTCGATGCTGGTTAATTGGAAACGAGGGTCATCCGCTTCATCCAAAAAGCTTTTTTGAGATTTTTCCATGGTTTTCTCCTTCGAGATGTTTTTATTATATCAGTTATTTCAGGAGACCTTTGGAAAAAAGACATAACGATGTCATTCCGAAGCAAAATTCAGGATTTGACATTTACTTTCCCTGATTGATACTGGATTCATTGAACATCAAATCCTGAATTTTGCTGAGGAATCTCTCTTTTCTTGAGCTTTTCAGAGCTTTCTTCTGTTATAAGACCGTCTGATTTTTCAACACCCGTTTTAGGGGCATGTGCAATTTTCATCACCCTGAAATTCAAATGAACAAAAACGGATTTCAAACGTTAATATTGATGCAGGGTTCGGTGAAGGCAGCATAACCGAGTATTTGGCACGATTCTTGTTATTGATAATTGTGTTCCTATGTGATAAAATTTAAGTGGATTAAGTCTAAATCCCTTCACGAGGAACGGAGGTATACCGCGAACCCAATTTAACGTATACCTGTCTTGAATATACAGGCCTTGATCAAAACTGCAGTCCTGAGTATTAAAAGCCTTAGAAGATTAATTTTATTTTAACTTTTTATCATTTCATCGACTCAGGAGGTAAGGCCAATGACAGGAGTCAAAAGGCAGCGGTGGTATATGGTCGCAGAAGACCTCAAGTACTTCCGCGAAAAGTTTAACGGAGCCTCTGGGTCTGAAGACGGGGTTCCAAAATCGGTGTCGTCGTCGTTCATAGCAGAATTTTTACGGTACTCCGATTACGTGGAACAGGAATTTAACTACAGTTTCGTAGTTAAAAAATTCCCACAAGTCTACCTGGATGAGCTCCTTATCAAAGAATAATTATTCTTGAGCTCGAATGGTATCAACCTTAAAGGGAAGTCAATCTTCCCTTTTTTTGTTTGCTTCTGATTCTGTTAAACTATACTCATGAACATCATCCGTTCCATTCCATCTGATAATAATTCAGTCATATGCCCATTTATTGAAGGCTCTGAAAGAATTAAAGAAAGTTATTCGGATTATCTTCATGATGAATCCCGCTTAAGCGAGGGAACTATAAAAGCTATATTTTTCCCCTCCTCTACTCTTGAGGTTTCATCAGCTCTTGAGATTTGCACTCATCGCGATTGGAAAGCTGGCATATCCGGAGGACGAACAGGAATTGTCGGTGGTGCTGTCGCTCTTAATGTTGATGCGATTATATCCCTCGATAAGATGCAGCAAATCACATCTTTCGGTAACGATTACATTGCAGCTGAAGCTGGCATCAGACTTGATAAACTTAATGAATATATTTCACTGAATACACCCAGAATGTTTTATCCGGTTGATCCAACTGAGATGACAGCGAGTTTTGGGGGAAGTGTCGCCACAAACGCGTCGGGCGCAAGGACATATTTTTACGGTCCAACCCGAAACTGGGTGAATGGCATTACAGTTGTTCTTTCCAATGGCTCAATTTTAAAACTGAGACGAGGTGAGATTTTCGCTCACAATCGAAGTTTTCAGATTGAGATTCATGGCAAAAAACCGAGCAAGTTTGATTTCCCATATTTCGAATATCCGAAAACGAAAAATACTGCCGGATATGAACTTCATGATGGAATGGATGCCATTGACCTTTTCATAGGAAGCGAAGGAACTCTTGGAGTCATCACCGAGGTTGAAATAAAGTTGATTCCGAAACTTGAAAACCATCTCTATTCAGTCATATGGACAAAAAACGAGCCACAAACTCTTGAGATAGTTGGAGAGCTGAAAAAGACAAAAAAATTGAAAATTCTCTCTCTTGAATATTTCGATCCACATTCTTTGATTCTTCTACGTGCGAAAAGAATGCATGATGGCTCGGAATCAGCTATTCCGAAATTTCCCGATGATGCTGTCGCGGCATTATTTCTTGATTTTTTCTACGATGAGGAAAACGATTGTCTCGAATGTGCAGAGGAGCTTGAAAAAATCCTTATGAAATTCGGATTGAGCTCGGATAATACCTGGAGCGGTCTTGAGGAAAAAGATTTAACTCAGATGAAAGCGTTCCGTCATGCGCTTCCGGAAACTGTTAATGAGATTATCTCGCAACGAAAAAACGTGAATCCGAAGATTCATAAGTTAAGTACCGATCTTGCAGTTCCTGAAGGAAAATTAAACGAAATGCTTTCGATTTATCGATCAATGCTTGAGAAGACTAAAATAGAGTATGTCATCTTCGGTCACATTGGCGATAATCACCTTCATATGAATATGCTCCCTAAAAGCGAAGAAGAGCTTGATATGGCTAAATTACTCTATCGAGAATTGGCAGTTGAATCTGTAAGGCTTGGAGGTACGGTCGCTGCTGAGCATGGGATTGGACGATTGAAGCGCGATTTGATGATGATTCAGTATCCACGGGAAATACTTGAAAAAATGTGGGAATTAAAGCGGATTTTCGATCCGAAGGAAATTATAAATCCAGGAGTTCTGCTACCAGATTTGTAGAAAAAATCAAACGGAGGAGGAGGGATTCGAACCCCCGGGACCCAGATGAGTCCAACGGTTTTCAAGACCGTCTCCTTCAACCACTCGGACACTCCTCCGCATGTTATTTTATTATTATTATGGATAAATCGCAATCCATCCTCAAATCGGCACCAGTACGCACCCCACGCGTAAGCACGGGGATTCTTTCACGCACCCCTTGCTTACGCGTGGGGTGCGTTGAAATCGATTGCAATGAATCTAATCATCTTCGTTTGGATAACGATTGTAAACGGTGTCTTCTTCATCTATCTCTTCGAGTTCCTCCAGATCCTCCTCGAATTCGTCATCCTCATCCAGCTCGTCTTCATCTAAATCCTCATTGTCTAATTCATCATCCTTGAGTTTCTCATCCAATTCATCATCGAAATCATCATCATCATCTTCTTCATCGAAGTCGCCAAAAACTTCCTCAGCGTTTATGATGCCTACTCTCTCGCCATCGATTACTTCCTCACCCTCGAAAACATAGATTCCTGTCAGGACACCTTCACACGGTGATTCTATCTCAATAGTGGTTTTTTCTGTCTCGAGCTCAACAAGAACTTCGCCCTCAAGGACATAATCACCCTCGTTTTTCATCCATCGAGCGACCTGGCAATCGATTATCTTCTCGCTTAATCTTGGGATGACTATATCAAACATCGTCTTTTTCATTTTAATCACCCGAAATCAAAAAATAATGAAGCCGAGTTTAATAATTTTTTCATGTAAAAAACAGAAAAGCAAATTCGATTGATTTTACATTCCAGAGTCCAACGTTGTGTGATACGCCTCTTCCGCTCTATATGAGCTTCTGTAAAAAGTATTCGCCAAAGCAACTTTGAAACCCATCCGTATTCCCTCCTCCTCCAACATCTTGAACTCATCGGGAGTTACATACCTTTCGACCGGCATCTGTGAGCTGGTAGGTCTGAGGTATTGCCCGATAACTACAATATCAGTCCCCGCCTGTCTTGCCGCTATCATCGCATCGAGAATCTCATCCATCGTTTCGCCCAGACCGACAATGAAAGCGGTTTTTACAACCGACCTATTCTTCGCTGATGAACGTTTTAGAATTTCGAGTGAACGAATCCAATCAGCGCCTTTTCTCACTCTATAATATAATCGTGGTATCGTCTCAAGATTGTGAGCGATGACATCAGGTTTTGCCTCCAGGACCATGTCAAGAGCATCAAAATCGCCTCCAAAATCCGGAATGAGGACTTCAACGAGCGGTAACAACGGATGTTCTTTCAGTTTTGAGATAATTAGAGCGTAAATACTCGCGCCGCCATCTGGAAGGTCATCGCGAGTGGGTGATGTGATTGTCACATATCGCAAATTAAACCTTTCAAGGGTGCTAAGGATATTTTCCTCGTCTTTGGCAAAATCCATGTATTTTTCCGAACCGGATTTCTCAACTGAGCAGAACTGGCAGTTGCGAGTACAATACGGTCCGAGAATTAGAAAAGTCATAGCTTGTTTATGAAAACATTCTCCTCGATTGGGACAAACAGCAGATGAGCAGACCGTGTTGATATGCCTGTCCAAAAGGAATTTCTCGATTTCAAGAGTTTCTTTGGATGGCTTATATCTCACTTTCACCCATTCAGGCTTATTTTTCCCGCTTTCCATCATTATTTGATACAGCTCTCTTTTAATTCATATTCTGTAATTTCATTAAGCTTGCAATTGAAAACCGCCTCTATGCATTTTGCGATACCGCTTAATATAGTGTCCTTGTCGATTATTTTGCTAATCTCATCCTGAAGAGATGTCATCCTGATGCCTTTAATTCCACACGGAACAATCATGTCGAATCCGCCATCATCTTTGAGATAATTAAAAGCGACACCGTGATAGGTTACCCATTTTCTGACTGAAAGACCGATCGATGCGATTTTCGCTTTGTTGCACCATACTCCGGGATACCCACTATTTCTTGTTCCTTCAAGGTTATGCATAGAAAGGAGTTCTATTACAATCTCCTCAAGATTTCTCACCAGAATTTCAACATCTCGGTTGGGAACTGTTATGAAAGGATAAATCATTATCTGCGAGGGACCATGATAAGTTATATCCCCTCCCCTGTCGATTTCGATAATTTCACGTCCGGATACTTTTATTTCAGTCTCATCTGCGATGAAATTTGCTCTGTGAAAGCTTCTTCCGAGCGTGAAGACTCCGGGATAATGCGATGTCAGAAGCCATACGTCATCGATAAGATTCTGGTATCGTGCCTTGTGGAGATTCTCTCTAAAAGTGAGATAATCGGAATATCTCATACTGTCTATTTCCAATAGATAAGCCATCAAAATTCAATTATAACGTGAAAGGATGTGAAAAAAATGGGGACAGTCCCTAATAAGTAAGTCTAACGACCAGAGCATATGGATAAAATGCAACCTGTAGAACGGACAAAGAAACTGAATATTTGTGGACTGTCCCCATTTTTTTCTAATCATCATAGTCAAGGGGTTGACGAGCGATTGTCAGGAACTTGACACTTGACGCATCGGCATTTTTAAGGGTCCTCGCGCATTCCTGTATCGTAGAGCCGGTAGTCATTACATCATCGATGAGAAGAAATGATCTGCCTTTAATTATAGAACCTTCTTTAATCGCAAATGCGTTTTTCACATTCGAGATTCTCTCATCAACGCTTAATCCGGTTTGGGATTTCGTATCTCGAATTCGAATCAGGATATTTTCAGCATATTGAATTCCAATATCTGAGGCGATATGCTCAGCTATCAACGCTGATTGGTTGAATCCGCGACTCGATTTCCTCCTGGGGAAAAGGGGAACAGGATGGACAATGTCACATTTTAAATCAGCAAGTTTGTCAAGGTTTTTTAATCTGGAAACGGCAAAGGATGCAAGAAATTTAGCAATTCCGGTCTCACGCTGGTATTTCAAATTGTGAATTAATGATGAAACAGGCTCCTCATAGATAGCTATTGCGAATCCCCCATCGTGAAATCCGAAGTCAAAAATGCATCGTTCGCAGTACTTGTCTTTTTCATTTTCTATAGGTAAACCGCAATGCTTGCAATATGGTTCCTCTATGAAAATTACTTTCTGAAAGCAAGCATGGCAAAGATAGCCCTGACCGATCGCATTGCAGTTAACACATCCGATCGGATATAGGAAATCCAGAAATCCGAGTGCAGTATCTCTCACCCAGTTTATAATTGAATTGGTTTTCACATCATGTTGGATTTTATCAAAGAAATGGAAATTTCATCAAGGTGAGTATAAAATCCTCACGTAGGATATAATTTCTTTTTCTTTGATACGTCAGTTTTTATCAAAAGACGGAGATGAACCATGCACCTCCTTGTATACGAAAAAGTTCTTCAGAATCTTAACAGTCCGATGGCGATTATAGTCGTCCTGATTGGAGCCATCATAAGCGGATTCTTTCTTCAATGGGCGGCACGAATGATGGTCATTTTTGAAGCGAATTATTCAAAGTGCTTTTTTGTATCGCTAATCGGGATAATCGCCGATTATGGCATTGCATACCTCGTGTATATTGAAGGTTATATCGGGGGTTTTATCGGATTTTTAATTAGCTTATTTATCAACATGGCGATTATAGTGGGGTTTTTTAAAATCAGCTGGACTCGCGCTTTATTGCTTTATATTCTTATGAGGATTTTATCATTCATCATTGGATGTCTCTGTTGCTGCGGAATCACAAGGCGATTTCCATCATTCTAATGCTTTTTCTAAAAAATAGTTGCTGAATTTTCAAAACCAAAAGTACGGGAGGGTTTACGGTTCGAGCGTGTGATTACAATGGTTTGACGAGATATTTCGGGCGTGCGAGAGTATACGGTCACGTAGAAACCCGCCCATACATGATTTGTCAAATAAATAAGAATCGAAAAAAAAAGCCGAAAATCAAAGTGTCTTAAGAGTTTGACAGATAAAATCGCTTTTGATAGACTGAAATTTTCAGTTTAAATAGTATCATTAAGGCAAAGTCTCATAAGAGGTTGCAATATATGGAAAGCAAAGAACAATCGATAGACAAAACCACATTAAAAGCAACAAGAAAACATGTGCCTTTCATAAGATTGAGTGAAGCTGGCACTATAGAGCGAAAAATCAAAATTTCAGGCACAAGCAAAGAAAAACCCGAAAACATCGAAAAAATCCAATTCAAGTGTCAACCTAAATCACGCGATTCAAGTCATACATCTCTGGATGGAATCACCAAGAACACACCGGTAAAGGAGATAATTTACAGGTTAATAGTTAATAACAGGAGTAAGATGAAACTCGGTGAAATCGTTGAAAATACTTTGGCAATCCTTAAGGGAAGAAAACTCTCAGGTTACAGGGAAAATCAGGATGTTCATCTTTATTTTTACGGGATACTTAAAGAAGATACCGAATATGGATTTGAAGAGATTGAATAATCTCTTGAATTTAAGTGGAAATTATTGTTGGGAAAAAATAGAAGGCACGATTCGGTCAAGAGGTAAAAATTTATGATAATTAGAAATACGCTTAAGCTGTTCATTGGAATATCCGTTATAGTATTTTTTCTATTTTTAATCATTGGATGCGGTGGCATATCCAAGAATCCTACTGATTCACCCTGGAAGGATAAGAAGGAGCAGGGTGAATCCGGCACAGGCGGTAAAAGCGGTGAGGAGGGCGCCCCGGAAATAAGAGAAGGCGCATCCTATGATGAACTGATTCAAACCGCAAAACTGAGCCTTGAAGGTGGATTCATACGAAATGCTGCTGATGCCTATGCTAAGGCTGTCGAATCTCAGAAAGACAAGCCAGATGCCGCTCTTTCATTTGCAATCATCAAAATTGCCGGCTCGGTCAAGGAATTTTCTCTCTTATTACCTCCAGGTATCGATTTCTTTTATTTCAACACACCGCTAATCGGTCGATGGGAATTACTTCCAGCTCCGATGGCAGACGATGATTCCTATCTTCTGCGGCTTGCTTCATTGGGAACTAAGTATCTGACTCCGTATAGTCCCAAAGCTAAAGAAGAATCGAAACCAGCAGTGCCGCCATCCGGCGAGGGTACAAAAGAAGGAGAAAAAGGTGCTAAAACTCCTGGAGGTTCAACAGTGCCTCCTGGTTCCAGTGGTGAAAAAAAAGCACCTGGTAGTTCGGAAGAAAAACCGAAACCGCCATCGGGCGAATCGGATGGCAGAGGAGCTCAGTTTTTCGATGGTGAAAGACAGGGACATGGATTGGGAATTGGACCAGGGGGGGGGGATCAGGAAGGTTCAGGTGGGACAGGCGGTACGGGAGCGACAGGAGGCGGTCAGGGAGCTTTCCAATATGGAGGTGGTGGGCAAAAGCTGGAGAACCTTCAGCTTGAAAAAGATATTTTCCCGGACCTGATTAAGGAATATAAAGACATCGCAAGAACATACAATTCAGGATTCCTGAATTTTGGTGCTATCAATACTCAGGCTGCCGATCTGAAAAAGATTGTTGATGATATAGTCGAAAAACTCGATTTCGCCAAGCGTAATATTGATACCGAGAAATTCGCTCTCGAACTTCCTTTCGTACTTGACGACAGCAAAAAGGGCGTTTACCAGGTGTATTTCAGAAGCTATGATTACGACATAATTCTCGGTTACATGAAGCTAATCCAGGCGGAGTTGAATTATCGATCCGCTTATAAATCGGATGCGGCCAACGTTTCTCTATTTACTAAAGCTGCAGACACGAACGCGGACAATAACCTGGAACCATCTGAATATTACCCGCCCGACCCATACGGAACGGCACAGGATAATTTGACCGAAAGCCTCAGTGCCGTATCAACTCTTATCTCCGGCGGTGTTGATGTTCTTGTTAAAGCGCTTGATGCGTTTCATAACGACGATAAATTAATGGATTATGCCGGAAACCGTTTGATTCCTGCGAATATCGACCAATTCCTCCTCGATAAAATCGCCAATGAAAGAAACGCTTATAGCGACTTCCAGGTAATTCTTACAGCGGGAAAAGGTAAAAGAGAATTTCGCACTAATACTGTGCCGGTTAAAGTTGAGGTGAATCTCACTAATCTTTTTGGAGAAAAAGCCCCAAAATCGGTGGCTGCTTTGCTTCCCACTCTAAACGCCACTACGCTTGAGCCCGTTCCGAGTACTGAAGGAAACAATTTCCCGGATCCAACATGGGGCGGCATTTTTAATGAGCCGTTTAATGATTTTAATGTTTTCCGTTCGCATACGGATATCACCGGCACCTTGACATATCAGGGTGAGCCAATCAAGGATGTACAAATAACTTTAAGCGGTAAAGAGCCGGTTAAAAGCGATGAGAAAGGCAAGTTTACGATCAAGGATGTGGATTATAACGAACTAATAGGTGTTTCTGTTGATGTTACCGCGGAGCAGATAAAAACACCAATAAGTGCTCAGA
>Ga0315277_10008849_pt1 | contig 12901 bp, 8 predicted proteins | sample YL17G05_15_MG_FD_203695 | JGI IMG/M metagenome (GOLD analysis project Ga0315277, IMG submission 203695) | Sediment microbial communities from Yellowstone Lake, YNP, Wyoming, USA - YL17G05_15 | ecosystem: Environmental > Aquatic > Freshwater > Lake > Sediment | place: USA: Wyoming | collected...
CGCTGGGCATCGGGTCCGTTTCCCGCAGCTCCAGCCGGATCGTACCGAACTCGGCCTGCTGTCTGACCCTCAGTTCGCCCAGCCTCACCAGTTCGAGCACGGCGATGAACAGAACGATGACTTCGGCGACCGTGGTACCGGTCACGACTTCCTCGAAATCAGCGGACCGGCGCTCGCGCATGATGCGGCGCAGGTCCGCAATCTTGTCTTCCAGCCGGACCTTGGGAGGCGCGATCTGGGCAACGCGCTCGGGCGTCAGTTTCGCCAGGACCCGCCTGAGCGCAGCAGCAAGGGCGACGACGTCCTCGCTTTCGGCCTGCTTGGCGCGAGGCGACTCGCCGGCGCGTGGGTAGAGCAGCCGGCGCTCGGACTCCTTGTCGGAAAGCATGCGGGCGACCTGCTGGTAGCGGCGGAACTCATCCATTATCTGGTCGAGGCTGACGGTCGGAGTGGCCAGGTCTTCCTCCGGGCTGCGCGGGAGCAGGGCGCGGGTCTTCAGCCGGAGCAGGACCGCGGCCATGATGAGGAAGTCCGACGCCGATTCCATGTCCAGTTCCTGCGCCTGGCGCACCGCCCCGAGGAAGTCATCGGTCAGCCGGCCCACTGGAACGTCGGCGACGTCCAACTCGTTCCTCCTGACCAGGTAGAGAAGCAGCTCGACCGGGCCCTCGAACAAGTCGAGGCGGACGTCAGGAACGGGGGACAGGGGACGGGGGTCGGGCGACGGAGCTGCGGGCGTCATAACTTGACGATCTCGTATTCGCGGGTTCCGAGCCCGACGTTCGCCGCGGCGTCGAGAAGCAGTTCCGGCTTGAGCTCGGGCCACACCGTCCTGAGCTTTGGTGCCACGCGGTCCCAGGCGGCCTGTTCGCACGCGACCGGGTCGAGGGAGCCGAACACGCCGACGTCGGGCGTGATGGGTTTTTCGGTCTCGGTGATGCAGTCGCAGTTAGGGGTAATGTTGAGGCAGAAGTTGAGGTGTACGAGTTCGCGGTCAAGCAGCACCGCCCGGGCGTATTCGACCATCTTGAGCTGCACCGTCTCCGACGCCGCGTTCCAGTCGATCTTTATCGCGTTCTCTTTGCAGATGGCGAGGCAGCCCCCGCACCCGGTGCAGCCGGGTCCGATCTTTGCGACGTACTGGACAAAGTTGATGGCATCATTGGGGCAGTAGTCAACGCAGTCGCCGCAGCTCGCGCATCTCTCCGGGTCAATCCTGGGTTTGGACTGGGAATGCATCTCCAGCTTACCCGCCTTGGCAGCCAGTCCCATGGCGAGGTTCTTGATGACACCGCCGAAGCCGGCCACCATGTGCCCCTTGAAGTGGGCGAGGTTGATGATGTAGCGAATCCGGCGCAGACCATGGGCAAGCCGGGCGGCAGGGACGAGCGTAGAGTCGAGCGGGACGCTGTAGGACCTTTCGCCGTGCCGGCCGTCGAGGATTTCGAGCGGGGCGAGAACACTCTTTGTCGTGAAACCGTGTTCCCGTGCGAGCTTCAGATGCTCGGTGGCTTCCTGTCGGCGGCCGCGGTACAGGGCGGTGGTCTCGATGACGACCGGCTGCAGGTTATAGTAGCTGGCCGCCACCGCGGCTGCACGCACGAACTCGGGCCGCAGGTGGTTATTGTTGCCGTGTTCGCCGAAGTGAACCTTGATGCCGACCCGTTTCTTGGGCCGGAGCCGTTTGAAATAGCCGGACGCCTCGAGGATTGCTCCGACGCCTTCGGCCGCGCGGTCCGGCGGCACCGAGTAGACGACGGCAGGGCTCATTGGCTGAGAAGAAGGACGAAGCCTGAAAGCCAAGAGCCAAAAGCCAAAAGCCAAAACCGCAGGCACGTCGAAGGATGACGGCCGATGGAGGAAGGAATCACTGCCAGACTCCGGCAATGTGCGTGCCGCAGAATGGGCACTTGCCGTCCTTCAGGCTGTTCTGGACTATCGTGTATCCGCTGCGCCGTATCAGCATCTTGCCGCAGACCGGGCAGTAAGTGTTCTCGGCTCTGTTCCCCGGCACGTTGCCGATGTAGGTGAACTTGAGGCCTTCGGACTTGGCGATGGTGATGGCGCGTTCGAGGGTGGCGACTGGAGTTGGCGGCGAGTTCTGGAGCCGGTAGTCGGGGTGAAACTGGGTGAAGTGGACCGGGACGGTATCACCAACGTTCTTCCGTATCCAACGGCACATCTTCCTGATAGTCGCGGTGTCGTCGTTCAGGGCCGGGACTACGAGGTTCACCAGTTCCAGGTGGGTGTGACTCTGCGCCACTGTCTTGCAGGCATCGAGCACGGGTTGGAGCGTCGAACCGCAGACGTTCTGGTAGAACTCGGGCGTGAAACCCTTCAGGTCAATCTTGATGGCGTCAACCGCCGCGCAGAGCTGCTTGAGCGGTTCGGGGTTGATGTACCCGCCGGTGACCACCGCGGTGCGGATACCCTTGGCCCGCGCCAGGCGGGCGATGTCAATCATGTATTCATAGAACACGGTCGGCTCGGAATAGGTGAAGCAGATGATGGGTGCTTTCTCCTTCACCGCCAGCGCGATAATGTCGGCGGGCGAGAAGTCGTAGTTCTGCAGGTCTTCCATACGGGCCTGCGAGATCTCCCAGTTCTGGCAGTACTTGCAGGTCTGGTTACAGCCGGCAGTGGCGAGAGTGATGCGCAGGCTTCCGGGGAGGAAGTGGAAGAACGGCGCCTTCTCGATTGGCTCCTTGCCGAGAGAGCAGGGGTGGCCGTAGACGACCGAGTAGAGCCGGCCGTCGCGGTTCTCCCTGGCCCGGCAGAATCCGCGCTGGCCCGGCGCGATGACGCAGCGGCGCGGGCAGAGGTCGCAGGCAACCAGCTTGTTGTCCAGCTTGTGATAGAAGTCGGCCTCGCGCAAGCCGGCGGCAGGGGGCGAGGAACCGGGGACAGGGGAACTCGCCTGCAGCAGCAGAGTCGCGAGCACAAACAGGGCAGCGGACCTGACCATTAGTTGAACGCGAGCAGGTGCACGAGGAACCCGACCACCGCGCCCAACAGGAACAGGCCGCCGACGGAGCCGCAGGCGATGAGCTTAGCCTCGGTCGGAGCGTTCAGCACCTTGCCGTAGTCAATCGCTACCTCGGTGACCTTGCCGCTCTCGACCCGGACCGAGGCAGTGCCGGCGTTGACCGCGGCCAGTCGCCAGAGCGAGGAGAGCTTGGCGCCAACGCTGCCCTGGCGCATGCGCCAGTAGACGTTCTCAAGGCTGTCGTTCGAGATGATTGACACCGAGTGTCCACCGGGCTTGAGCCGGTGCATCTCGACCGGAGTCCGGCCAAGGTAGTCACCGTCCAAGTAGACCGCGATGCCAACCGAGTTCGACCGGACCGTGAGATAGCCGGAATCGGCCGGTGCAAGGTCAAACAGGAGCAGCAAGATGCTCAAAGGGAACACGCCAGACAACAATAGCCGATTGGCGCGGCCAAGTCAATCAGGCTTCCCGCCCCGAATCTGATGTGGAACCGCCAAGACGCCAAGCACGCCAAGTTCCGGACGAACGCGAAAATGGGGACTGTACCGCAGCGAGTTCGACGCAGCTGCTCCGAGGGACTGTCCCCATTTTCAAGGTCAGAGTGGTGAACTCCTATGCCGGTGCCGGGGGGAAGCGGTGACAGTCCCTGGGAGTCGCACAGGGCCCTGCGAAGGGACAGTCCCCGTTTCCTGAGGTCTGCCGAGCCCACAAGACATGTCATTCTGAGCGTAGCGAAGAATCGTCTGCTCCGAAGACTCTTCGCCTGTGGGCTCAGAGTGACAGACTCTTGCGGTGCAGCCGCGGGTGAAGAACCGTTAGCTACCGGGCTCTACTTCTGGGCGCGGACGTGCGCGAGGATCCAGTCGCCCATCACCTTGAGCGCGGTGGGCGAGATGGTTTCCTCAATCTTCGCGTACTCACTGACCCCGCCGGTTGTCGCGGTCTGGAAAAGGTGGTTCAAGCCCGGCAGTTCCTTGACCAGATAGTCCTTGTTGCCGCCGGCCTTGAGCGCGGCCTCGATTGCCGCGAGGTTCTCCTTCGGCGCGACTTGCACGTCCTTTTCGCCGTTTATCGCCAGCACCGGTTGCCTCAGCTTCATCAGCGCCGGCCGCGGGTCGTAGTTCAGGAAGTAGCGGAACCAAGGCGTGAGCACCTGCTTTGCCTGCTGCTCGACCGCTTGGTTTGAGGTGTCGGCCGAGCTCACTTTCTGGCTGTCGGACGGGCTGAGTTGCGACATCGCCTGCTTGAGCAGCGGCTTGAGCTTTGCTGTCAGGGCGGCGCTATCCAGATTGGACTTGGCCAGGTTGAGCAGGGCGCGTTCGGCAACCGCGTTCTTCGCCAGCGTCGATTCGGCCGCGCCCTCGGCTTTGGCAACACGCTGTGACTGCAGCATGATGACCGAGTCCCCAGGCACGCCGGTCCCGGCCATCAGCACGACAAATGCGACGTCCGGGGCGTCGTTGGCGACGATCGGCGCAATCACGCCGCCTTCGCTGTGTCCGATCAGGCCGATGTGCTTCGTGTCGATGTCCTTGCGGTTCTTCAGATACTCGAACGCGGCCAGCGCATCGGTCGCAAGGTCGGCAGTAGTGGCGGTTCGCATGTCCCCGCCGGACTTGCCGACCCCGCGGTCGTCGCAGCGCAGCACCGCGATGCCCTGCCGGGTCAGGTAGTCGGCCAGCACGAGGAACGGCTTGTGACCGAAGACCTCCTCGTTACGGTTCTCCGGGCCGGAGCCGGTGATGAGCACGACCGCCGGGAACGGGTTGCCGGACTCGGGCTCGGTCAGGGTCCCGGCAAGCGTGATGCCGGCGGCCTTGTTCTCGACCGTGACTTCCTCTTCCTTGTACGGATAGGGCTTCTTCGGCTCCTGGGGCCGGCTGGCCTGTTCGACCTTCTCAATCCGCTTGAGCACCAGCGGCAGGGACATGCCCGCCTGGCTCCACTTGCCATCGATGGTGCTGTCGTTCTTCATCGTCCCTTCGAACCCGCCTCCGATGGTCTTCGCCGCGAGCGTCAGCTTGCCGTTGCTGAACGCGCACTCCTCGACCGCGATGCCGGTCGCGCCCTGGTCCGGGCTGTCTAGCGTTGCGGAGAACTTGCCGTCAGCAGCTTTGTTGATGTGGAATACGATGCGGAGTTCGCCGCCCGGCACCTTGAGCGTGCCCTGCCACAGACCCTCAACGCCCTTGGCAGCACTGGCCTTGCAGCCCGAGGTGAGCAGCAGCAGGCAAACAACTGGAAGAACGATGTGGGCGAACAGTCTTGTCTTTGACATAACACAGCCTCCTTTTCAGAACCTGACGTTCAGCAGTCTCACGTCCAACGCGACGGACGCTACGTCACCACTACGCTCTTTTCTGAGCCCGACGCCTGGGATGAGCAGACGGCTATCGTGCCGACTCGTAGGCCAACAGCCGCAGGACGGGCTCCGGTTGTAGCCGATGACGGCACCGGCTGGCGGCGCTGCGAACGCGGGAATCAGCAGCAGAGCCCCGGGCTTCCCGTTGTTCTCCAACGCGGCAGCGGCAACTACCAGGCCGAAGCTGACCGGCAGGCCGGCCAGGGCCCCGAGAAACGCACCGTACTCGCGGTGGTCTTGTCGGGCCATGCGCCCGACGAGCCACGTCCCCAGAGCCGAGCCCGCAGAAAAGCCGACGGTCATGCCTCCGATCTGGGCATAGGCCGGCAGAACCGGCAACTCGAACAGGTGTGCTGCCCGCCTGCTGCCAGGATGGCTACGTAGGCCAGCCCGAGACCGAGTGCGCTTCCAGCCGCTATCGCACCTCCGGCCTCGCCCGCGGCTACGCCAAAGCTCGGTCCGCTGCCCTGGGAAGCCCCGTACATCAGTATCGTCTCCGCAGGACAGCTCGTGACGAGGATTGCAGACAGAACGAGACCGAACGTGAACGCATGTCTCATCGCAGGTTTCACGTCGGCAGACCAAGTATCGCTGTCAGGGTCCAACTGTCAACTACCCCCGCCGTGCGCCGCAAGCCGTCCGCGTTGCTTCGGCGGTAGGTGTTCAACGTTCATCGTTGGCCGGAGTCACTCGCCGCGGGCGGTGTTCGTGGGAGCGGGCTAGCGGTAGACGTCCTTCCGATGACCAATCTTCACCACAAGCACTATCCGGCGTTCGTCCTCAATCGAGTAGACAACACGGTATGCTCCGCGTCGTATTCGATACTGGTCGCCTCCGGCCAGCTTCTTGCACCCCGGAGGTCTGGGGTTGTCCGCCAGAGCTTGAATGTGTTCAGCCAGGTTCCGCCGAAGCTTCCGACTGCCGACGGACTCCAGTTCCCTCAGCGCCGAAGGCTTGATGAAGATATCATAGCCGGCCACGTCGCCTCAAGTCCCTGACGGCGTCTACGAATCGGATGTTCGGCTCGTGCGCTCGCTCCTCGAACGCAGCAAGGTCATCGGCATCCTCCTGAAGACTTAGGCTGACCGCTTCATTGATGATTTCGGAGACCGACTGGTCCGTCTCGGCAGCCTTCAGGCGCAGCGCACGGTGCACGCTGGGGTTGAAATAGACTGTGGCCCTTCGCAAAGCAGTTTTCATGACTCCAGTATAGCGTTATAACGCTATAGTGTCAAACCGCCATCCGCCGTCAGCTGAGAGCATTCGGTCGTCGGCTGTAGGCTGCAAGCTGTCGGCGATGGGCAGGAGAGCCGCCCGCGCGTCAGGAATCGCTCACCTGGTCGCCGGGCCTACTTGGCCGCAAAGCGAAAGCCGACGGCTCACGTCATCCGCTCGCGAGTGCCCGAGCCGCCATATCCGCCAGACTGAGTCTGCAGTCTGCAATCTACTGTCCTGTGACCAAAGGTTCTTTGCACGCGGCCACACCCTATGGGTTTGTCACTCTGAGCCACAAGGCGAAGAGTCTTCGGAGCCGACGATTCTTCACGGAGTTTACCCTGAGCGCCGAGCGAAGACTCTTCGCGCAGTTTACCCTGAGCGAGGAGAGAAGATTCTTCGCTGCGCTCAGAATGACGGCAAGCGAAGGGCTCAGAGTGAAAGCAAGCGAAGGGTTCAGAATGACGTGCTCGAGCGACACCAACCTGTCATGTTATGCTGTCAAGGTACTTCGCTCACACCACACTACAATCTGCAATCTGAAATGCCTCGGATATCTTGTCATCCTGTACTGCCGCGCCTTGGCGACGGCCGGAATCAGCTGATTGGGCGGATTGAGGAAATCCTCAGTAGAGCGGCTCGTTGAAGGCGTCAGCGTCTGGGGGCGGTACGTCGGTTCCCTCCGGCGGCGGCTGGTCCGGGTTCATGATGCCGGCTGGCTCGATTGTGACGGTCCGCGAGGAAGCGACGATGATGCATTCGATCTGCCGCAGCGTAACACTCATCGTCTGAGGTTCGGGCTGCACCCGCCGCCGCTTCTGAACTCCTTTTCGCGCATCGGTCAGCACCCATTCCTGCGGCATCAATTCAGGCAGAGCCTGCACTTCGACCATGCGGCCCAGCCGCTGCATCTCGTGGCCGATCTCCTTGACCTCCTTGCCGGCCTGGACCATGGCCCTGACCCGGGTCAACGTGAAGTCGCTCTGGAACAGGCAGCAGACTTCATTCGCCAGATGCGGGCGCCGAACCCAAACCGCCTCCTCGACTTCGGAACCGTCACTCGTGAGGAACGCCTGCACGTATTCCCGGCAGTCCACCGCGACCGCAATCTCCTCGCCGCCCGGGACATCGGACGACGGCAGCGGTTGAGCCTGGACCGGTGCCATGATGCCGCAGCCGGGCACCTGGGCCGGCGCGCGGGTCTTGATCAGCACCCTCACGCCGCGGTCGGCCGCTACCATGAGCTCGCTGCGCAGCTCTTCGAGGGGACGACTGTCGATGTTGAGCAGGGCAACGGTCTGCGCGCTGCGGAGGAGTTCCCGGCAGCGTTGGTAGACCTGACCTACGGTGGTCAGTTCGAAGATGCCCGCATGCGCAGGTGAGGAAACCACGTCCTCCAGTTCGAGTTCGATTTTCGCCTGCAGCGTCTCCAGGTCACGCCGCCGGGCATCGATGTACTCGCGAATCGGCAGCGCCGAGTAGGCTGTCGGACGGGTGGTTTCATCGGACACGATCGCACCCTTGGCCCGCAGGGTCTCCAACGCCTTGTAGGTACTCCCCACCGGCTTGCCGATCTTCTGGGCGACGCGATACCCTGATGCGCCGGGCTCTTGCCGCAAGGCCACGTAGACGTCGGTTTCCAACTCACTGAAACCGACGCTGTCGAGCAGCGGCTTTACGCGTTCTTTCATGGCCCGCGTCGTCCCTTGTCTTTTGGTCCTTTGTCCCTGGTCAGCTCGTCCTTGGTCTGCGCCGGTGCCGAGGACGAAGGACGTTGGACAAGACGACGAAGGACTCCTATCCCTGTCTCCAGCACCTCGTCCTTGCCGGCGCGGACTCCCTCGATGGTCGGTGCGACCGGCACGTCGGGTGTGATGCCGACGTTCTGGAACCGGCTACCGTCGCCGAACTTCACCCGCATGCCGGTGAAGAACATGCGGCCCGCGCCCGGCAGGCTCAGCCAGGTCCGGTTGCCGTTGCACCCCGCGGTCGGCCCGCCGACAAAAGTCACCCGCTTGGCATCCTTGAGATAGATGCCGAGGTCTTCGGCTGTCCCTCTGGTCTTCTCGTTAATGAGCACGATGACCGGGCCGCCGTAGTGCGTCCTGGGATCAGGTTTGATCTCGTATTGGCCGATGTTCCAGCCCTGCTCCGTGCGGTCGTAGCTCGACACGACCGGAATCTCGAAGATCGCCGACTTGACCGGCCGGTCGTTCAGCCGGGCCGAGAGGACCAGCTGCACCATGAATCTCGGATAGCCCCGGATGTCGACAATCAGCCCGTCGGTCCGGCTCAGTGCCTCGAACGCGCGCTCGAACTCGGCCAGGTTCGGCAGCCGGCAGAGGTTTAGATAGCCGAGATTCCCACTCAGCACCCTGTGGCCCTGCGGCTCGTGCGCGTGGGAGGACTGAGCGACCCACACTTCGCGCCTCATCGTTCGCTTCAAAGTCAGTGTGATGTGCAAAATGGGGACTGTCCCTTCGCAGGGCCCTGTGCGACTCCCAGGGACTGTCCCCATTTTGGGAGCGTCCCCATTTTCGCCAAGGACAGTCCCCGTTTTGCGGTGCACCACCAACTTCACTTCACTGCCGGCCGGTCCGAGGACCAGCATGTCGCACATCCGTTGATAGAACGAATCCTCGGTGGAATAGGGAATCTGCAGCCGGTGCTCGGCGACCAGGTCCGAAGTCGTCTTCCCGTCGAGCTCCACCAGCTCATCACCGACCTCCAACCCCAACGGGCTGGCGGCTGACGGCTGACCGCTGACGGCCGTGGAGTCTTCCGGGGTTCTGGGGTTCTGGGGTTCCGGGGTCCCGGTGTCGGCACCAGGACGGGTGGACCCCAGCCCTCCGTCTGTCTCAACTTCTGACTTCTGACTTCTAGCTTCTGGCTTCTGACTTGGCCTCGACGGCCCCTGTCCGACAGTGCGGCCACTCCCGAGGACGTCCGTGACCACAATCTTCCCTTCCACCCAGCCGAAAACCACCGGCAGCGCCTGGGGTTCGGGCATGTTGGGGAAGAGGTAGAATACGTTATTGTCGTGCAGGTGCGCGGTCAGCATCCTGAGGCTGCGGGCGAAGGCAACCAGGCTGTCCGCCGCCTCAACTCTCGGTATCCATTCCGGCAGACAGGAGTGCCAGTCCATGTCGCAGAGGTCGAGGTGCGGGTCGAGAAAGCGCACCACGTTCCAGACTTTGAATAGACCCAACAGCCGCTCTTCCCGGGACAAGCTCTCTTTGCGTTCGGACATCGGTGCAGGCGGCCGCAGGTTCATCAGGCTTGCTCCCTGGCCCCTAGTCCCTAGTCCCTGGTCCCTGGTCCGCGCTGTCAGCGCCTCCTTAGCAATTGCGGCCAGTTGAGCTTCGGTGATAGGTTCAGCGACGGTGATGTCAGGGCGGAATCCGGTCTGCCCCTCGTGTCCAATCAGCCGCTCGGTATTGAGCTGCACCCCAAGTCCTTCCGGGTATTCCTGTCGGAACTCGGGGAATGCCCCGGCAGGCCCGCTTGGTTCATAGACAACCGCAATGCCGCCTTGAGACCGCAGCGCCTCGAGTATCTTGTAGGTTCCGACTGCCGAAGGCCGGTTGACCAAGAAGACGGTCGGCTTGGTAATCGTCTGTGACTGCCGGAAGTCGACGCCATACAGGCTGCGCGCCCAGAGCCAGTCGACCTGCTGGATCGGAGTCAGCCAGGTCCCGGCAATCACCCTCCACTCCTGCTTGTACGCATTGGGGCCGTTGTCTTCATTCCAGCCCTGATGGACCCGTCTCTGAACCGGCCCGGTCAGAAGTCCGGCACGTACGAAGAATCGGAGCATGACCGCAACGTCGCTCGGCACCCCGCCTGCGCCAAACCAGCGCATGTCGACCACCAGCGTCTCGGCCGTGGCCAGGGCCTCAACCGCAGCCTGGAAATCGCCAAGAAAGGGTCGGGACAGCCCTTCTTCTGAGGACGGGATTCTCAAGTAACCGATTGAGTCAGGTAGTTGTCGTGCTTCCAGCCCGCTGGTTCTCTCCTCTCTCCTCCCTCCTCCCTCCTCTCTCCTAACGTATGCATACGTCAGCGGGTCGTCCAACTGCGCCAGCAGTTCCTCGTTGATTGCATTCGCCAGCTCCTCAGGACTCTCAGCCGCCTCGACTCTGGGAATCGTCCGAATCAGGGCCTGGTTCCAGTCAAGCTCCGCTCCCTCACCCCGTTTCCCTCTCCCACTGGGAGAGGGGTGGGGTGAGGGCGTTACGATGGCCGGGTGGAACAGATAGACCTTGCCCCACAGGTCGGCGAGGGCTTCCAGCCGCTTCAGGCGGACAGCGGGGTCCGGAGGTCTAGGCATCAGGGGTCGAAAGGATGCAAGACAAGGTAGAGGTTGAGGTCAAGGTTGAGGTCAAGGTTGAGGTCAAGGTTGAGGTCAAGGTTGAGGTTGAGGTTGAGGTTGAGACCAGGGAGAGGGGTCCTCCTGTGCCTCTGTCTCGGCCTCTACCTTTGCCTCTACCTATCCCGGAGGGCGTATTGTTCCCTATATGACGAATATGGGACTGCATCGGGACCATCATAGCGTGCAGAGACGAGGCAGGCAAGAGTCTGCAGCCTAGGTTCAGGTTGAGGTTAAGGTTGAGATTGGGGTCGGAGAATCTAGGCCGCAGCCTTAACCTTAACCTTAGCCTCAGCCTTCGCCGCGGGAATAGGTTGAGGTCGAGGTTAGGGTCAAGTCGATCGGACATGCAGCTTCCTGAATCAGAGCGGGCGGCCTTGCGACCGCCCGCCCTGTCAGTCCTATTGCAGTCGGCCTATCGTTCGACGACGAGCGACTTGGAGACGCTGAGGTCTCCAGCCACAAGTCGTGCGACGTAGACGCCTGCGTTCAGGCCGCTGACGTCGATGTTGAACGACCCCTCTCCAGAACTCCGAACGCCGAACGCCGAACGCCGAACCGCCCGACCGGATACGTCGAGCAGTGTGACAGTCATTGGCCCGGCTTGAGGGAGAGCGTAGTGAACCGTGACGCGCCCAGCCTTGGCCGGATTCGGGAACAACTCAATACCCGACTGTGGCAGCGCGACTGGCCACCCCATAGCACCGCCGCCGCCCAGATAGTTGCTCTTCCACCATATTTCGTCGCCAACGAGAGTGTAGCGATGCCAGACCGTGCGGACGGCACTACGGGCCTCGTCGACCGCGAGAAACGGGCTGCCGGAAGGGTAGGAGGTGAGCCACTCCGGAGTGCTCCAAGTTCCTCCTTCGCTCGAGCAATAGCTATACATGATGCCGCAGCTCGCGGGCGGAACAAAAACACTATCATACCAGGCGACGTAGGCCGCACCGTTGCTGATAAAGGCCATGGTGGGAAAGTGACCCCGAGCCGACGCGTGGTGCGGCTCTGATATCAGTTCCGGCGTTGTCAGCCAGACGCCTGATGCGTTGCGGTAGGTATGATAGACTGCACAGACAGCAGTATCCTGGCCTGCGCCGGTTGGGACCTCTGTCCATCCCTCGAAGACTACGTGCGGGTTGCAGGTTATCGGATTGACTTCGATAGTGTGGCGCCAGCATAGGAGGCTTGAGAAGCTCTTCGTCACATTCACGGGTTCTCCCCATACGCCGTTGTGGCGGGTCTTCACAAGGATCTGTGTGCCCGTCGTGCCGTCCTCGTATCCGGGGTAACCGACAAACACGTCGCCGTTCGGCGCCGCAGCGATCGATGCGGAACCCGATGGAGCCATGTAGCTTGAATCCAGTCGGACCACCGCAGTCCAAGCCCCGTTGACATACTCGCGGAACCTTGTCACGTGGCTATGATGGCTTGAATCAATCTCAACCAAGTGCCGCCAGCAAACGAGCACGTGGTTCGGCTCATTTGGTACGCAGGCCACAACCGGGGCGAAAATGTATTTCGCCGCGTACAAGTACAGAGTCGCACCCCATTTGTCGTTACCCTTTCGATCCTGGGTGCACATCCGGTAGCAGACGCTCTCAGGCTCAGGTCCGGACCCGTACACATACCCATGGGTGGTTGACCAGACAACATGGATGGTCCTGCCGTCGCCGTCGAGTGCAATGCAGGGTGAGCCGTGTGCCACCACCCTCGGCTTCGTTTTCGGTGGAGCAACAGCAAAGTCGTCCCCCCAGTAGCCTGGTCGGTTCCCTGAGCCCGGATTGTACCGATTATACCAGACCCCATGGGGGGAAGACGTGGGATAGGGTCCACCTTGCCACACCAGGTGTCCGACGCCGTCGGTGCCAAAGACTACCTTGTGAGCGAAGTTGTGAACAGATAACTCGCGCATCATATTTGGGCTGTGGGTGACCAGGCTCTCGCTGGTCCAGCCGGCCCACACTGT
>Ga0315277_10008850_pt1 | contig 12901 bp, 10 predicted proteins | sample YL17G05_15_MG_FD_203695 | JGI IMG/M metagenome (GOLD analysis project Ga0315277, IMG submission 203695) | Sediment microbial communities from Yellowstone Lake, YNP, Wyoming, USA - YL17G05_15 | ecosystem: Environmental > Aquatic > Freshwater > Lake > Sediment | place: USA: Wyoming | collected...
TTTATTTCGTTTTAGCTGGGCTAGGGACTTTACTATGTCCAAACGACTTTTAGAAAGATATCTATACCAACCTTATGTATTTTTCTTAAATCAAAATACTTCAGAGCTTGGGAAAAATATACTTACTGAGGTACAACAGACTGTTAAGGGAGTTGTTATACCCTTAATGCAGATATGTTCAAACGGAATTGTTGCTTTTTTAATTTTTACAATGCTAGTAGCAGTTGAGCCTTTGCTTGCAATTTCTGTAATGGTTATTATAGGAGGTGGCTATGCAATTATTTATGTAATAATTAAAAAGAAACTCAATAAAACAGGGAAACAAAGGTTTAGGGCAAATGCAGAACGTTTTAAGGCAGTGGATGAGGCATTTGGGGGGATAAAACAACTAAAACTCTTGGGATGTGAGGAAGTTTTTATAAAGCGATATTCGAAACCTTGTTCTGATTATGTAAGGCATAATGCTACAAATCAGATTATTTCTGAGATTCCCCGTTACATAATGGAGATTTTTGCATTTGGTGGTATGATTATAGTAGTAATTTTTTTACTGGCTACAGACAGAGGATTCCAGGAGGTTTTACCTTTAATGGGGTTTTTTGCTTTTGCTGCTTATCGGTTGATGCCTGCTCTTCAAAAAATTTTTACTTCAATCGCATCTATACGTTTTAATACCGCCTCCCTAAATGCCCTTTATCAAGATATGTACTCTTTTAATAATCAATTAAGCCAGACAACTTCTTGCAGGCAAAAATATCCAATACTACACCTGCAAAAAGATCTAACACTGAAAGAAATTACATTTAGTTATCCCGGAACCACAATACCAGTTATTGATAATTTAAATATAAAAATTGATACCAATACTTCAGTAGCTTTTGTAGGAGTGACAGGAACGGGGAAAACTACAATTGTAGACATTATACTTGGGCTTCTTAGACCAGATAGCGGTAATATTTTAGTTGATGGACTAGAGATTACAGATGAAAACCTTCCAAGCTGGCAGAAAAACTTAGGATATATACCTCAGGATATTTTTCTTCAGGATGATACTGTAACGCGTAATATCGCTTATGGTGTACATTATGAAGACATAGATATGGAAGCTGTAGAACGTGCAGCAAGTATTGCTAATATCCACGATTTTGTGATGGAGGGACTGCCTAATGGATACCAGACGATAGTGGGAGAGCGCGGTGTAAGGCTAAGTGGAGGTCAGAGACAAAGAATAGGTATTGCCAGGGCGCTTTATCATGATCCTGAGGTGCTGGTTTTAGATGAAGCTACAAGTGCTCTTGATGGGGCCACAGAAAAGGCAGTTTTTGCAGCAATTCAAAATATAGCCAAAACTAAAACTTTTGTAATAATTGCTCACCGTCTTACTACTGTTAAAAATTGTGATGTTATTTATGTATTAGAAGAGGGTAAGATTGTAGGACAGGGAAAATATGAAGAATTAATGAAATCAAATAAAGTGTTTCGAAAAATGGTAAAAGCTCATTTGTAAAAATAAATGGATTAAAGTAAAGAATTATGAGTAAAAAAATACAATTTAAAATGTAACAATCTTTGTGATAAATAAACGTGATGAATGTATAATTGCTATTAATAATAAATACAAAAAAAATGTTAAAAATAAAAGAAAAAATTTTTAGAGAGGGGCAAAGTTTTATAATTGCTGAAGTTGCTCAAGCGCATGATGGCAGTCTTGGAATTGCTCATTCTTATATAGATGCTTTAGCAGAGACAGGTGTGGATGCAGTTAAGTTTCAAGCACATATAGCAGATGCGGAGAGCAGTATTTATGAACCTTTTCGAATAAAATTTTCATATGAAGATAAAACAAGACATGACTATTGGAAAAGAATGGAATTTAGTTTACAACAATGGAAAGGGTTAAAAAGTCATTGTAAAAGGATAGGGTTAGAGTTTATTTCTTCACCTTTCAGTAATTTGGCCGTTGATTTATTAGAAAAAATAGGAGTTAATAGCTATAAGATCGGTTCAGGAGAAGTAAACAACTTTTTAATATTGAATAAGATTGCAAAAACTGGAAAGCCAATATTTATATCTACCGGGATGAGTTCTTATAATGAACTCGACCAAGCTATTGAATTTTTAAAGCCTTTTAAACTCCAACTTGCTCTTCTTCAATGTACGACTGCATATCCTACGAAACCTGAGGAATGGGGTTTGAATGTTATTGAAGAATTGAAAAAACGGTATCATTTGACAGTGGGATTTAGTGACCATTCTGGAGACATTAATGCATGCTTAGCAGCTGCTGCACTCGGAGCAGAAGTTTTAGAGTTTCATGTTGTTTTTGATAAATTTATGTTCGGCCCTGATTCTAAAGCGTCTCTTACAATTGATCAAGCTAGAAGGCTTGTAAAAGGAGTGCGAGATATTAGTTTATCTATTAAAACAAAAGTTAATAAAAATGACAACTCGAAATTTAAAGAATTAAAAAATACTTTTGAAAAATCTCTTGCTGTAAATCGTAATCTTAAAAAGGGTAGTATTATTACAGAAGATGTGTTGGAGGCTAAAAAACCCAAAGGATATGGAATAAATGCAAAAGAATATGAACATATAATTGGAAAAAGAATTAACAGAGATATGTATAAGTGGGAATTTATAAAGGAAAAAGATATTTATGAAGAAACGTAAAATCTGTGTAGTAATTACAGCACGAGCATCTTACAGTCGGATAAAAACAGTATTGGAGGCAATTAATAAGCATTCTGAATTAAAACTCCAATTGGTGGTTGCTGCATCAGCATTGCTTGATCGTTATGGAACAGCAGCAAATTATATTGAAAATGAAGGCTTTCATATTACTGCAAGAGTATTTAATGTACTAGAAGGTGAAAATCTTACATCTGCAGCCAAAACGACTGGAATTGGAATTTTGGAACTTTCAACAATATTTGACAATATTAAGCCCGATATTGTTGTTACAGTAGCTGATCGTTTTGAAACTATGGCTACTGCAGTTTGTGCTGCTTATATGAATATTCCGCTGGCTCATGTACAGGGAGGCGAAGTAACAGGAAATATTGATGAAAAGGTACGGCATGCTATTACAAAGTTAGCGGATTATCATTTTGTTGCTTCGAAGGATGCCTATGAGCGTGTTATTAAATTAGGAGAAGATCCAGCTTTTGTCTATAATACGGGGTGTCCTTCTATTGATTTAGCAGAAAGAGTATGTAGTAACAGCGGTCTTGATTTTGACCCATTCGAACGTTATAAAGGTGTAGGAATAAGTTGGAATGTTTTTACTGAAAAGTATCTGGTGGTTATGCAGCATCCTGTTACAACAGAATATAATGAGGCACGAAAAAACATTGAAGAAACATTAAAAGCTATAAAAGCGATAAATATACCTGTTTTCTGGTTTTGGCCTAACATGGATGCTGGTTCGGATGGAACAAGCAGAGGGATAAGGTCTTTCCGTGAAAATAACCAAGACCTATCAGTGCATTTTTTCAAAAACATGGATCCAATTGACTTTTTAAAATTACTTAAAAACAGCATTTGTCTGATTGGCAATTCTAGCGCTGGAATAAGAGAATGTGCCTGGCTAGGGGTTCCTGTAGTTAATATTGGTACTCGACAGCAAGGCAGGCAAAGAGGAAAAAATGTTATTGACGTAGGTTATAAAAAAGAAGAAATAATTGCTGCAGTAAAAAGAAAGATAAAACATGGACCTTATAGAAAAGAAGAAATCTATGGTGGTGGTAAAGCAGGTGAAAAGATTGCAGATCTTTTAGCAAAAGTTGAATTAAGGTTTGACAAGAAAATATCTTACTAAATAAATAATATATGAAAAAAGTTATAAAAAAGGAGTACTGGTGGCGCTTTTTCATAGAAATATACTAGGAGTTATTCCAGCACGAGGTGGCTCTAAATCAATTCCAGGTAAGAATCTTAAGAAAATCAACGGTATCTCTTTAGTGGGGCACGCAGCAATGTTTGCAAAGAGTTTAAAATGGTTGGATGCAATTATTTTATCTACTGACAGCAAAGAAATTGCAGATGAAGGACGCAGATATGGTTTAAATGTTCCTTTTATGCGACCACCTGAACTCTCTACAGATGACGCAACCTCTATTGATATGTGGAAACATGCTTGGACTGAATCAGAGTCTTACTTTGGAATAAAATTTGATATTTCTATATTACTTCAGCCAACCAGTCCTCAGCGTATTGTAGAGGATGTTGAAAGAACAATAAATCTTTTAATAAAAGAGGATGCACCGGCAGCTATTACCGTTTCTAAAACACCTGCACACTATACACCGCATAAAACTTTAACGGTCTCTAATTTAGGTGTAATAGGATTTTATCTTGGTGAAAAAGAAGGAAGTCAATATTATATAAGACAGGCAATCCCTGTATATTACCATCTTAATGGGGTTTGTTACGCAGTAACACGTAATCATTTATTGGATTGCGGAAAGATTATTGGAAATGGTGCAAAAGCTGTAATCATAGACAGACCCATAATAAATATAGATGAACCCTTTGAGCTTGAAATTGCAAATTGGTTAATGTCCCGAATTAAACATTAAAGAGTAAGGGAGAGGATTATGAGATTAAATTACCTAAAAAGTCTTTATCACGCTATCTTTGGTTATAAGATAACAGAAAATATGAAAAAATTTATAGATATGAATAAACAACATTGGAATGACTTTGAAGGAACACAAGAAAAAGGATATGTTCTTGCAGCTGGAATGAAAAATTCAGCTACTTACTTTACGGTATCAGCACGAGTAGCCAAATCAATCGAGGAAGAAACAGGATGTCTTCCTATTGTATTATTACCTTCGTTTAGTTTTTCATCTAAACATTGGATAAAAATATATGAATCATATAATATTAAAAGATTTTTATTTTATAGAAATTATTCCATTAATATAAGGTTTCTATTAAAATCATTAAGATTAACTTTGAGATTTTTTTTAAAAAAGAAGAATGTTGACGATTTATTAAAACTAAAGTGTGAGGATATATATATTGGTGATTTGATATATGATACTATTTTAAGAAATACTTTAAAATTATATACAATAGAAAAAATATACCTAAAATATTTTGGGTATATTTTTTCTGCATTCCTAAGAACAATGATATATAAAAAGATTTTTAATGAATACAACATTAAGTACCTGTATACAAGTATAACTACTTTTACAATGTGGGGTATTCTTATAAGAGTTGCTGACAAATATAACGCAATAGTAATAAGGGCAAGTAGATTGCTAATGAAAAACTTTAAGGGATTAGATATATGTGAAGGATTAAGGCCAAGAGAATCGGATGTAGAAGCACTAAAAGAAATTGAAATCTTGGGTAAAGATTTAGATAATTATTTTATTAAACGTTTTTCTGGTGCAATTCATGAAATTGATGTTTTTAAATCATATAAAGATAAAACAAATTATAGCAAAGAATCATTGTGTGAGTATTTAAATATTAGTATTAATTATCCCTTCGCTTTTATAATGGCTCATGCTTTTGCCGATGGGTCACATATTACTTCTATTGATAAGTTATTATTTAGAGATTATTATGTTTGGCTCATAGAAACATTAAAATATATTTCTCAAATAAATAATGTTAATTGGATTATTAAACCGCATCCGTTGTCTTATTTTTACGGTGAAACAGGTGAAGTGGAAAGGTTAGTAAACTTATATAACAATAATAATAATTTACATCTTACACCTAATGATTTAAACACAGGCAGTATTAAAAATATAGCTGATATTATCATTACTGTTTCAGGAACAGCAGGAATGGAATTTGGTTGTTTTGGGGTACCTGTTATTATTACAGGTCACTCGTCTTATAGTGGATTTGGTTTTACAATTGAGCCTAAGACAGTTGATGAGTATTTTGAGTTATTAAAAAATATATTAAATATACCTAAATTAACTGAACAGCAAATCAAGAATGCTAAGACCTTAGCTGCAATCATGTTTATTTATTCTCGTACAAATGATCCTTTAATGCCATGGGGAGAAAAGTTTATTTATACTGGTAGAAGTAAAAAAAATATATGGGATCAAACCTGTTCATTAATGACACAATACAACAGGCTTGAAGACGAATTTTATTTAAGAGTAAAAGACTTATTAAACCTAAATCTATACAAGAAATATCTAAATTAAGAGATTTTCTAAGGTTTTTCATTTATCTTTTTTAATATTCCACCATTTCCAATTTCACAGATACCACGGGATATCGTACGATGCTGCATCGAGCCAACAAGGGTTAAGGCATTGGCATTTTCTTTATGGAAATCATATATTTTTGAATAGTTTTCTTTTAATACCTTAGAAATTTTTATCATATATTAATTTTGAAAAATTGGTTTTATAATACCACTAACTAGTAATCTAAATTATATTTTCTATTTTTATTGTCCAGTTTAAGAAGAGATTTATTAAGTTGCTAAACTAACAATTAGGCTCATAAAGGAACTCAAAATGCAATTAGGTAAGATTGTAAATGGAAACGATAAAAATATGAAAAAAATATTTTTAAAAAACAATAACTTTACTAATAAAAAAATTAAGTGTTTTACTATATCGGATATTATAAGCAAAATTTTAGCAGTTGAGCATGAAATTAAGTCTATTATTTATCCAAAGAAACATGAAATAAGGAGTTTTAGAATTAAACGTAATTATTTAATGAATGAACATTTTATAAATAAAGAAATTTTGCTTAGATTCTTAGGAAGAGGTTGTTATTTATTTTTTGGGGGAAAAGTTAAAGGACTTTTATATACCAGGATTTTAGGTGAACGATTATCTTGTCCTTGTATTGCAGATGTTATTAAAGTGGGAAATAACTTAAGATGTTTCTATTTATCAGTTAAAAAACCTTTTTGTACAAAAGTTTTGATTGGCGGGGATCGATGTAAGGAAGATATGGAAAACGAGATAAAAGTCCGCTTAAAAATAGCTCAATTAGAACTTTTAAACATTCCCAAGATTTTTGAAGTATGTTTAGATAAAGACCCACCTTTTTTTGTTGAAGAATTTTTGAGGGGTACGATAGTTAATGGAAAAAGAAATAGAGAACTAATAATCAATGTTATTAATCAATTTTGGAAAGTCTATAAAATATTTGGTGTTTATTTTCTCAAGGTAACGGAGATTATTCCCCATAATTCAGTCGAAAAATTTATTGGAATTATTAATAAACTAAATTTTTTAGATTTCCTAAATAACAATCAATTAATAAAGAAAATAGAATCTTTAGTTAAAAATAAAAAGCTTATTCCTTGCAGTTTATGTCATGGAGATTTTTCTACTGCAAACATGTTAGTGTTTAATAATCAGATATATGTTTTTGACTGGGAAAACGCTAGAGAAATGCCCATAGCTTTTGATTTAGCACAAGTAGCAGATAAGGTCGAAGGGGTTACAGATATTTTTGAGTACCAAAATAATAAGTTAGGGTCGATGTATGGATTTCAGGTGTTAACTTTTAGAGAACAACTTGCTCTAAAAGCTATTTCAGAAGTATTGTCTTATAATAGTACTAGAAAATCTTTTGAGTTTATGGGTGCTAATCCAAAAAAAATTCAAAACTATTTCTTCGATCAATTAATTAAATTGAGTTCACTATTAATGTAGAATTACTAATTTAGAAAGGACAAAATATGGATTTAAAGGATGATATTATTGCAAATATAGGAATATTAGAAAATTATTGCTGGTTACCTAAAAGGGCTGAACAACAATTAGGTCTTAGTACAAAATCTTTTAAAGAAGATGAGTTTGGTATGGAATTAAGATATAATTTAATAAAAAATAAATTATTAATGCTTGGAGTAAAAGATGTAGTTGATTTAGGTGGAAATTGCGGTTATTTTTCTTTTCAGATGCTAGATGAAAATATAGTACGTAAGGCTTGGGTATATGATAATGATATTGATGTATTGAACTTTGGTAATAAAGTTGCAAATTATTTAGGGTTACAGGATCATATAAGTTTTATTGAAAAAAGTTTAAGTTTAAATAATATTAATGAGCTTCCAGAGGTTGATTTAGTACTTTGTTTAAATTTAATACATCATGCAGGTGTTTCATTTGACGTAGATATTGTAGAAAAAATGGGATGGTCAAAATATGCAACTGATTTTTTAAAAATACTTCGAAAAAAGTATAGAATAGCAATAATCGGTGTTGGCTTTAAAAAATTTAGACCTATTAAGTGGTCGGTTCCTAGGAGACTAAAACCAATTTATTTTTCAAAAATTGCTAATCAAGCAGGTTGGAAAGTTGTTTATGATGCAAATATTGAAGACCTGTCTTTTATAGGTGAAAGGCTAGCTAATGGAAGGAAAACAAAAAAAACACCTTATATTTTTATTTTAGAAACAATTTATAGGTTTGTGGGTTACAGGGCGGCAAACATTATATCTAAAATTTTCGAGAAGCTATTTTCGACTAAGCATGGTAAAAACAAACTTGTAAATTATCATATTTATATACTTCAATAGACTATTTTTATGGAAAAGATGCTTTATCTTCATTCGTCTTACAATGACCGAAAATGCTATTTAAAACGGTGTAGTAATTGGTGTTTGATATTTTAATAGTGCTAATGGAAGGAAGCTTAATATGCAAAAAAGATGGCTTTTTTTACCAATTGAATCTAAAGTACGGGAGCTTCAAGGTAAGGTTCTTTTAGCTTGTGTTGCAGCAAAGCATGGATTTGATGTAGTAGTTGGTTCTAAGAGTGAGATTATGCCAAGAAGTGCTTTTTTCCCCAAAGGAATTTTCCTTAATTTTGGACTTGCTAAAAATTTTGCAAAATATTCAATCAAATTAAAAAAACAAGGACATAATGTTATTGTAATTGACGAAGAAGGACTGGTAACTTTAAATGATGATCTCTATATTCGCTATCGTGTTTCTGAAAATGCGCTTGCAGCAACAGATATAGTTTTTTGTTGGGGTAAAAAGCAGGCTTTACTTATAGAATCAGAAAATAAAGCTTACGGAACTGGTTCTAAAGTGATTGCCACAGGAAATTCTCGATTTGATATTTTAAGGCCTGATTATAGGGTTATTTTTTATGATGATGTTTCTAACATAAATAAACAATATGGGCAAATCATTTTAGTAAATACCAATTTCGGTTATGCAAATCATTTTATGGGGGAGGAATTTGCCCTACAATCATTAAAGCAAAAAGGATGGATGGATAGTCCTGAAGATGAGAAGTATTTTATTCGCCGGATAGAATGGCAGAAAAAAATATGCAGGTATTTTATTGAAATGTTACCTGAATTGGCTAGAAAATTTCCTTCACATTCTATTGTGATTAGACCCCATCCTTCTGAAAAACATGAATTATGGTTGAACTGTACAAGTAAAATTAAAAATGCTTATGTTGTTCATTCTGGGAATGTAATTCCTTGGCTGATGGCTTCTGATCTTTTAATTCATAATGGTTGCACTACTGCAATTGAAGCTTTTTTAGTTGACACACCTGCAATATCATATCGTCCACTAATTATTGAAGAAATGGAATCAAAGCTTCCTAATGATATCAGCCTGGAGGTACGTAGTTTGAATGAATTGCTTGAATTTTCATTTGAATTATTAAATAAAAATTTAATAAATGAAAACTTTAAAAAAGAACAACTTTCCTTTCATGTTACAGCTCTCGATGGTGATACAGCCTCAGAGAGAATTGTGGATGAACTCAATTCTTTTTATAATACGAAATTTGTTGAGAGTCTAGCAAATCGTACAACTTTAATGAATTTTTTATTTCACTGGCAAGTTATGCGGGTAAAGCACTTATTAAAAAAAGTATTGAATCCAAAGGATGAATCGAGGATGTATCAATTATATAAGTTTCCTGAGCTTACAAAGAAAGAAGTTGATAATATAATTAAAAAATTTTCAAATATAAACAGCAGCTTGCCAAAATTACTATTAACCAAGATAGGGGATACGAGTTACTATATTCGTAAGAAACAATGAAGAAATTTTTTTATAGGGTTATTGGAAAATTTTTAAAATTGCTGGATAATGTATTTCCACAAAAATTCAATGATCTAATAACATCAGTTTTTCGTTCTACTCGCGAAACTTTTTATCCATCTATTGTCTCCAACGAAAAATTGCAAAATTTTAAAGAACAAGAAAAACATGTATTTTTTGGTTATTATGATATTACACCTTTCAGCTTTGATGATAAAATGTTATTAGCACAACATGCTCCTCTTATCGATAGGTCTCCTACTGCCAGGGACGAAATTCATATTGGTTTTTATTATATTAAAGACCGAAAAAAGGAATTTATCCGGATAGGAAAAACTAATACATGGTGTTGGCAACAGGGGTGTCGTTTACAATGGTATCCTGCAGATTCTTCTTCATCAATTATCTATAATTGCATGATAAATAATAATTATGGAGCGATTATACAGGATGTTGATAAACAAAAAATATTAAAAGAAATAGAAAGACCTTTATATTCTGTGAGCTCAGATGGTAATTGGGGATTATCTCTTGATTTTTCTCGTCTTCAACGTATTCGTCCAGGATATGGTTATGGGGTAATTCCAGATAAAAGTTCTGGAGAATACTGCCCCTCTGATACAGGCATCGAACTAGTTGATCTTAAAAAATATAAAACCACTCTACTTTTTTCTTTGAAAGATATATCTAAATTAGATCCTCATGATTCTATGGAGAATGCAGAACATTACTTTAATCATATAATGTTTAATCCTTCGGGTAATAGATTCTTATTTTTCCATCTCTGGCAAGATAAAAAGCGTCACTCCCGCCTATTTACTTGTGATCGTGATGGTGGGAACATTAGATTATTAAATAATAGTGGCTTTGTTTCTCATTATAATTGGATTTCTGATAATGAGATTATCTTATATAGTTACATAATAAGTAAAGGTGATTATACATACGCAATATTTAATGACTCAGATGGAACAATAAAATATTTAGGAAAAGGAGTCCCAATGAGAGACGGGCACCCAACTATATTAGAGAAGCAAAGTATTTTAATTACAGACACATATCCAGATCTTTACAGTCAACATAACTTGTTTGCTTATTATATAGATAGAGATGATCTGAAAACAATAGCTCGCTTCGATAGCACCAAACATTTTAAAGGAGAGTTCAGGTGTGACCTTCATCCAAGAATTAATCACAATAAAAATATGATATGTGTTGATCGCGTAATTAATAATAGAAGATGCATTACTCTTATTCCAATTTGTTTTAATTAAAAACATATAAAAATAAAATTTAATCTGAAAAGTTTACATGAAGATTATTTATATTTCTTATTCAAATATACCTTCCCGCGAAGCTAATAGCATACATGTAATGAAGATGTGTCAGGCAATGGCTTTGAATGGACATAATGTAATGCTATTTGCTCCACATAAGAAAATCGTCTATGAGAAAGATATAAATGATCTTTATGATTTTTATGGCGTAAAGAATTGTTTTGAAATAAAAAAAATATCTTGCCTCCCTATAAAAGGAAAATCTTATATCTATAGTTTTTTTGCAGCAATGAACGCTAGAAAGATAAAACCAGATTTGGTATATACACGGATTACCGCGGGAAGTTATTTTAGTTCAATTTTTAAAATTCCAAACGTTTTAGAATTGCATGAACCGCTTAATCATTTATTTGATTTATTTTTTTTTAAACGTCTTATCAGGAGCAATAAATTAAAACGTTGCATTGTGATTTCAGAAGCTCTTAAAAAATACTATATAAGAAATTACCCCGAAATTGCAAATCTAATTTTGGTTGTTCCAGATGCAGCTGATCCGGTGGGCGGAAATATTAAACCTATAAAGATTGAAAATCCACAAAAAAAGTTGTTGGTAGGATATACGGGGAATTTATATAAGGGTCGCGGTATGGAAATAGTTTTAAAACTAGCACAACGGTGCTCATGGGCTGAGTTTCATATCATAGGTGGTACGGAGGAGGATATATCTTATTGGAATGAGCGTTTTTCTAATTTAAAGAATGTTATTCTTCATGGGTTTGTACCGCAAAAAGAAGTTTATTGTTATGCGTTAGCCTGCGATGTACTTTTAGCCCCCTATCAGAGAGCAGTGTCAACTAAAAGAGCCAAAAGTGATATTGCAAAATGGATGTCCCCATTAAAAATTTTTGAGTATATGTCTACTGGTAAAGTAATAATAGCGTCAAATCTTCCTGTATTAAGAGAAATTCTTAATAATAATAATGCACTTTTTGCAACCCCAGAGAATGTGGATGAGTGGGAAATAGTATTAACCAAGGTTAGGGATAACCCTGAGTTAAGAGAACAACTGGGCAGTCAAGCCAAAATGGACTTTGAGAAAAAATATACCTGGAATAAACGGGCAAAAAAAGTGCTTCAAGAACTTTGATATTTAATTATGTTTTTTATAAGAAGATGAAAATACTAGAAAATAAAAAAGGCAGTAAAAGAGTATTGCTTACTGGTGTAGATACAGAGCTAGAAGGTGGTGTAGCTAATTATTATAGTATTATAAAAAAATATTTTAATAAAAATATTGATTACTTTACTATTGGATCTCGAAAAGATGAAACTAATTATTTTGGATTATTATTTAGAATAATAAAAGATTATATTAAATTTATCAAAAAACTTAAAAAACAAAATTATGACATAATCCAAATTAATCCATCACTTGATTTTAAAAGTATCGTAAGAGATGGGATATTTATAATAATTTCAAAAATTTTTAACAGGAAAGTCGTTGTTATGTTCCGTGGTTGGAATTATGAATTTGAGAGGAGATTAGAAAAAAGTTTTTTATTCATATTCAAGTTTGTATATTTTAGGTCTGATGCATTTATT
>Ga0315277_10008851_pt1 | contig 12899 bp, 16 predicted proteins | sample YL17G05_15_MG_FD_203695 | JGI IMG/M metagenome (GOLD analysis project Ga0315277, IMG submission 203695) | Sediment microbial communities from Yellowstone Lake, YNP, Wyoming, USA - YL17G05_15 | ecosystem: Environmental > Aquatic > Freshwater > Lake > Sediment | place: USA: Wyoming | collected...
CAACTTTATTTCCGCCTCTTTAATTCTTGCTTGAATTTTCTCCACGTTCTGGCGAATATGGGTCGTGCCGGCGATCCTCATATCACCTCCTCGAAAAAATGACCGGTTAATTTCACTCAGATCAAAGCCTCGAAGATCGAACACGCTTGAGCCAGTCCTTTTACGGGAAATGGGTAACGTGTAACGGGGTACGGATTTATTTCCGTTTTCCTTTTCCCGTATCCCGTTTACCTTCCCTAAAGATTACACCATCCTCGATAGGAGTTCGCTTATGGGTGGAAGACAAATATGAAAAGAGTATAATGTCAACAAAGGACAGCGGCTTAATATGAAATGGATAAAGATATATTGGCGTAGTCAAAGATTAATAGGACGTCTCTGGGCAATATTACTTTATAAACTTGGGCTAAAGAAAAAACCCTCTCTTTTTTATTCTGAGAAATGGTTAAAGATTTATCGAGACTGTGAGCGCAACTATGGAAAGACACTGTCTGGTGAAGCATATTTCCTAAAACAAAAAGAGCTCCTCAAGCCAGTATCCGACTATGTTACTGAATGCCCTTTCTGTGAGCATGGAAAGAGTTTCAAAGGAGAAAAGTGTGATTTCTGTAATGGGTTTGGTTGTATAGATAAAGACTCAGCTCGCCAATAGGTGGGTTAATAAAAGGCTCTCCTCTTAATAATAAATACAACTAGCCTTTTCCACCTTATATCAACCATCCTTGCCCCGATAATATTCCATTTGTCTTATGTGTTTCTCAACCCCATCTTTAAGCTTAACAAATTCCTCGTTAAGCTCTACTATCTCTTTTGTGCTTCTATCCAAATAATTTCTTATGTCCATTAAAATAAATAATAAAATAATAACCCCAAGTTTAATCCCGAAGTTGTAATTTTCAAAACCGTAAAAAGCTATAAAACAAATTACACCTAAGAAAAATAGGTGTTTAACATATTCCACCCACCACATTTCTTTTCTGTATTCTTTTTCATCTTCTCTCATTTTGCTCGCTCCCTTTAAGGATTCTATCGCTTGTTTACTCGAATTATACTCCCCTGTTTTAGAGAATTAAAGCCTATTGAAGAAATGCACCTTTATCCAATAGTGAATAAACCAATGTTTTACCCATCTCCCCGTCCCATGTCCCCGTCCCTCGTCCCTTTTCCCCAGCCCTTAGTTCCAAGTCCCTAGTCCCGATTCCCGAATACATTGACAGAAAAAGACAGTAGTGGGAGAATAACCTACTATGAAAAAAATCCTGATCGGCCTATTGTTCGGGACGGCGGCCGGCCTGATCGACATCCTGCCGATGCTGGCGATGAAGCTTCCCCTGGCCGCGAACCTCTCCGCTTTTTCGCTCTGGGTCGTCGCCGGCCTGCTCATCGCCTCTGCCGATCTCAAACTGAACAGCGCCGCGAAGGGCCTGGTGATCGCCCTGCTCGTCTTTCTCCCCAATGCTTTTTTGATCGGACAGAACCATATCGCCGATCTCCTGCCGCCGCTGGTGATGACGGTGATCCTTGGGAGCTTGCTCGGTTGGCTGATCGGGAAATACGGTAAATAAATTACGAATGACGAATTACGAATGAATGTATGCCTCGCTTCGCTCTGCATTTTATTAATTTTTTAAATAATTCCTTAATTCGTAATTAGTAATTCGGAATTCGTCATTTCCCAACAGTTGACACCCAAAGATGGCGTATTATTTCAAGAATATTTTATTGAACAACTTAAATACTTCATTTAAATCGAAAGCTTCACCGATTCGTATTACAGGCATCAGATCTGTAGCTATTTGGCGCTGAAGGCCTTCCGTCTCCTTCTCGCTTAAACCAAAATTAGATTCATAATCACCCTTGTAGTCTTCTCCTTTAAGTTTCTTTTTAAATAGATCTAAAAAATGTTCGTCGTGAAAATTAAATTTATTCTTTGCAATCCACCACAGATCGTAATAATCACGAATCGCCTTATCTTTTCGAGTTATTGCCGCCTTTAGTTTTTCCGCAACAGCTTCTTTTAAGGACAATGACAATATTTTGTTCCTAGGGACCAGATCCTTTCCAGTAAATGGATCTTTATAAAAATGTTGAATTACATTATAGGCAGGCTTATCAATCGGCCTCTGCCTCAAAGAAACCTCAATTTTTATCTTCTCATCTTTTCCACTAATAAAGGATGGGTATAGCAATTCAAAAACATATTGAGTTGAATAATTGTATCCTTTACCTTTCGGGTCAACACTTCTAAACTCAAGCAGAGCCAAAAAACCTGGCATTTTTTCTCTTATCGGGGAAATTGCCCTTGACCTTTGAGCACGCGAGGTCAACTCCTCATCGCTCAAATATGCAAAATCAAGATCCTCGCTTAAACGATGATAATTAAGATGTATTTTGTTTAATAGAGTACCCCCCTTGAAAACGAGCTTATCGCCCAAATGTTCATGCAAATTATTTAATATATTCGTTAAATAATAATCCTTCTCCAAGATTTCCATCCTAAATTTATGCTCATGGGCAATACCAGGCAAGATCTTTGCGAGCTGATCTTTATCCATTAACAATAATTCTCCATCGGTTATTCAATTCACCTTTTTTAGTGTAATCTTTATAAAGCGGAGAATACCCTTTTTCTCCGGCTTTTATTTTGTTTAATATATTTTTATTTACACCTAGTCGCTCTAAAAAATACCCAATTCGTCTGCGAATAATCTGAACAGGATATTTAGATAAATATTCTATAAAGATATTCTTATCAATAATATTTAATTGATTTTGTAATATTTGATAAGCTCTTTTAATATCATAAAATTCAAACACATCAATTATTGCCCTTTCCTTTTTGGGAAAGGCAACCTCCTCTTTTCCTATTTTGCGATTTTCTAATCCATATAATCGATTTGATAAAACTTTTTTTAGCTTATATCTGACCCCAAAGATTGTTTTTGTGAATGAATATTTATTATTTACTATATAAATCATCTGAGATACTTGATCAGTAAACCCATATGAATTAAATACTGGAGCATATCCAATATAATAATCGGCTTTTCTAGCTAAAGCCTTGGCCACAAGATATTCATTAACAGACCATTTCCCATGAGGCGCTTTCATTGGTATAAGAATATAAATGTTTTTAATAATCTTCCTTAATCTTCTTTTCTCTAACATTTTCTTTATTAAATAATTTGCCATTTTCTTATTTTTGCAAAATGAAGTTATTTCATCGCGGGTATAGATCTCCCTCTCTTCATATTCAAGCCTTGCTAATAATTCGATTTCCTTCTCAGATAACGTTGTTATTTTCATTTTACTATTCCACCTTTATTAGGGTATTATGTAAAACTATAAATAGTGTACTTTATAGCATATAATTTGTCAAATAAACATATTGATTTTATAATAAGGGGTGCGGGCTATGGGCCAATTTCCGCTTCCCGTATCCCGTATTCCGTTTCCCATATCCCTTCCTAAAGCATTGACAGAAAAAGATGTTATTCATTAAGGGCATTCGAAGGCCCGCGAGGGCCTATGAAGTGATCAAAGGCTTAGGGCTATTAAGGCAAATAAGGCAACTAGGGCTTCTTTTCTAAGGTCGTGATATTTGAAAATTATAAGCCCTTAACATCTTCCCAGCCCTAAGCCTTCCCAAGCCCTCTTCTGCCTTATGCCCTCATAGCCTCCACGGGCCATCATGGGCCCTAATAGCCTTCACTTCGAAAAGAATTGACAGAAAAAAGATGGGGGCGGGAGAATTATTTAATTGCATTCTCCCAAATATTTTTAATCCATCGATTCTTAAATCCCCTATTCTTCCCTATATTCTCTTTCATTTCTTCTCTGTCTTTCTTATGTTCTGACACCCAATAACAACACAAAAGAGAATCTGGCTTAAAAAACTCTTTCATTTCTTTTTCATCGCCAATAATTCTTGCCCATTGATAACATATATGCGCCATAATCGGCCAAAATTCTTTTGCTTTTTCCAAAATAATTTTTTTCATTTCATCCCGATCCTCTCGATGCAACAAAACCCAAGGAATAATCATCATAGGATCATTTTTAATATCATCTTTGCTCTTCTTTTTTATCGGTATTATATTTCTATTAATTAATTTCAGAATCTCACTTTTCTTGATAAAATAATAATCAGACATGCCCGCATCCTTGTTTTGTTCCAAATTCCACTCCCTTTATAGAAAAAAGCAAGGGCGGAACAACTCATATTGACTTTATTAACAACAGGGTTATAATCGGGGCGAGTATGGTATGGCTAATTGCTATTGCATCACTGATCTTCCCACGCATAGTAATAGTTGCTCTATGGCTCCTTACCTATTGGTTTAATGGTGTTTTTTTAACTTGGTATTGGCCTCTTTTGGGCTTTCTTTTTATGCCACACACATTGTTGTGGTATAGCGCAGTTCAAAATTGGTATGATGGCAATTGGGGCTTTTGGCAAAAAGCCATACTCATTATATGGATAATCATCGATATTTCAGCAGATGGCGCTCATGCAAATAATGTAGCAGGCAGATCAGATCAAACAGCTGAATCCGAGTTGGAAAAATCTGAATATGATTCCTCCGGGGAAGATAAATTTGAATAGCGACCTTCCCCAAATTTTATGCCCTTTATAGAAAAAAGCCTCTCGATGCCGAGAAATGTCGAGGCACTCGAGGTAAGCAAACTATTCTTTAAACATTTCAGCCGCGGTCGGGGCGGATAATTCTTTCTGCGCGCGTTTTTCTCTCTTTAAAGCGCGCTTTCCCTTGATCGATAATTTTGCGACCTTCTTAACGTTCTTGGAGCCCATCTGTTCCTTGTTAGCCACGCTTTCACCTCCTTGCCGCCACTACTAGGGGCTGGGGATTAGAAATTCTTAGAAAGAACTTCGCGACTTGTCCAAAGGTTTCCTACCCCGGCATAACCAGAAAATTCCTTTATTAATCCGATATCTTTGGCAAACCAGCGGTACTCCCAGGCGCCGGGAATGATGATGTAGGAAACTTTCTTGCAATTAAAGTTCCCGGCCGAGGTTTCGACCGTTCCTTCCGCTACCACTTCGTTCGAACCAAAAATGGTGCCCGATTCCCAGCTTGCTCCCACCGCTAAGGGATATTTCAATAAGACCTCGGATTCGATAGTCGGCTGTGAACCGCTGCCATAAAAATAAACGCCGCTGCTGTCTTCGCGATAATAATTCAAGGAGCTGCTGCCGCCAAGGATAACATTGATCTTAAAGACCTCAAGGGTGCTGGTTAAGGAAACCAATCCCGCATACTGCCAGGTCTCAAAGGTGGTCTCATCCGTCACAATAAATTGATGCGTGGCCGCATCTACGGTTTCCGAATGAGTCATAACCTCGTAGGTGATAACGCGCCCCGTGATCAGCGGAAAGTAACTGGCATAAGTAGTGGTAGTAGTGGTGCTCGTGGTGGTAGTGGTCGCTGCCTCCTGCTGCCCGCAGCCAGACAGGAAAATAAGAGCCAGGATCGGAACCACTATTATCAACCCTGCCGCTTTCTTCATCCTGCCCCAATTCTACACTTCTGGGCCGAGCCTGTCGAGGCCCTCGACCCCGAGCTTGTCGAGGGGGCTCGGTGCAAGCGCCCTTTATTTTTGAAAGACAAGATATGAGGAACTAGGAATTGGGAATTAGGATATAAGGAACGGGATGCGGGAAATGGAATATGCGTAATAAAATCCGAAATTCAAAAGATTTGGAACATTCGAATTTAGATATTAGATATTGTCCCGCCTCATTATTATTATATTTTAATGTGTTGCGGGATCCCGCAAAGCGGGATTTAGAATTTAGGGTTTAGTGCTTAAAAAACCACTATTTTTTCGATCAACCTTTAAACATTTCAGCCGCGGTCGGGGCGGTTAAGCCCTTCTGCGCGCGTTTCTCTCTCTTTAAAGCGCGTTTTTCCTTGATCGATAATTTAGCAACCTTCTTAACGTTCTTGGAGCCCATCTGTTCCTTGTTAGCCATGCTTTCACCTCCTTCATTGCCTAAATTCTACCCCCTTTATTCTTTGGATTCAAGGAACTAGGAACTAGGTGCTGGGAACTGGGAAGCGGGATGCGGGAAGAGGGATGTGGGATAAGGGGAATGAGATGAAATCCGCGGGCGGACCGGTCGATTATTGATTTAGAGGATGTAACCATGTTACCACTATGCGAAAGAACCAATCTGGTCAGAATATTTGCAGAAAAATTACTGAAAAAATTCAAGATCCCGGTTGCCGACACCGCCGAACGACTTTATAGCCGAGAGCTTGAGAAGAGCGCAAGACGCGAATGGAGAGCAAAGATCTTTTCTGCCGGAACGGGCACTAATATCCCTTCGATTACGCGCCGACCGATCGAAAGCCTCCCTCAATTGCTGGCGCAGCGCCGGGAAATAACGGTCCTGGAAGTCGGAGCCGGAGCCAATCATGATCGCACCAGCACCAAACCGGTTTCGGTTGCCGATCCCCGGGACGGAAAACTTTACCCGCTCATTGTGACCGAACCCTGGCAGCTGGCGCGCCAGCTGGCAAAGGGCACCGCTTCTTTCACGGTGGATATTCTGGATGTGCATCCCGGAATAATTGACTGGATCGAGATCGCGAAAACAGCTCCTCCCCAGGGGCCGGAAATTCCCGCTGACTTATATGACCGAGCCATATCCGAAAAATTGCACCCGGTATTAGGCGATGTTCTCGACCTGTCTTTGCACGCGCGGTTAACCAAAGAATACGACCTGGTCGTCGCCCTGGGTACTCTGGAAAGCCTGGCAGGCAACGGCGCAAATCCGCGTGCTATGGCCATTGCCGCATTCCTGCTTTTAGCTTCACATCTGAAACCGGACGGAGTATTCCTCACCGACTCAGAAACCGTCAGGAATTTTGCCATGCAGCACTGTTTTAGTAATTTGGTCTGGTTTACGTATGAAACAGTAGGCCTGCCGCTTGACGCCCGCTTTTTTATTTGAGGGATAATTAATAAATAATAGTGGTCATGCGAAAATATGTCTACTAATTGGGTGGTTGTGCCGGCTGACGAGCAGCTGCAAAGTGTCTCTGGATCATATCGTAAGCAATGTTTATTTCACGCGACTTCTCCTCTGCTTCGGGTGATTTATTTTTATCGGTATGGTATTCGAATATTAATTTCCGATGCGATCTTTTCACCTGCTCGAAGGGAGCTCCGGGCTCGACGCCAAAAACCGCAAATGCCTTGATAATTTTGCTATCAAGCCTGGTGGTTATTTCCCTCAGCTCTTTTTCGAAACCGCCGCCCAGGACCATCGAGATCGCGCTCCGGCAGTTATCCCTCATCATCTGGGCCTTAACCGTGGCAAATGCCGCAAATATTTTGTTGCGGACCGTCTCGCTGACCGCCAGCTGATGGTAGGAGGATTGCAATTCAAACAGCTTTTGGTTGACCGTTCTAAGACTGGAAGCGGTAGAAACCAAGCCCATCCGCATGGCTCTAATTTTACCGGTTCTGTCCCTAAGTGCTTCCATGTTAGTTCCGTCCATAACCCGGCGCGCTGCCTTTAATTCGTCACTCCCTGACAGCCAAAATCTATATCCCTCAAATTCGTTTGACAGATCCGCGATAATGCTTTCGGTTTTGGAAATCTCTTCGCCCAGTTGCTCCCGGTTCGCCAGTCTAGCCAGGTTTTCTATATCCAGTCTCTTTATTAAATCTTCTAGTTTTTGCATATGACCGGACATTTCCTTCGCCATGCGGCTTTGCGTCGCCTGATCCAATTCCTTGCCGCCATATCTAATCCTGATAGCTGTCTCCACTTCCCTCAATATTTCATCTGCCTTTTGCCTTTCCTGACCCCAGAAATTGAATTTCCCAAAATTGCGGTCGCCCAGGGAGACTTTCACCCAAGCCACACTAAGCCTGTAGGGCAGAGCCCTCAAAGCCTCGCGCAGCCTCAATTCATTAGCACCGCTTCCGCAGCGTTCGACCGTTCTTCTTATTGTTCCAAACCAATCCACAGTTACCCTCCCGTTGCTTAGCCTTCTGGCGCAGTAAATGTCACTGTTGCCGGCCTATCCGTAGCCGCTCTTCTGTGTCCCCCATTCCCCCCGGCCTGCTCCGAAGAAGGGGGCACCCATAGCGCATTGAATTTTTTCTTTAATTCTTCGATCAAAGCGAATGCTTCCCTTAAGGTCTTTGCCCTCTTATCAAAAGCATTCACTTCTCGGATCAGCCCGCTTAGCAGCTCGGATAATTCATCTTGGCTTCGGTCTGGCTTTGGCAAGCTATCTTCTTTGGGCCCGGCGTCCTCAGGCGCTTCTTGTCCCGCCAGAGATTTCAGCCTCTCCTTCTCTCTTTGAATGGCGGCGGCTTTTGATTCCAATCGCAGCACCGCTCTGATCAACTTATTTCTACCAAGGTCTTCCATCTCTGACATTTCCAGTGCCTGTTCGGCCTCTTTTAAGAACGTTTCCAATCTCTCCCTTTTTATCGCCCATGAATAATCGTGCTTGAACCTCCGATTTAATCTGAAAAGGATCTCCTCAAATTCCGCTATCTCCTTTTGCAAAAGCTTATGGCCCTTTTCCCGCCTTGCCAAAAGGCCGAAAATATTCTGGCTGGCCATGACTTCCAAGCGCTTCCTTGCCGATGATAAATCCTTCACTAACTCCTTAAGCTTTTCATCCAGGGCGGACAAGGTTTCCCGCTCCGCCCTGCCCAGATCAACTTTTTTGGCTTTGCCCTGCACTTCGATCGCGCTTGCCAGCTCTCTTGAGTTCAATTCCTCGATCTCAGACTGCCAGAATCGGTTTCCCCGGTAGACATCGCCGTATTCTGAGATCATTCTTTTTAGCAGCCGCTTGGTCTCTTCTATTTCATCTGCCAGCCTTCCAAACATTCTCTCCGGATCCCTTAACGGGTAAAACACATCCCGGGCCACCAGCTCCCCCAATCGTTCTTTTTCTTCAATCAGCCCGTTGAATCCCATCTGGATACGATCAATTAACTTTTGAATTCCACTGATCGGACATGTGGCATACTCTTTTATGTATTCTTCTTCTTTGAACCTCATTATGCTCAAGGCCTGCCTCAGTCCTTCCCTCAGGGCCTCCGTTTCGATCCGCCACGGATTGGATTCGGCATATTGCCGGTCATTTGCTTTAAGAAATTCTCCTGTTTCTGAAACCACTTCTTCAAAATTGCCGCAGGCATTCTCAAAATCCTTCAAAACAACGAATCTCTCCATGCTTTGATTCAATCTCTCCTTCATCTCCTGAAGTCTTTGGGTATGCACTGTCAATTTAGATATAACCAGCAATCCCGGCCCCGTCTTCCCGGCTTTTTGGGACCTGGCAAAGATCTCTTCCGCGGCCCTGCTCTCTGACCGCCAAAATGCGCATCCTCCGAACAGCATATTGAATGCGGCGTATATTATTTGCGCCGAGCTGAAGGCAATACTTAACCTTCTCTGAGCTTCCAGATAGCCGTTGAATCTGGAAACATCATCGAATTTTTTAGCGCCTACTATTCTACTGTATAAACTCACAACTTTTTTCCTCACAAAAAAAGCAGAAGCCCGCTAAAGCTTCCGCTTTGTTATTCCGATCCATATCCGGCAATCTCTTTTGGCTGCTCATAATATTAGAAGAGTCGCGCTTTAAGCCAAACTCTTTCTTATAATATATCGACAGGTTTGAGCCAAAATTTCATTTTATTACAGAATTTAAGAAAAAAGCCTCTCGCTGCCGAGCAATGTTTTTTTTTAGATCATGCTTTAAACATTTCGGACGCGGTCGGGGCGGTTAAGCCTTTCTGCGCGCGTTTTTCTCTCTTTAAAGCGCGCTTTTCCTTGACATCGCATTGTAAACGATATCACCACCATCGCACAAGCAAAAGTGACAACGGCGACCAGAACCGACTTGGGCCGGAACCGCTTCACCGTGGCGGACCAGATAGACCAGCATCAACTAATTGGTTCCTTGGAGATCTGCTTCAGATTCACTTAATTCTTGCCACAATTTCGGACCAGGCTTGGCCGATAATTCCTCGATCAGCCGTGCCAGTTGATCGGCATACGCTCCTCGGGACGGCGCCTGTTTTTCCATCGCCATGCTGGCATAGGTCCTGGAGATCACCTTTTTCGCCACCCGCTCCGCCTGCCGCCTGACCTTCTCTTCTACCGACCGGCGGGAAACAAGCGCACCCAAAAAATCGCATTCCAGCACACCGGCGATCTTGACGATCGTCTTTAAGCTGCTCGAGGCAGCATCTTCTTCGATCCGGGATATAACCGACTGCCCAACCTGCAGTCTTTTCGCCAATTGCGCCTGCGTCATCCCAAGCGCCTCTCTGTAACCCTTTAATCTTTGGCCCAGTTTATCGATCGGGATCAAAACACCCTTTTGGGTTGCCCTTGATAATTGATCCGCCTTTAGTTTATGTGTTACTTTTACCATTATTCATCCCCCCGTTCATATATGACTTATATATCATATATTAATAGCCATAATATGACCTATATATCATATCGTGTCAAGCCCCAAATTACTTGTATGTGAAAGGGAAAAAAGAACTGGGGAACCAGGGACTGGGGACCGGGCAGATTTCAGTGGTTCGATGTTATAATTAATGTATAATAATGTCATGAGAAAATATTTATGGATATCCGGCCTGGCGATCGTTTTGCTGGCTGGAGTTCTGCTGCTTTTTATTTATCGCCCCGCATCGCCAGTATCGGTTCGATCCAATCCGCAATACAAAGAAACTGTTTACAGCTTAATCGGCCGGGATAAGAAAGAGATCAGCTTCACTACCTATCAAACTGAATTAAATGAGCAAGTCCTGCGTTTCCGGTCATATTCGACCCTTCCCTTAAGAGAACAGCTCGCGCTCGCTTCATTACTTTTAGACCGGCTAACCAAAGACCAGCCGCTCTCAAACTTTAAAACTCTGTCCATCGGACGGCTGGTGATGGCGTTCGGCACCGATAAAACTTTTTCTCGCCGCTTGGCCCTCGCCGCCCGTCCCTCTTCCCCCATCCCATTCCCCTTGCAAAACAACTTCGTGCGCGATATTGCCAACCAACAGATGATCTATGCAGAATTAAAAGAATTGTTTAATAAATACGGGGTCAATATCAAAGTTTCTGCGGTGGAGAAGGTACTGGTTAATGAAAACGGCGTACCTTACTATGGTATGACCTGGTTTTCCATCACCCCAGCAAAATAGTTTATTTATCCCTGAGTCAGTTCAATCATGTATTCTTTCAGAAATTTTCCAATGGCCTTGGCGGTTTCATCTTTAAACTTGGCCGGACTTGATGCTATCCAAATCGTAAAGTTATAAAGCTCCTGCGAATCAACTTCCATCCATTTTTTATTTTTATGCAATAAGACAAATAGGGTCGTCATGGCGATCCTTTTATTGCCGTTCTGAAAAGGATGATTTTTGATCATCAGATAAAAAAGCATCGCGGCTTTGGCCGGCAGCGAAGGATAAAGCGACTTTTTCATGAAAGTCTGGAACGGCGTCGTCAGACAGCTCTCCAGAATGTTGGGAAAGCGGGTCGAAAAGTCAGGGATCGGCTCATTAAAGGTCATGGTTTCCCGCGCCAGCTTGAAAGCGATATATTCAACTTCTTTTAAATTAATGCGCTTCACTATTCTCTCCCCAGCAGCTTTAGTACTTCTCCATATTCTTTAACTGTCTTCTTTACCGCTCGATCAATTTCTTTTTTGTCTCCTTCTCCCAACGATTTACCCAAAATGCCAAGCAAATGCTTCTTGGGGATGGCAAAGTTCCTGCCAATCTTGACGGCTTTAATTTCTCCCGCTTTTACCTTTCTAAATACAGTAACCCGACTAACCCCGAGTAACTTTGCCAGCTCTGCCAGCGTTATATATTCCTCTTTTATCATTATTTAACACCCGCTTTTTTTGTTATATTATAAGAAAATATCGTTGTTGCGCTATTTTACATATGTAACATACGTTACTTTTAGTTTACATGGTAACAAGGCAACCGGTAAAAGTCAAGGACCAATTAGTTGGTATTATATTCCGTATTTCTGCAGCTTATACCCCAGCATCCTCTCAGTAATACCCAGGGCTTTCGCCGCCTTACGCTGGGTTTTATGCTGGGCGAGAGCTTCTTTGATCTTCTGCTTTTCGATCGATTCGACGATCCGCGGAAGCGTTGCCCCGCTGGGGGCGACTTCGACCACCGCTGGCTGGGAGAGGTTGGCAGGAAGGTCGGCGGGAGAAATAAGCTCTTTCTGGCAGAGAACGACCGCGCGCTCGATCACGTTCTCCAGTTCACGCACATTGCCCGGCCAGTCATAAGCCATGAGCAGGTCGAGCGCCGCGCGGTTGACTCCTTCAATGCTTTTGTGGTTCTCCTTGTTGTACTTGTGCGTGAAATGGGCGACCAGGAGCGGAATATCCTCTTTTCTCTCCCGCAGAGGCGGCAGATAAACCGGAAAAACATTTACCCGGTAAAAAAGGTCCTCGCGGAATTTGCGCTCCTTCACCATCTGCTCCAGGTCCCGATGCGTCGCGCAGATGACGCGGACATCGATCTTGACCGTGTGGGTGCCGCCCAGCCGCTCAAATTCCTTTTCCTGCAGGACACGCAGAAGTTTGACCTGGGTGGCGAGAGTAAGGTCCCCGATTTCATCCAGAAATATGGTTCCGCCATTTGCCAGTTCAAAACGACCGGGTTTTCTCTCGGCCGCACCGGTAAAGGCCCCTTTTTCGTACCCGAAAAGTTCCGACTCAAGCAGATTCTCCGGCAGTGCCGCGCAGGCAACTTTGATGAACGGCTTGTCAGAACGCGGACTGGCGTAATGGATAGCGGAAGCGACCAGTTCCTTGCCCGTGCCGGATTCGCCGCGAAGAACAATCGTGGCCTGGCTC